>Ga0082212_10013331_pt1 | contig 10287 bp, 9 predicted proteins | sample TergutNt197P3_FD_71548 | JGI IMG/M metagenome (GOLD analysis project Ga0082212, IMG submission 71548) | Neocapritermes taracua P3 segment gut microbial communities from Petit-Saut dam, French Guiana - Nt197 P3 | ecosystem: Host-associated > Arthropoda: Insects > Digestive system > Gut ...
TCAGCGTGGATGTCTTCCCACTCTCGCATCCGGTTGAACGACAAAAAGTGTTGCTGACACGCCTTTCGCAAACCGCTTCAGCTCGTCTTTGCTTTCAAGTTTTGGTAAAAATCCCACAATTTGATATAACTGATAAAATCGCTCCGTTTGTCCAAAAAGGCTTCGTGAGCGGTATCCGCTTTGCCCTGAAACTCCTGCGGACGCTCCCGCGGGTCTTGGATCTCCATCACCGATGCAACGATCAACATCTCCGGCAACACGCCGTTTTCATGAGCGGCAAGGATCATCCGACCGATGCGCGGATCGACCGGAAGTTTGCTCAATTTCCAACCGATGGGGGTCAAATTTCGTCGGTCGTCAATCGCTCCGATTTCAAAGAGCGTTTTGTAGCCATCGGAAATGGCGGCGGCTCTTGGCGGATCCATAAACGGAAATTTTTCGATGTCCCCTAACTTTAACGCCTTCGTCTGCAAAATAACCGATGCCAAATTCGTCCGCTGAATCTCCGGCGTGGTGTAACGCTCCCGATGGTTGTATGGAACACTTTGCCCCGTACCGGAGGCGGGCGAGTTTTCAGAATAGAGCCGAATACAAACGCCCGGTCCAATTCGACCGCAACGACCTGCCCGCTGATCCGCTGAGGCTTGGGAAACCGCCTCAATCGGCAACCGCTGCGTTCGAGACCGAGCGGAGTACCGGCTAATCCGTGCTGTGCCGGTGTCGATGACATAGCGGATTCCCGGTACGGTCAGCGAGGATTCGGCAACATTGGTTGCCAAAATGATTCGCCGGTGCGGCGACGTTTGGAAAACCTTTTGCTGTTGTTGCACCGGCAGTCGGGCATAGAGTGGAAGGATGTCGATTTTCCGGTGTTTGAATTCTTCTCGAAGATCGTTTGCCGTTTCCATGATGTCTCGCTCGGTCGGCAAGAAAATGAGAATGTTGCCGTTGCCGTGCTTGAAAAGTTCATGGACAGCCGAGAGGATCGCTTCTGACTCTTCATACGTTTCGTCCGGCGACATAGTCGCCGGCTCTCTGCTGCTGTCTGCCGTCTGCTGTCCGCCGTCTCCGTTTCGGTATCGGATTTCCACGGGATAGGTCCGCCCGGAAACTTCAATAACGGGAACCGGCTTGCCGCGATTGATGCGCCGGTCGGTAAAGTGTTCGGCAAAACGTTTGGCATCAATCGTTGCCGAAGTGATGATCAATTTGAGGTCAGGACGGTGCGGCAGGACACGTTTCATCATGCCGAGCAGGAAGTCGATATTGAGCGAGCGTTCATGCGCTTCGTCGATGATGATCGTGCCGTATTTGCGAAAGTTTTTATCCGATTGCGACTCGGCAAGGAGGATACCATCGGTCATCAATTTGATCAAAGTGCCTGCGACGGTGTTGCTGGGACGAGTCAATTTTTTATCGAATCGGACTTCGTAACCGACTGCCTGCCCGAGTGGGGAATTGAGTTCTTCGGCAATTCGAGCGGCAATGGATCGGGCGGCGATTCGGCGGGGCTGGGTGTGTCCGATCATGCCGGCGGTGTGGCGACCGATTTCGAGACAGATTTTCGGCAGTTGTGTCGATTTGCCGGAGCCTGTTTCTCCGCAAACGACGACGACCTGATTGTGCCGAATGAGGTCGGCAATTTCTTCCCGCCGCTGTACGATGGGCAAATCGTCATCGTAAGTGAGGTCGAGAGTTTTTGGGAGAGTCGTTCGCCGTTCCATTGTCCTATTATACAACGTGTTTCACGGGAAACATTGAGCCGGAACTCATTATGTGTTGTCCGCTATTTTTGCCTTGACAAAGTCCAATATCCGCTTCGCTTGGACTATTGCCTCTTCGACTTTTTCGACGGGTGGAAACAGTTGCGATATGTCATCAATTTCATCGAGGTCGTCGGGGTAGCGAAACTCGGTTGCTTTCGGTGTCAAATCGCTGGCATCCAATATCAGGTTTTCAAAAGCAGAATCAAACACGATACACTGCTCAACTAATTTGACAAGGTGATGAATTTTCTGAATTTTCGCCCGCTTGAATGCGAGAAATCCTTTGAGTGCCTTTTCAGCACATTGTTGCGTATGAAAGATCGCTGTATCCGTAGTTGGATCGTTTTGGCGAATCGCAACTACAGCGGTCTTCAAATCGCTCTCTGCCTTGAGAAGCCAAGCATCATGAAATTCGATCATACAACAACACTCCTTCCGATTTGATGGGGCTTGCCAGAGTAGAGGGATGGGATGCTGCCCGCTCAAACTCTGATGCTGTGTAAACAAGCAGGTCAATACCACGATGACGCATTATGTCGAGCAAAGCATAGCGTCCTTTCCGGCACCGATCCCATTTTTTTTCATCACTTGCCTCAACAACAACGCACAGGTCATAATCGCTGTCGCTGGTCGGCGTTCCCCAAGCATACGACCCGAAAAGATAGATTCGGAGCGGATGGTAAACTTCGACTAAACGCTCCACGATGACCGACATTTCATCTTGGTCGATCTGTTGAAACCGTGATAATGTGTCAACCGAAAACGCACTCATGGCTACCATTATACCATGTGTTTCACGGGAAACATCATTCTCGTCCCAACATACGGAGCAGTTCGGCTTCGTCAATCATATTCGACAGAAACTGCACGGCACCGTTACAATAGCCGACGTTCATTCCGGCGGTGTGGGGATTTCTGCGACCACTGTTCTTCATCTTCACAATATAATTGTTACGGCGTATCAGTTCCACCGCCTTATCAACGGAAACAATCGCCTCGCTAAACGGAACGGGTTCGGTCAGTTCAATCAAAATTATCGTATCGAGAGAGCCGGGGACTGTGTCCCCGGTCGTCGGCGCAGTCGCCGGCTCCCTTATGAGCGCATACGTCGTTTTTCCTTCCGGCGAAGGATTCGACGGACACGAAAGATATTGAGCCGGTACTCCGATCTGCTCCGCCCAATGTTCGTTCGGCATTTTGCCATGTTCGAGTTCGTACAGCAAAACCGCCAGCGTCAACCGTTGCATGTTCTCAGCACACTCCGAACGGCGTACTGCTTCCTCAAATGCTTGCACTGCCGGACAGCAAAGAGAAGCGAACATGTTGGCAAGGAGCATTCCCCGACCATTGGAAGTCAATAATTTTGGAATCGTGCCCCACGGAATTGAACAACACGAAAAACAAAAATGTGTATCCGGTGCCATTGTTTGTATCATCGATTCAAACTCTGCGGTTGGCAATACCGACATCGCATCATAAATTTCGTTAAGCCGACGGTAAGTGATATTCAAATTGGCGGAGCGGACAAGAGCATTGTACATGAAATGTTCCATGAATTCCCCAACATCAAATGAGGATTCACAAACATCAGAATTAGCAGTATTGCTCGTAATCAAAACAACCGGGAAAAAATCCGAGAGCAAATACTGTTTTCTGGCGAGTGCTTGCAGGAAACTCAATGCATTAAACCGCTCCCATTCGTATGCTTCAGTATGTGGAGTACGCGGCGGCAAAGCGTCGAGTCCTTCGAGAATACGACGAATTTGCTGTTTTGTAAGGGGATGTTCGGAATTCCCCCCGACCAGAATCGTATTTGCCATATTCTCAACCGAACAACCGACAAGTTGCTGAACTAAACAACCTGTTTGAGAAATCTGCCGACCAAGCCGATGGAGCGTGAGTTTGTCCTCGATGGCACCGTCGATGTTTCCCTGACCGATTCGATACGCCGCTCGTACCTGAAAAACCCTCGCAATGTTTCGGAACAACTGAACGTCCAGCAAGAGAACATCGATCAGGAGCATCGGTTGCCCTGATTGAACCGACTCTGGATTTTGCAACAATGGAAAACAAAAGACCGGCTTGCGGATGGCTTCGGCAATGGCATCGAGCGGTTCGTCAATTTCGTTGACCCAGTCGGCAAACATTGGATATTCTTCGAGCGCCCACGGGCGACCTTTTGCGATGTCAGTGTCCGCCCATTTAGCCGGTACTCCGGCGTTATCCGGTTGTTCATCGTTCGCTTGATGAAATTCCTCAAAGACTTTATGGGGAAAAACAGGCAGCGTCAGCGTCGGCGGCATGTTCGGATCGAGAGCGAGTTTTTCGTACTTTTGGAGGCGGTAAAACTCTTGTTCTTCGGGAGTTCTGTTGTCGGTTCCTCCATCTCCGAGGTCGCCGAATTGCCGGGTGAAAATGCGGTATCCGTTTTCATCGGTTGCGAGTTCCGGCGGATAGGTACGTTCTTCGAGTGCTTTGAAGAAGTCGATTTGTCCATCGGCGGTCAGCGGACTGGTAATGCGGGTGGTCGTTTCGGAAATGACCAGTGTCGGTGCCGTGATGGCGGAGAATCCCAGCCAGCCCAATAACAGGAGCAGGGGAGTCCAAGCAATGATTGTCCATTTGGAGGGGCGTGCCCAATGCTTTCGCCGGGACTTTTCGGGGGTGTTTTCGGAAGTGCTCATGGTGAACCAGTGTATCAGGTTGGCACTTGATTGTAAATGGATTGTTACGTATTGCCTGCGATTTTCGCTTTGACGAAATCCAAAATCCGTTTCGCTTGAACGATTGCCGATTCGACTTCTTCGACGGTCGGAAACAGTTGTGAGATGTCGTCTATCTCATCGAGGTTGCCAAAATAACGAAACTCGGTCGCCTTTGGTGTCAGAGCATGGGCATCCGGTAACAAGGAATCAAAAGTGGAATCAATTACGGCGCACTGATCGACCAACTCGCCGAGAAGGTGAGTTTTCCGAATTTCCTCCCGATTAAAAGCGAGGAATCCTTTCAGTGCTTTTTCGGCACACTGCTGCGTATGAAAAATTGCACCATCGGTAATCGGTTTGTCTGGGCGGATTGCCAGTTCGGCGAGGCTCAAATCGCTTTCTGCCTTAATAATCCAAGCAACATGGGGTTCGATCATGCAACTACGTTCCTTTCGGTTTAATGGGACATGCAAAAGAAATGGAATTCGATCATACAACAGCACTCCTTTCGATTTAATAGGACTCGCAAAAGAGGAGGGATGAGTTGCCGCCCGCTCGAACTCCGAGATGGTGTAAACAATCAGGTCAATACCGCGATGACGCATAATGTCGAACAAAACGTTCAATCCTTTTTGAGACCGGTGTCTTCTCAGTTCATCGCTTGCTTCGACGACCACGCACAGGTCGTAATCGCTGTCGATGGTCGGCGTTCCCCAAGCATATGAACCGAAAAGATAGATTCGGAGTGGATGATAGACCTCGACCAGACGTTCCACGATGACCGACATTTCGGCTTGGTCGATCTGTTGAATTTGGGACAATTTTTCCGCTTCGACCATGAAATTGTAAAACGCTCCGAAGGTAAACGTTCACAAAATTGTATCAAAATTTTGGTATAATGGCACCATTGCATTATCGGAACAAGGTTGTTCCGCCCGTCAATGACAGTATTGTTTCCGCGTTTACACAACTGGTATCGTTCGCTCCAGCCGATTTACGCCCTGGTGTTCGGTTACATGTTTTACATCTTGGTAATCTTTGCGTTGCTCTGCTTGCCGATTTGCCGGACAGTCTCTCACATTTCTTTGGTCGATTTATTGTTCACTGCCGTTGCTGCTATCAGTACAGCCGGTTTACAAACCGTTAACTTTGCCGAAACGTATAATTTTTTGGGACAATTCGTTATCCTTTTGGGAATTCAAATCGGCGGCTTGGGATACATGACGCTTGGCTCCCTTGTCATCTTGGCATCGAAGGGACATCTGTCGAGAAATCGACTCAACGTTGGCAAAGCCGTACTGGCAATGCCGGAAGCCTTCGATCCCAATCGGTTTTTTCGGCATATTGCGGTTTTTACCTTCTCCATCGAATTGATCGGAGCACTCATTCTTTGGCTCTGTTTTTTGTCGGCAGGCATTCAAAATCCGCTCTGGGCAGCCATTTTTCATTCCGTTTCCGCTTTTTGTACCGCCGGTATCAGTATCTTTCCAGACAACTTGGAAAAATTTGCCGGCAACACGGCGATCTGTTTAACGATTGCTGCATTAAGTTTGCTCGGAGGCATCGGCTTTATCGTTTTGGAAGACCTCTATCGTTCTTTTAAGCACAAGAGTTTTCGGGCAACGCTGACAACGCGAATCATCTTGGTCTCAACTTTCGGAGCCATTATTGTCGGAACCTTGTTTCTCTTTTTTGATGCGACATTAGCGGCACTTCCTTTGCAACAACGCTGTGTAAACGCTTTTTTCCAAACGGTCGTTGCTCTCACCACATCGGGCTTCAGCACGATACCCATCAGTGATCTTGCAGCGGCATCAATGATTGTCGTGATGATTTTGATGATGCTGGGAGCCTCGCCAAGCGGTACAGGCGGCGGACTAAAAAGTACCACTTGGTCCGCTGCCATTGCGGCGATGATGAGTTTTCTGCGGGGAGATCAGGAAATTACGTTTTTTAACAACCATGTACCGCATGGTCGGGTCATTGCTGCCTTTGCGTCCATCACACTCTATCTGATTACCTTTGCCGTTGGAACCTACTGCTTGTTGCTCTCTGAAACACAGTCATTTGAACATGTTGTCTTTGAGACTGCTGCGGCATTAGGAACGGCAGGGTTGAGTCATGGCATCACATCGGAATTATCGACGGCAGGAAAATATATCGTGATGACGTTAATGTTTATCGGTCGGCTCGGTGTCGTATCATTGGCATTGGGAGCGGTTACACTCTACCATGATATCGCACACGATCAAAATGGTTCCGATGGAAGTGACCCGCCGACCATCTACGAATCCAACATTCTTTGGGAGGCAAATGAGGATGAAACTCCTTCTTCCATTCAAGACGTTTGATCACGGTATTCTTGCTGCTGTTTCCGGCGGGGCGGACAGCGTTGCGCTGTTGCACGTGTTAGCCCAGGACATGCCGAAAGAAGGCAAACTTGCCATTGCTCACGTCAATCACGGACTTCGCGGTACCGATTCCGATGCCGACGCAACATTCGTGCGAGCATTGGCAGAAAAATACGGACTCCGATATTTCGAGCACCGAATCGAAGCCGGAACAACGTTGAGCGAAAACTCGGCACGAGAACTGCGGTACGATTTTTTGGTACAGCAAGCCGAACAGATCGGTTTTCGTTATCTGGCAACGGCACACACGGCGGACGACCAAACGGAAACCGTATTGCACCGCATTGTGCGCGGCACCGGTCTTTCGGGACTCTCCGGCATCGCTCCATTGCGGTCGATGACACCGGCAGTCTCACTCTTGCGACCAATGTTGCATCTCCGTCGCATGGCAATACTGTCGTATCTGGAATCGCTCGGCAAAACTTTTCGGGAAGATAAAACCAATTTGGAGAATCAATTTACCCGAAATCGAATTCGGAATAAACTATTGCCGATGTTGCGGGAAGAGTTTAATCCGCAAGTTGACGAAGCCGTTTGCAAATTGGCAACGTTGGCGGCGGAACACAACTGCGTCGTTGCGGAACTGCTCGGCAGAATCATCGATACTGCTCTTGTGGAAGACTTGCCGGATCGAATCGTTCTCGATGTGGTGCCGCTGCAACATTATTCCAATTCGGTACTTCGGGAAGTATTGGTGTTCATTTGGAAGCACAAAAAATTTCCGCAGCGGGAAATGGATTATTTCCATTGGTCGGCATTGGCAGAATTATTCCGAACTTCCGGCAAGCGGCTTGATTTCCCCGGCGGCATTTCGGCTCAGCGCACACAAAACCAATTTATTATCGTAAAATACCAGCGTTGACGCGCTGCGCGGCTAAAACGTAAGCGAAATATCTGACTCCTTTTAACATGGCAATTCCTGTTTTTGAACATCATATTACAGTTGCGTCCTCGGACATTGACGAGAATCAACATGCGAACAACTTGTGTTATCTGCGTTGGATGAACGAGGCGGCAATTGCACACTCTACGGAAAACGGCTGGTCGGCACAACGGTACGTCGAATTGGGAGCATCGTGGTTTTCACGGAAACACACCATCGAGTATCTTGCTCCTTCGTATGAGGGGGACAAGTTGGTCGTGCGGACGGGCGTAACCGACTGGAAGAGCATTCGCTCTACACGGATGTACCGATTCATTCGGATTAGTGATGATAAAGTCGTTGCCGAAGCGGAGACGCTGTGGGTGTTTGTCAATCTCTCGTCGGGCAAACCGATGCGGACTCCGGCGGAAGTGGTCGATGCGTTCGTTGTTGTCGATCCTGAAGAGATATAGCCCAAACGAAAGTTAGCCGAGTGTTATCTCGGCGGCTTGACCGCGTTTTAATATTAACAATCGGGCTTTTCCTTTTTTCGGCAGGAAAAGACAAAACGTCTTTTGAAAGAAACGGACGTAATAGGCAACGGCACAATGACGGAATCCAACTTTTTCATGCGAGCGAATCGAAGCCGTATTGGAAACTTCGATGCATGTATAAAAAGGACTCGCTGGATAAGCGGCAAAGCACTGTTCGGCAATGTGCGTAAACACCCCTTTTCCTCTCGATGCCGGATCGGTAAGTACGTTGGCAAAAAACTTGCCGTTTGGTTCAATTTGTACGTTCAATAGCCAAGCATCGTAACCTTCCCACATTGCAAGATACGAACCGGTGTAAAGCCAAATAGTTCCAATAATTTTGCCGTGAGATCGGGCAATCCAGGGTTCGATGCCTTCACGGTAGTAATTTTCGTAAAAGGCAAGTTCCATTGACGAGTCATTGTACAGATCACGAACAATTTCCTGAACGGTTGACTCGGTGCCGCAGGTAATTTTAAGATCGCCGGTTTCATGAGGAGTACATTCTGTTTCGGAATCAAGTCTGTAGAAAAGACTTTTTTTCATCCGGCACAGCCAGGCAGGTAATAACTGAGCCGCCAACGTTTCCGCAAACAGGAAAAACTCTCCTCGGTAGAGATACGACAAGCCTGATAAAATTTTCCTCTGTAAACCTTGCATGTCTCTATTCTATCAAAACATTTCAATACGTGCGTGATTGTTCGCAAGATTTTTGAGAACACTCTGGATACCAAACATATTTGCAAGGCGTGGGAGATGCCGAATTGCCGAATGGTGCTGTGTGCGGTAACATACTTGAAAAAGACGGAATACTAAAAACTTGCTATCGGACTGCTTGACAAATGGAGATGCTTGCGTAGAATTTCTCACAAGAGAATGGACAGCAAGGAGAACCAATGAGCAAACCAACCGACATTCGCATCAAAAAAGTTCGCTATGAAACGGAGCGATACGACTATCGCAGTCCGATGAAGTTCGGCGGACGGGTTGTTCAAGACGTGGTTCTTTTCAATGTCCATACCGAAGTCGAAAGCCGTGATGGACGACGAGGCACCGGATTCGGCTCCATGACGATGGGAAACATCTGGGCATGGTCCGGCGGTGTAACCGACCCGAAAATAACCTTGGATGTTATGCTCGAATTTGCCGAGGTGCTCGTCAAGAGTGCAAACGATTTTCGTGGATTCGGTCATCCGCTCGAATTAGTTTACGACTTTGCGAAAAATTATGCCCCGATTGCCGAAGAATTAGTGGAAAAACATGCTCTTCAGGAACCGATGCCGAAACTCGCGCAACTTGTTGCCGCAAGTCCCTGGGAAGCCTCCGTGTTCGATGCGTTCGGCAAAATGCTCAACCAAAACGCTTACAATCTTCTGTCATCCGAGTTTTGCAATCAGGACTTGGGAGATTATTTAGGGGAAGAGTTCCGCGGCGAGTATCTCGACCAATATACACTTCGCACACCGAAACCAAGTATGCCGCTGTATCATTTGGTCGGTGCGCTTGATCCGCTACGTCCTGCCGATGTTTCGGAGCCGGTTAACGACGATTTGCCAGAGCATCTCGGCGATTGGATACCGTACAATGGATTAACGCATTTGAAAATCAAACTCAACGGCGACAATCTCGACTGGGATGTCGAACGTGTCTTGGGAGTCGATGCGGTCGCTTCGAAAGCACAGCGGCAACGTGGTTGTGCAGAATGGTTTTATTCCGCCGATTTCAACGAACGATGTGCCAATGTGGAGTACGTTCTTGAATTTCTGCGCAAAATCGAAGAGGGATCGCCGGCGGCATTCAAACGATTGCAATACATCGAACAACCGACGCACCGCGATCTGCGGTCGTATCCTGAAAACAAGATGCACAAGGCGGCGGCAATCAAGCCGGTGGTGATTGACGAAGCGTTGGTCGATTTCGATTCGCTCTTGTACAGTCGGGAGATGGGTTATTCCGGCGTGGCACTCAAAGCATGCAAAGGTCATGCGGAAGCGTTGTTGATGGGAGCGG
>Ga0082212_10013332_pt1 | contig 10287 bp, 8 predicted proteins | sample TergutNt197P3_FD_71548 | JGI IMG/M metagenome (GOLD analysis project Ga0082212, IMG submission 71548) | Neocapritermes taracua P3 segment gut microbial communities from Petit-Saut dam, French Guiana - Nt197 P3 | ecosystem: Host-associated > Arthropoda: Insects > Digestive system > Gut ...
CGTAAAGTAACTGGTGCCTTCGGTCGCATCGTAAGAACAGAAAAAAGAACCATCGGCTCCGAGGATATTTTGCAGTTGCACAAAGCATCCATTACGGATTCGTCCCGAAGTTTCCCGACCGGTATTGTCGCAATAATAACCGGCGGACACCGGTTGCGGCACCACTGCCGTCAACTTCAGATTACTGCGTCCCAAATCGTCGCCGGGTTCGAGTTCTGCAATGAGTTGAGTCCGGTATGTTCGATTGAAACGCAGAATTTCTTCTTCCAAGTTCTTGATATTCGCAACGGAACCGGGGCGAAAGCGGAATTGCCGCTGGATAAAACTCTCTCCGAACAAACGATCAACAGCGATAAGTTCTTTTTTGGAGCAATGCGGACAAAAAAGGTAAGGTTGCCGTTTCATTGTCAGGTCTTTTGTTCCGAACCGACCTTCGATGATCTGCACACGCACAATTCCATCTTCAATATCCTGAACGGGCAAGACGGCACGACCAATGACATGCCGTTGGTCGAAGAGCCGATCAATTTCCGCAAGCATTTCATAGAGGTCACGGAGGCTGATCTTGTCCTCGTCCATATAACGTTGTGCAATGGCATCAAGTTCCTTTTGGGAAATGGTACGTGGCGGATTATCGAAAATAACACCGTACAACTTGAAAATTTTCGTGTCGGATTTGTCATCCAAAGACGGCGGCGGTTGCGGAGAACCAATCATGATTTGCGTTGGAGTCTCCCGATACCGCTGGATTTCCTGCTCAACCCGAAAATTGTCCCGCATGGCATCCCGGTCAAGATGAATCGCCTCTGCCGGAGGTGGTGATTGGGCAAAAAGAACATGCCCCGCCAGAATCCCGCAAACGCAAAACAGGATAACGGCGAACTTGGGGGATGTCATTGATCGAGTCTTTTCTTAACGGATGGCGGTGTCCGTTCCGTAGAACACCGATTTTTGTATCGGGTCGAACGATGGATAAAATCAAATGTAACTGTCTATTTTCTCACTTTTGTTTGCCTATTTTTACATAATTCCTTTCCTATTTTGACTCATCTTTGGAAAATTGTTAAGAATGGGCAAAATAGCGAAGTAAATTCGCAAAGGGCGCAGAGGGGGTTTTTAGAGGTGCCCTTAACAAAGCCGCTATCTTGAAACATACAATTAGACTGGTAGAATCCGGCGTATGGAAAACATACGCATTGGAATCAACGGAGCGGCAGGACGGATGGGACACAGGCTCATCGCCCTGACGGCGGCAGATACGGAGTTAACCCTTTCGGCGGCACTCGACGTTGCCAGTCATCCCCGAATCGGTGACGATGCTGGTGAAATGGCAGGAGTCGGTAGGCTCGGCGTTCCATTGACAGTCGAACTCGAAAAAAATATCGACGTGTTGATCGATTTTTCGTCCCCCAAAGGGATGGATGCACTTCTCAAACGTTGTACCGAACTGCAAATACCGTTGGTCTTTGCGACAACGGGTCTTTCACCGGAACAAACACAAAAACTTCGGGAAACCGCCGTAAAAATTCCCGTTCTTTGGTCGCCGAGTATGAGCATGACCGTCAATTTGGCGATGAAACTGTGCGAATCGGTCGCGCAGGTATTGAATGGAAAGGATGCCGACGTGGAAATTATTGAAAAACATCACCGCTTCAAGGTTGATGCACCGAGCGGGACGGCACTGAAATTTGGACAACTGATTGCCGAAAAGATGAATTTCACGGAGCAACAGCATGGTCGGTACGGAGACCTTGGTAAGCGGAAACGTCACGAAATCGGCTATCATGCCGTTCGGATCGGGGACAATCCGGGCGAACACACGATTCTGTTTGGTTTGCCGGGCGAAACACTGGAGATAACGGTCAAGGCATCGAATCGGGACTGTTATGCGTCGGGAGCCCTTGCTGCCGCAAAGTTTTTACACGGCAAACCTGCCGGACTCTATGGCATGAACGATGTGCTGGAATTGCTGCATTAGAACATATCAAGAAAAATGACTCTGAAGTTAGAATTCCGCCCGAAAATGTCATGCCGCTTTCGTCATTCGCTGTGCAGGCAGGAATCCAGAGAAACGGGTTTCATGCTTTGCGTCTGGATTCCGGCTTTAGCCGGAATGACAAAGATGACCATTTTCATGTCGTTTTCAGTATAGTAAAAATTGCTTTGGATAGCAAATATCCGATGCCCAACATCTTGTCAAGCACTCTTCGAACGGATATAATGCATCCGAAACTCAACACCAGAGAACAAAAGACTATGTCGCCTATTTGCCGAACCTATTTTGTGCTTGCACTGATTGTCAGTGCTTCCGTAATGCTTGCAACCGCTCAGGATGCACCGGTCATCAAAATTGTCCCAGACAGCCACGTCACAGCAGAGCAAAAAGCCCTGATTGAAAAGGCAGTCCCGACAAAAGCGGTCGTCAAACCGCTCAAGTCGCGCAAACTTTTAATTTTCGACATCAATGCCGATTATGGCGGACACGGTTCGATTCCCCACGCAAATTATGCGTTCACGCTCATGGGGAAAAATACAGGAGCCTTTGAAGCCGTCGTTTCCCACGACCCGCAAGTGTTTCAGGCAGATTCCCTGAAACAATTCGACGCAATTTTCTTCAACAATAACGTCGGCAATATCTTTTCTGACCCGAATTTACGGCAAAATGTTGTGAATTTTGTCCGGCGAGGCGGCGGACTCATGGGAGTGCATGGCACGACAGCGGCGTTTCTGAACTGGAGCGGTCCCAATGCAGGCTCCGACGATTGGCCCGAATTCGGCGAAATGATTGGCGGACGCGGTGCCAACCATCGGGAAATGGACGAGAAAATATTTGTCAAAGTCGAAGAACCGGATCATCCGCTCATGCAGTTTTTTCCGAAAAACGGTTTCGAGTACCAAAGTGAATTCTTTCGTGTGAGCGATCCGTATTCCCGGGAAAAGCAACGGGTGTTGTTGAGTATCGACAAGGACAAGACCAATCTTAACCGTGAACCCTATACTGGAGTGAAAGAACGTGCCGATGAAGACTACGCTTTGACTTGGGTCAAACAATACGGACATGGACGCTGTTTTTACAGCACCATTGCGCATGATCCAAAAGTTTTTTGGGATCCCATGATGCTCAAGTTTTACCTTGCTGCCGCACAATTCGTGCTGGGCGATCTCGATGCTACAACTTTGCCGTCGGCAATGGTCAATGACACGATTCGGACTCACGAAAAAGCAGGTTGGCGGCTTTCGATGCCGGCTTATACATTTCATCAATATTCGCTGTTTGACACCATCGACAAAACAGCGGAACTCGGCTTGCGGTATTGCGGCGGTTTGAGTTTCCAGAAAGTCGGGGGCGGCATTGACAAGTATTTTGATCCTGATCAACTCAACGACGAGGAAATTGCCGCCGTTAATGCCAAACTCCAATCCAAAGGAATACGCATGGTCTCGTACTATTATCATGAGATTCCCGGCGATGAAGCCGCTTGCCGCAAGGTGTTCGAGTTTGCAAGCAAGTTCGGTATCGAAACATTTCTTTCGGAGCCGAAGTCGGCAAACCTCGATATGATTGAACGTGTTTGCAATGAGTTCGGAATCAACGTTGCCTTGCACAATCACGATGAACAAAGTTCGCCCGAACTTTGGCATCCGCAAAAGGTGTTTGATGTGTGTAAAAATCGAGGTCCGCGTATTGGTGCCTGCGGCGACATGGGCTACTGGATGCGTTCCGGGATTGATCCGATTGAAGCGGCACGCATTTTGAAAAACCGTCTTATGGTCGTACAGGTTCATGACCTCGACGAGTTCACCCCGAACGGTACTGATGTCCATTGGGGCACCGGCATTGGCAAAACTAAAGCGTTTTTCGAGGAATTGTACAAACTCGGTGTCCGACCACTCGATGTCGATGTCGAATACTCGAAAAACTTTGAAGACAACATGGACGACTGTCGAAAATGTATCGAATTTTTCAATGCAACGGTTAAGGGAATCGTTTCCAAATAGAATGAAAAAAGCATGGTCAAACCCTGTCATGTTTGTGCTGTGATCATTGTTTTGGCAAAAATGTCAGCCGAAATGGAGAGCAACGCAGTAGCGGGCAATGAAGCAAGCCGTCGCCGAAGCCTTAGGAGACGTAACAAAATAACTTTTCCAATGTGCTATCAGCTTTCCGTGAAATTTCACAGGGTGAGCGCAGAAACTGAAAAGGTTATTGATTTACGGTTCCTTACGCACAATGGCAAAATCGTAACGAAAAAGGCTTACAACATTGCTTCCAGTGCCATACCGTAGAAGGTATATTCAACGTCACTCTGTTGGTCGGACAACATTCCGAAAAAACCGCCGTCGGGGGAGCGTAAACTCGATACGAAATTTCGTAGTGCGGGACGGTCTATCCGGTCAACCGCATCGAGGTCATGGAGTGCCAACAGGGCGGAAAAACTGCTCAACAAGTCGGAAATCAGAATTTTTGCATGGGCTTGAAATCCGCCAGTAGGTCGTTGACATTGGCATAAAAATTCGACCGTTTTCTGTTTTTCCGGTAACGGAACATCGAGAAGCGAAAGCAGTCCCACTGCCGCCGCCGTGGGATTCGTGCCACTGTATCGAAGCGGAGACAATTCCACATAGCCGCCATCCGGCCGGCGACGTTCTAAAATCGGTTTCACGGGAATCGACCGGATTCGTTCAGACTCTCTCAGTAATTCATAAAAAATCGCAGTCAGAAATGTCGTGTAGGTACTGGAAAAAACCGACTTTTGAGAGGCGGTAAAACAACCATCGCAATGACGAAAAGATTCCCAACGATCAAGAAGAAATACCGTCTGTTCGGGTAAAAAGTTCTTCCCCTGAACAGTATGCACCAGAGACATGCACAGAGTCCAAGAAAGAATATCAGGGGGCAACCAGTCTGTCCGGCGTTCGTGCCGATGGAGAAAATCTGTCACGTGAGACAGGAGTTTTCCATCGTCAAGCATGCCGAGCAAAAAAAGTCCCCGAAGGGCAAAAGCAGAATAGTAGAGGTCACCCTGCCCTTTTCTGCCACGGAATCCTCCGTTTTGATCAAGAGCCGCGAGATAATATGCACGAAGTTCGTCCCGCCGTTCAGGCTTTTCCTGCAACATTCCCGGCAATATCCGTTCCGTTAATCGAGCAAGGTAGGAACCCACGTTGTTTCCAATTCGTTTCTAGTGATTCTCAGTCTGGACTTGCCATTGTAAAAAAATACCGTAGCCGGCACAAGCACTGCCGCTTGCTTCCTTTGAATGAAGTGGAGAAAGACTATCGGCAATCCAAAATCAGCCGCCAATGAAATCCACTGAAATCCTAATTCCGTATCTTGATGGCAACCCAGCCCACTCAAATAACACAAACCGAGATTGCATTGTCCCTTTGGATTACCAAGATGGGCAGTACACTGGAAACATTGAAATGCAATATCCATGTCCTGCGCTACTCCTGTTCCATGCACCAGTGAATATCTCATTCAGTTTTTGTTTGTCAGATGCAGACAAGGTTTTTTCATTGCCCGCCAGTTGGAAAAAGAAACGAAGGACGGTACAATGGAAAATTCGCAGAACGGTGTACACAACGTTGACGAAATGGACTGGACAGAACGCATATCAAACAATGACTCTTCTCCTCCAACCCGCAGTCTACAGTCTGTCCTCCCTTCCAACGCATTTGAGCACGGCATTCTCGCTGCGGTTTCCGGCGGGGCAGATAGCGTTGCGTTGCTGCATCTCTTGGCACGATCTCTCCGGGCAGAAGGAAAACTTGCCGTCGCTCATGTCAATCACGGACTTCGCGGTGCCGACTCCGATGCCGATGCAACATTTGTCCAATCTCTCGCAAAAGAATATGGACTCCGCTATTTGGAGCATCGGCTCACTTCCGAGGCAACGTTGAGTGAAAACTCGGCACGCAATCTGCGGTACGATTTTTTGACACGGCAAGCCGAATGTATCGGCTTTCGGTATTTGGCAACAGCACACACAGCAGACGATCAAACGGAGACCGTGCTTCACCGTATTTTGCGAGGGACTGGACTAGCAGGACTGTCCGGGATGGCACCCTCGCGAATCATGTCCCCGGCGGTAACGTTGTTGCGTCCGCTGGTCCATGTCCGTCGAAAAACAATTATCGCCTACTTGGAATCACTTTCTCAAACGTTTCGTCACGACCAAACCAATTTTGAGAACCAATTTACGCGCAACCGGATTCGGAATCGGCTCCTGCCCATGCTGCGGGAAGAATTCAATCCGCACATTGACGAGGCAATCTACCGGTTAGCAACGTTGGCGGCAGAACATGAGTCGATTCTCTCGGAACTCCTCGACGGACTCCTAGAATCCGCTCTTTTGGAACAGTTGCCGGAACGAGTCGTTCTCGATGCTGATTCATTATCCCGTTGTTCCTTGCCGGTGTTACGGGAAGTATTGATTCGAGTTTGGAAGCGGCAGAATTTTCCGCAGCGGGAGATGGATTATGACCAATGGACAACACTAGCGGAACTATCACGTACCTCCGGCAAGCGGCTCGATTTTCCCGGCGGTATTACGGCGGAGCGAAGGCAGAATCAATTTGTCCTCACACAAACCGCAAAGGTTTGTCATTTTGAAAAATGAAAATGAAATTCGGAAAACTGAAATGTCATTATCGGGGGACTAATGTTCCCCGCTCTTGCGCATCAGCATACCTTCGCTATTCTTCCACTTCGTTCTCTTGGTGTAATTCCTCTTTGAGCATTTTGGAAACGAGAAGTTGATTTTTTACTCCTTGGTCGAGCACGAATCGCAAATGAGGAACATAACGGACATCAAGCCGCTTGGCAATTTTGGATTGAAGAAAACCAGTGCAGGATTTGAGCCCTTTGAGACAGAGACTCTGTTCGTCATCGTCTCCCATGACGGAAACATAGACTTTTGCCGTCTGCATATCGCCAGCGACTTCGACACGTACAACGGTCACGTCTTTGACTCGCGGGTCTTGAATTTCCGTGAGAATTGCCATCCCAACGACTTGTCGAATGGCTTCAGCGGCTTTAAGGGTACGTCTTGACATGTTGTCAGTTTAACCGGAGTAAGATATAAAATCAATCCCTGCGGATCGTGGCGATGACGCATTGACACATTCGCCGTTGGGAGTCATTTTTTGATGGATCAGTCCTCGTCATAATTCTAAAACGACGACCGTAGCCGCAGGAAAACGCTGTCCGTCAAGTGATTGCGACCGTTTTTCTCTAATTCAATGTGCCGATCAAACATATACCCTAGTTCTAAACCGAGAGTCATTCCATACCGGGTTCGGCGTTCATATCCCAACAGCAACCGCAAGTCCCTATACTCGAATCTGCCGTCGATAGGCTCGTATCCCCATGAACCGCTGCCGAATTCAAATGCGGTATAAATCCAATCCGATTGTTCGTCTCCCGCCGCCGAACCGAACCAGCGAATTCGCTGGGCTATCCGCATGCGGGGAACGATCAGTTCAACATTGACATCTTCGTTCGGTGTCCAAATCAACCCCGCCATCGGGAAGACGTTGTAACTATCCCGGCGGTCAGAATAGACCACGCCGAACACGATTTTTGTGCGAGGGTTGAATTGCCAAACCCCTGCAACGTGTGCGGGAAACCGCATGGCTTTACTGGTGCGAACACTAAAATCACCGCTGTAATATGCGCTGAATCCCAAATCTGCTGTCAATTTGTCTTTGACAAGCGGACGAATCCAACGTGCACTGAGACCGGTGGTGTGAAAGGTTTCACTCCAATCCTTTTGATCGAAGAAGGTCGTCGAAAATTTCGGTGTGAGCAACAATGGTGAATCGGGAGTCGGCATCGGCAATGCGAACATGGCGGATAAATCGAGTTCGGTCATTCCGAGTCCGCGGGAACCATTGGTAGGCACCCAAAGAACATTGAAATTTGCCTTCTGGAATACACCGGTTCGCTTGTTGTTCGGAAACCGAGAGAGATACAGTTCGGTGGAACGGTCTGTCGGAGACAAGTCCGAATAGTTTACATCTTCATCGGCATAGAGCGTTATTGACGGCGGCAGGGAAGTCGGTATGGACGAGAGCGACCCCGCTGAACCGGGACTGACATTGCCCAAGCCGGGATAGGGGTTACCCCAAACAGGCTCTTCGGGAGGAGCATAGACCACCTCCTGTCCTGTTCCCTGAAATGCGAGGAACAAGCCTAGTACGATGGCGAGAAAACAGTGATTCTTCATTGCAGGAATCGGGCGTGCGTGCAAGTGTGGGAATTGTAGAAATTTTCCCGCTATTGGACAATAGCAATTTTTGTTTTCCTCTTCATAACCTTGGAATCGGCGGACTAACGTCCGCCGCTCTTGAGAAAAACTGACCTACTGGGCATTGGTCGAATCGTACCGCACCGCTCGCGGACCCCGCCACCGCATCGTTGCCTATCTCGGACAACTCAAAGAGTCCCAACGCAAAGGCATCTGCGGAGACGGTCTGTTTGACAAGTCGAAAACGAGAGGTAACACTTCAAAAACGACCATAAAACGGACGGACGGGAACGGGGACCGCAATCGGCAATGCGCACGATGACATTTTGGTCATGTTTCAGTTCACAACCATTTTCCATCCGATGTTTTGTTGCTAACTCCAAGCGTGATGTCGTACAACGTTGCGAGATCGTTTCTATTCTACCCTAAAATTGTGCCCGGAGCATAAAATAACCGTTACCGTAACGCAGTTTCTCCCGATACTGCTCACGATGACTCTCCGCCGTGAAAACCGGTTGACCATAACCGACCGTCGATGAAAAGTATCGCCCCAAATTGATGTTCAAACCGGTGCCCAACGAAAACAGAAAATCCGCAGGACTCGTATCAGTTGGATAGCCCCGATTAAAAACGCCGCCGTGATCGAAAAAACTAAATGCTTCGACGGCAACTTTGTTTCGGCAGTTGATAAGTTGGCGGCGTGCTTCCAAGTTGAAAAAATATCCCGAATCGCCCGTCATCAATCCTTCCGTGGCTCCGCGTACCGTTGCCATGCCGCCGATCTGGAACTGACGGCTCTGCGAAAGATTCGACAATCCCCACTGGGCACTGCTCTTGGCAAGGAATGTCCAACGCTTGTTCGGATACCATACCTTTGTTAATCCGCTCTGAAGAAGATGGTAATAGTGGTATGTGAAATCGTCATTTTCCGGGTTGGAACCAACACCGGCATGCCCTGCTTGCCAACCAAAAGAGAAAAATCTTACGGTTTTTGGTGTGCGGTAAACGTCGGAAAATCCGAGCGTGTAACTCGTAACCTGTTCGCGATAATTCACGTAATCTCCAAAACATGTTTCCGAGTTGAAAACTTCGACTTGAAACGAAGCATCGGTTTTCTGTTCTTTCGTATTGCGGAGCAACTGCCGAATTGCCGGACGATACCGCCGAGACATCCCGTTAATGTCCAAGTCCACAAAAGGTCCGTAAATCGTTTTCGGCGTTCCATAATCGTAACCCATTTCAAGCGATGTTCCAAATCGGCTCAACGGAACGTCGCCGGACATCGTAAAGTAACTGGTGCCTTCGGTCGCATCGTAAGAACAGAAAAAAGAACCATCGGCTCCGAGGATATTTTGGAGTTGTACGAAGCATCCATTACGGATGCGTCCCGAAGTTTCCCGACCGGTGTTGTCGCAATAATAACCGGCAGACACCGGTTGCGGCACCACTGCCGTTAATTTCAAGTTACTGCGTCCCAAATCGTCGCCGGGTTCGAGTTCCGCAATGAGTTGAGTCCGGTATGTTCGATTGAAACGCAAAATTTCCTCTTCCAAGTTCTTGATATTCGCAACGGAACCGGGGCGAAAGCGGAATTGCCGCTGGATAAAACTCTCTCCGAACCAACGATCAACAGCGATAAGTTCTTTTTTGGAGCAATGCGGACAAAAAAGGTATGGCTGCCGTTTCATCGTAAGGTCTTTTGTTCCGAACCGACCTTCGATGATCTGCACACGCACGATTCCCTCTTCAATATCCTGAACGGGCAAGACGGCACGACCGATGACGTGCCGTTGGTCGAAGAGCCGATCAATTTCCGCAAGCATTTCGTAAAGGTCACGGAGACTTATCTTTTCCTCGTCCATATAACGTTGTGCAATGGCATCCAGTTCCATTTGAGAAATGGTTTTCGGCGGATCATCGAAAATGACACCGTTCAACTTGAAAATCTTCGTGTCGGACTTATCGTCCAAAGACGGCGGCGGTTGCGGAGAACCAATCATGATTTGCGTTGGAGTCTCCCGATACCGCTGGATTT
>Ga0082212_10013333_pt1 | contig 10287 bp, 13 predicted proteins | sample TergutNt197P3_FD_71548 | JGI IMG/M metagenome (GOLD analysis project Ga0082212, IMG submission 71548) | Neocapritermes taracua P3 segment gut microbial communities from Petit-Saut dam, French Guiana - Nt197 P3 | ecosystem: Host-associated > Arthropoda: Insects > Digestive system > Gut ...
TCCCTGCGCATCAACTGTTTGAGTACCGCAATAGTTTGTACGGCTTCGTCGGCATTTCTGTTTCGGATTACCTTCAAGACATTCGGCTGCTTTCGCCGAAATGGCGCACTTTTGCCATGCCGACAGAGCGGTTCCGGCAACTCGCAAAGCCGTTTGAAGATTTTATTGCCCGGTGAGTATGTTGCGCTCCGCCGCCGGATTCTGGTCAATGTGAGACAAAAGGGCGGTTTCCTTGGCGATGCTTTGGGAACAATGAAGACGGAATATCTTGCGGCGATGGCTTCGTTGACGTTTTTTGCAGAAGAAGCGGATAATGCTACCACGGCGATTCCATCATTCCGACAATCTGGTTCGCAATTCGGTCGATTTGTTTTTGCTCGGAGGTCAAGAGCGAATGACCGAATTCTGCAACCATCGCATCGCTTGAAGTGATTTGAGTTGTCCCATCGTTCCAAGCGAAAGGCTCAAACTGCCGGATGTCCTGGGAACGACGGTCGCGCCATCGGACTTCAAGGGTGAGTTCACCGCTCTTTTGACGCGGGTCATTGGAAGGATCAACAAGAGAAACCCGCTGCTTTTTGTCAACGATCCGACATTCCAAAACACTGTCTGCACTGGCACGACCAACAACTTTGTAGGGAGACCGCTCCTCGATCCGCTTGCAAATTTCCTCAGTGAGTCGTTCGGCAAGATGTCGCCGAGTCGGATCCGCATCGACAATCGGAACATGAACGGTCTGAATATCCTGTCCAAAAAGAGAACGCGAACCGATCTGATAGCCGCTGAGACCGATGCATCCCGACAACGCTAAAAATGGCAAAAGGAACAGGAACCGCATGGAAGAATTGTAGTCATTTTCCCAACTTTCGGCAAGAGCAAAAATCGAGAGTCAACGGCAGGGATTCTGTTCCCCTTACCGCGAATAATAGGTACGTACTTCGAGATCGGTCAGTTGGCGTACCTGTTCGGCAATGTCGTCCAGTTGGCGGTTGTCGAGCGGTCGTGCCCAGTTTTCCGGCGTGATGCGGGCAACCGTGTAAATTTGCACGTACAACACCTTGCTCAACTCTTTCAAACGCTCCGCATAGTGCCGAATCTCCTCGGCACTGGGTTCCTGACCATGCAGGGACAAAAAACATGTTTGCACCACCACCGGAAAGTCTTTTGAAAAATTGATGAGATTGGAGCAAATCGTTTGAAAAGGAACCTTTGATCTGGCGACCGTCTGATAATACTCCGGTGTGCCTGCATCGAGTTTTGCCCAGATTTCGCCATTGTTTCGCAGCATACGGTCGAGTGCCGAACGCACCGGTGCAAGATGCAGGGTCGAAGCATTGGTAATCAGTACAATTTTAACGGACTCGGCACAAAGTTCTTTGCGGATGTCGGCGACAAGCCGGACGGCTTCGTCAAACTGCGACGACAGAGTGGGTTCGCCGTCTCCGCTAAACGCAATGTCTTTCAAGGCACGTTTTTCCGGCGGTACTTGGGCAAATGCTGACTGCTCAAAGAGCGTTCCATCATTGACCGAAGCGACGAGTTGCCGGAGTTCTGCTCTGAGACAGTCCATCTCCACAAGGCGATTGCTGGTTGCCGGTTCGGTTGATTCTGCCAAAATTTGGCAATAAACACAGGAAAAATTGCAGAGTGCCGAGGGGCTCAAATTGATGCCCAGCGAGAGACCGTCGGAACGCCGGCTCATGACCGGATAGACGTGCTGTAGCGTTCCGAAGCGGCGAGGATGATGCTGAGTGAGTACCATATCCCGCGCAGTCTAATCAAAAGATCAAAGATGTCAAGTTAGGGCTGTCGTTGCACACGGTCCAAAATCCCGTTGACAAACTTCGCTGAATCCTTTGAACCGAATCGTTTTGCTAATTCGAGGGCTTCGTTGATTGCAATCGGTTTCGCCGTATCGGTGTACAAAATTTCCGACATTGCCAAGCGCAAAATACTGCGGTCGATGGGACTCATTCGGGCGAGCGTCCAATTTTGGGACAGGGCAACAAGTTGCTCATCAATCGTTTCCCGATGTTCGACGGTGTTTTTCAACAACCGTTTTGCAAATTCGAGTAGCGGCTTGTGCCGAGGCAACTCTTGAGCGATGTACGTTTCGGCAAGCGTTTCAAGCGAGCCGGGATTCAACTCTTCCTGGTAGAGTATTTGAAACACAACGGTGCGAACCATCCGCCGATGGACAAATTTTCCTTCAGGACGATCTTCGACTGCGTTAACTCGCTCCAACATGGGGCATTGTGAGAAAGAACCAATGCCGCAGATTATCACCGAAAATCTCGCTTCTGTCAAGAATCGGCAGTCGATCTGCAAAGTCTTTTCAATCTGTTGACAAGTTTGTTAAAAAGTCTCGACAGGTAGGATGCCGACCGCCGACGCACTCGCCCGGCGGTCGAGTGCCTACCTTGGAAAAAACGTGTCAACGGACTGGCAGGTCGAGTGTGCGGTGTCTGGTCGCTTGCAATCGTTCGCCGGTTATGGTACACTGCCACGAATGGAGCGTGGGCTCTTGCGGAAGTAATCAATGCAAGTTCAACTAATTGTGGCGGATGAACGGCACAACGGTCAGGTAATCCCTGTCACGATGCCCTCGTTTGTGATCGGACGGTCGGCAGGATGTAATCTTCGTTCACATAGTACCAAGGTCAGCCGGTATCACTGTACAATACTGATCGATGCCGGCACCGTAATGGTGCAGGATTTAGGAGGCAGCAACGGAACTTTTGTCAATGGTAATAAGGTTACATCCGTACAGACGCTCAAAGATGGGGACAAACTCACGGTAGGGATACATCTGTTCCATGTGTCCATCAACGCAGGAGTAGTAATACCTGCATCACAACAAGGTGAATTCTTTGAATTGTTTCCTTCCTCGATAGTAACGCGGACGCAGTCAGGTGACACCGCCACTCATGTTGTTAATCAGAATATGACTAAGGATAACACGAAACCACAACAGACCGATTCGGAAAATGAAGTGATGTTCGAGATTCGACTTAATGGGCAACGTGTTTCCGTAACGAAAAACCGGTTGTTCGATTTGGCTCGGAAAGGCTCCGTATTGCCGGATGATCTGGTTATTGTTGCCGGGACAAAGGTCTTTGCGGATTCCATACAGGGAATCGTTTTTGGCAATAAAACGACCGCTCCGCCTCCCCCTTCCTCTGCCCCGCCGGTCAGTTCCCGGTCACAAGTTCCAGAGCCGTCGGCGACCGCCGAACCCTCTTCGACCGATTTTCCCTTTGCCTTTGATGGTATGGAAGAAATCGCCAACGAAGTCAACGCATTCAATGCAGCCGCAAGTGAGCGCACCTTCCGTATCGCCCGAAGAGAAAGTGCTTTCAGTGCCCTTTGGAAAGCATTGGACATTTCTTTTAGCCGCGTCTATACGATTGAAGGGAACGACCTTGTTATCCACAGTGTTAAGGCTCTCTACTATATCGTTGTCGTTGTTTGTTCCTTGATTATTTTCTGGATGTTGTTTTTTTTCTGCAAGGACTGCATCGAAAAGGGCAATCTGTTGCAAATGCTGGCAGGGCGTTACGTCGACTTGTCCGTCGTTACGTTTGGTTGCGTTGCAATCATTGTGGTCGTTCGCATATTGCTTGAAATGCTCCTGCTGGCTTGGGTTGAGTCTGCAAATCAAGACGAACGGGTGGAAAATGATGAATAAATCATGGACCGCAATCGAGATATTGCACAAATTAACGTGCACCTTCTACGCCACTCGGTCCACAAAGTTGCTGCGTGAGGGTTGACTATTCGTTTGCGGTTGATACGTCGCTTTGCCCTGACCCTTATCCAATAGTTCGAGGATTTGCGACACATGAATCAGCGATTTTCGAGAGATCAGCCAATTCGTATAGTTAAGAAACCGGACTTGCTGCGTGCGGTGGCGTGCCTCGTCGAGAAGCCGTTGCACTTCGATATTGCGAGGGAAAAAATGCTCGCACAGTTGCTCTATCGAATCGCTTCGAATGTTTTGCAATCGCGCACTCGTCAGCAATTCTTCCCGCCGTTTCAGAACGTTTTGCATCGATTCGACTGCCTTTTCCTCTTCAGCGGCAATCAATGCCATTGCCTCTTTCTCCGGCTTGACGAGAATTGCCTGCTTCTTGTGTAAAACGGCAAGCCATTGATTCTGCGATTCGATTAGTTGTGTCAAATAGTCCTGTATCTCTGTTTTCATTTGTTATTCTTTGGGTTACGTTGAATTATATTGAGCCTATATTCGGCGAAACACAATCACCGGAGCACCGGTTGGTGTGTTTCGCTCCGTTTCATGTCCATTTCCAACAACTCGATTGCCTCTGAGTGTCCGTGTTTGGCGGCTTCGCGAAGCCATTTGATTCCTTCTCCCTGATCCGTGTGATGAAAACTGCCGTCGCTGTGATAGCCAAACAAATAACGCTCACCGCGCTGGAATTGCGCCTCGACGTTTCCCTGTTCGGCGGCTTGCCGACTTCCTCTTTCGATTATGGGAAGTGCCACAGATTTTTCTTCGCGGTGCTCCCAGCCGGGATGATACATGTCGAGTAAACATCGTGCATGGACATCGCCTTGTTCTGCCCGCCGTATTGCCTTCTTACGCCACGACTTGCTTTCATACCACGGTACTTTGGCTTTACTCGATTTCTTGCCCGTACAGCCGCCCCAAAATATCAAGACGACGCTACACATGCACACAACGAGTAAACAATGGAAAATTCGCTTGAACATGACAAAATAGGTGAGTGCCCTGCTCGTATAGGAACTCTACCGATTTTTTCAGAAAAAAACAAGAGGAAAAAAACGACCGCCTCACCGTATTTCCCGGTAGAGCGGCATAAATCGGTAAGGAGTTTCCAAAATCATCACTGCCAGTGCCGTGTTCAATAGTCTGCCGCCGACATCGCAGTATTGATCTCCAAAATACCAACTGCCCGACTCGCATCCCTGCCGGGATTGCGTCCGAATCAGGAATTCTTGCAATTCGCTATTCCACGAATCCCAATGCTCCCCGCCGTAATGATGCAACGCTAATGTTGCATAGTAAGCGTAGTATAAATTGGGTTTTCCTGTCCTCGGTGTGGGTCCCCAACGAGCAAGTTGCTCCATTCCTTCATCCAAAAACGGGTCGCCCGGCTTCCAACCGAGATACATTCGCATCAGCAATCCAATGGCAGTGCACGTTTTGGGCGAATCGGGACCGAGTGCCTCTTTCCAATCTCCCGGCGGAGTATATTGGTAATGCCGACCGCCTTCCAAGGCAACCAAGTCTAAAAAGTCCTGCGCCGCATAAAGTACCGACTGCGAAACGTTCAGTCCGCCTAGTTTGCCGCTTTTCAGTGCCATCAGTTGCCACGCAAAAATGGAAGTGTCTCCGCCGACACGAATGTCCCCTCTCTGTTCCTGTCCCGGTCTATAATTCCAACCGCCATAGTCAGGGTCTTGCGCCGTTTCAATGAGCAACAGTGATTCTTGGGCTGCCCGACCCAGTGCCGGGTCGTGCACTTTGTTCATTGCATACGCCTCGCATAATGCCATGCTGGCGAGACCATACGAGTACATCCGCAGGCTATCCTGTTGAATTGCCGCCCCGTTGATTCCGCCGTTGGGGTCTTGAATCAGAAAGAGCAATCCCTTTTCGACATTGGAACGATATTGATTGTCTGCGTGGTACGAATATCCTGCTCCCAAAAAGGAGAGGAGTGCCAGAGCGGTGGCGGCGGTGCGGCGATTCGAGGGACTGGTGCCGCTGCGTGTACAGAGTCGGCAAGAATCGTCGAAATGGAGACTCCATCCGCCATCGTCCTGTTGATGATGCGCAAGCCAAGCCAGTGCCCGCTCGACGGCTTCTTCTCCTCCCCGACTGCTTCCGCCGCCTTGCATTGCCCGCTGCCTGCCGGTTGGCGTGCGGTTCTGAAATCCGCTCCCTTCCACAAAACCGCCTGCTGGCTGCACCTTCAAACGCTGGTCGCCAGGCAAATCGTCAATGGTTTCAACAGCGGGTTCGATAGGCAAAGTGGGAGACTCGACCGGCGTTATTTCCTCAACCGGCTCCGGTTCCACTGCTGATTCGTCTTGCATATTGTTGTCGCCGTCCGAGTTGCTGGTATCAATAAAAGCACCTTGTTCCAGACCGGGAATCTTGAAATCGCCAAGAATGTCGATGCCGCTCAAGCCTGCCAGTCGGGGAACTGTAAGCAGGGCGAGCAGGATCAAGAGTGAAATGTGCAGGAGAACGCTAAATGTGATTCCCGTGCCGTTGCGTGAGATTAGGCAGAGAAAGAGCCAAGCGAAAAACTTTTGCAATCGGGTCGGTTCGGCACCGTCTTCCCGATCTATCCAGTTCGGAAAAAATATCTGCCGCAGGAAGTACAAAACATCACCGAGTCGAGCCATGAACGGAAACAGGGATATGCCTAAACCTTCTTTTCCGTAACGAGCCGGGCAAAATGTTCAAACGACCGGTCATACGTCTTTTCGGCATCCGGCGGAAAAAAGCAACCCGGTATCTGCCGACTGGCGAGATGTTGCTGGACGCAATCGCAACAGATTCCCCGCTTTTTGCAGGAATAGGTGCATGTGCATTTCGATTTGTTCTGTTCAACTTTACATTCCATAGTGTGTTTCAGGGGTTAAAGGTTGTACCGTAAACGAAACTCAAAAAGAGTGTGTCGTAGGCAAATGTTGCACGATACGGGTCTAAATTTACCTTATTTTTCCGAACATAACAACCTCATCATCACCCACGTAACCTGCAAGTTTGTTTTTTCTGTCACTGCCCTCGCAGGCGGAAGGTCCTGCATTGCCCAACGCGGTAATTTACCGTGTTGCCGAACGTACTCCTTTAGCCCGCGTACGTCGTCTGCTATCTTGGGCGTTGTCCAAATGTGTTTATTGACGAGTCGGTTAACTTCCGCCTCGGTAAGTCTTGGAGCCGCCTGCCGCGGTGCTGCATTTTGCACGACGACCGCCGGGCGGCAACACATCGCCCCCTCTCCCAGAGGGAGAGAGGACGTTAATGTTCCGGCGAAAGCCTCAATTCGTTTTCCCAATTTTAAGTTCGTGCAATATCCGAGAAATTCGGTTTTGTTGCCGGGCAAGTTCTTCGACCGCCCGCTTGAAAGGACTTAAATCGGCTTCCGGTTTGGTGAGCACTTGCTTGATTTCACCATCGTAACGAGCGGTGCGTTCATTGACGCGACGCTGCATGGAACGAATCATCCGTAACTCCGCCAAGAGTTGAATCAGCGGTTCTTCCGCCTCGCCGCTCTGTTGTTGCGGCTGTTGATTTTCCGCATTTTCTTGCCGCTCTCGCGCCTCCGCCATTGCCGACCGAACAGCATCCAACATTTCTTGCAAAGCGTCAATGATCGCCTCTTCGGTGTGGAGCGTAACGGTGTCCAATGAGGTCTGTTCCAACCGCTTTTTCGTCTCCGTCATATCGAATCGGGCTTGCAGGAGCGACTCCACCATTGCTTGTGCCGTTCCGTCTTCCCGAAGGAGCAACAGTGCGGAATCCGCATCGTCAATGACCGATTGCTGATCGGCACCTAATCGGTCTGCCCGAATTTTGATCTGCCGCTGATCTTCAACCAGTTCCCCAGTCGCTTCGCTCACTAACCTTTCCGTTTGCGAGTGGATTGTCTGTTCCTGTTGGAGCATACGCTTGAATCGTGCTTCCAATTTTTCAAGCGTTTGCATCAGTTCTTCTTCCCGAAGTTGGCGAAGGATTTTTTCGAGTTCCTCTTTAAGTTTTTGCAACTCCGCTATCGCTTCCTCTTGCTCTTCAAGGGTTCCCTCTTTTTCCGCTTGTTGGAGTTTCTGCTCCGCTTGCCTCATTCGCTGCATCCCCCTTTGCAATGCCTGCTGAGTGGGCGTTTGCTGCGTTTGCGTTTGTTCCTCCGATTCCTCCTCTCTGCTGCCGTCTGCTGTCTGCCGTCTGCCGTCTTCTACTTGTTGTCTGCTGTCTCCCTCATTCTCCGCTATCTGTTCCCGGAGAACTTGCGCCCGCATACGAATCTCCCGCTGCTTGGTTTCCAGCAACGGCAGGCTCTGCGGTTCCAGTTGCCGGGTTTGGTTTTTCAGAATACGTTCGCTTTGAATAATTTCCTCTACTTCTTTGAGCATTTCTTTGATTTTTTCTTTTTCCTGCTCTCGTCTTTCGTCGCGGCTCATATTTTCGAGCAGTTTGAGTAGCAGAAGCAGGTCTTGCTCAATTTCGGTTTGTCCGGCAACAGCCTCGGAAAACTGTCGGCGAGCCAAGACATTGACAAGCGATTCAAAACGTTGGACGAGCAGTTTATCCTTGCTTTCGAGGAGTGCTTTTTTGAGGAGCGTTGCCTGCTGCGGGTTGGAAGTGCCCGACGTGTCAGCCAGCCGGAGCAATATCTGTTCGAGTTGGGCATAGCGTCCCGCCAGACTGCGTTGCTTATCGGTCAGTTCCTGTGCTTGCAAAGACGCACAGAAAATACTTACGAAACTAACAAGAAGAAAACGGCGATACATATCGAGCATTATCCGGCATTGCCGGCAAATTTCAAGGAGTTTGGGAGCAAGAAATACGAGGATTGCAAAGTCGAATTTTGATATTTTTGTTGGAATTTGGCAAACATTTTCTGTTTCGAGACGTATAGTTAAGGAGATGTAGTCCCTTTGTTCGGCGATTGTCTCCGGGTTCGGCGGCAGACGCTCCAGAAGGACAGGAGTTGATGGCAGAGGTTCCGAAAGACCTTTGCAAGGGAAAGCCACTCCTGATGGACAAGGCGTATGAGGGGATGCGTGTCGCGAGAAGGCGAAAAAGTGTGGAATGCGACCAGTGGTTCCACCGAAAAGCAATCGCCGGAAACCGTGGAGATACGATCAAAAGTTGTATGAAGGGAGGAATGTTGTAGAGCGTAACTTCCGAAACATCAAGGAGTTCCGACGAGTCTGCACCCGGTACGACAAACTCGATGAAACCTATAACGCGTTCGTTGCTTTTGCAAGCATCGTCATCTTCATGAAAAATTAGTACCAACACGCCCTAATAAAATCCAATGGCACCTTATCCCTTGTCGAATTGAAAGTCTGCTGGTACATAGAGCAGTCTTGCACAAGAACTGCACGTTATCGGTTTTTTAGCAAGAATGTGAGCCAGCGAGTTGACCGGTATTTGATGATTGCAACCGCCGCAATACTTTTGATCTTCGACGACCGCCAAAGCATTGGGACCGCCGACACTGCGAACCAGGCGGTTATAGACATCTCGGAATTCTTTCGGCAGTTTGGTTTCTTCGGCTTGCAGTTGCTTGTTATATTCGACAATTTCTGATTCGATGTGGTCCTTTTCTGAGTAGAACTTTTGCTTTGTCGTTTCATGAAGTTCCTGCGCTTTTTTTATTTCAGTTTCGACCGGCGGGAAATTTTTGGTGAAGTTTTCTGCCCTTTCCATGGCTTCGAGAGCCGAATCATCCAAGGTGCCTCGCAACGTCTCATCCGCTTCGATTTGTAATTGTAACGCCTGATATTCTTTGTTCGTTTTTGCTTCCTGCAACTGCGTTTTGCGTTTCACGATCATCTGATCGTGAGCGGCAACCTTTTGTTCTTTTTCTTTTGCATCGGCAGCCAACACATGATATTCCGCCTTCAACTGTTCGAGTTTTTCCGTGAATTTCTGAATGTTCGCTTCTTGGTTTTTTAGTAAGATGGGTCCCCGCCGCAACCGCCCCTCCAGATCGCCAAGCCGAGTTTGAATAAGATGAACATGCTCTAGTACGTCCCGAATTTCGCCAATATCTGCCATAAATTTGAGTAAAACGCCCCCTGCCACCACAAAAACGGAGGTATCATTGTACCATGTACGAAACGCGCGGCAAGTGAGTGCGGTTCAGCCGTCATTTTGTTACAATAAATGGATCGTGCGCCGACAACGACAATAAACATGTTGTTGTTCGGAATGACGGGGTGGTTACTGACGCACGAGAGACCACCCCGTCATTCCCGCGAAGGCAGGAATCCAGAGGGAAGATTTTAATGCTGTTTCTCTGGACTCCCGACCGGAGCCTGTCCTCGACCTGATCGGGGGCGGGAGTGACGGAAAAAGATTTTCCTTGCATTTTCCTCTTGTGTGTGTTATGATGAGGGCGCAGGAGTTTCCATTTACTTTCAAGCGCAACACACCATGCAATCCAAAATTTTCGCCGTGATCAGTGCCCTTTCCGTTAAAATAGGCAAACTGGGGGGGGGGGGGCAAAATGACTTCCAACCCCAGTAACTACCGGCGGGGGGAAGCCCGCCCCGCCTTTC
>Ga0082212_10013334_pt1 | contig 10286 bp, 11 predicted proteins | sample TergutNt197P3_FD_71548 | JGI IMG/M metagenome (GOLD analysis project Ga0082212, IMG submission 71548) | Neocapritermes taracua P3 segment gut microbial communities from Petit-Saut dam, French Guiana - Nt197 P3 | ecosystem: Host-associated > Arthropoda: Insects > Digestive system > Gut ...
CGATGCCGCAGGCAACGATGCGTTCGTGTACATCAAGATACCCGTCGACAACGGCGGATCGAACCTTCTGATCATCGCCGCCGTCGTGATAGCGATAGCCGCGATAGCGGGAATTGCGTACTACTTCCTGGTGATGAAGAAGAAGTGAAACGGACATCAAACGGGGAGGGCTCCCTTCCTCGGCCCTCCCCTTATCCATTAATTTTTTGAAGAAAAATTTCTGTCAACGATCGTCCCGCCGAATATATCGCTAAAAATATCGCCAATTATATCGCCAATTTTTAATAGAGAAGACGTATTGAAGTAAAACGACAAGGAAGAAATGAGGATCCGTCCATGAACAGACCGCCGTTCGAGATCAGTGATAAGATCATCAATAACATCGCCGAGATAACGAACAGGCTCGGAAGATTGGACGCGGTCACGAACAAAAAGATGACCCTGTATCTGAGAAAAGCGAGCATGGTCAAAACGATCAACTCATCATGCGCCATAGAAGCGAACACGCTCACCGAAAAACAGGTGGAGGGAATAATAAACGGAAAACGTATCATAGCGCCGCCGAAGGAGATAATCGAGATACAGAACGCGTACGACGCTTATATGAGAATTGATGAGTTCGATCCCTACGACATAGGATCCTTTCTGAAGGCGCACGGCATCCTCATGAGACAATTACTGAAGAACGCCGGAGAGTTCAGAACGGCCGGCGTCAACGTCTATGAGAAAGAGGACATCGTTCACGTAGGTGCGAGACACGAGTTCGTTTATTCCATGATGTACGATCTTTTCGAATGGGGAAGAGCGTCTGAAATGAATCCCATCGTGAAAGCGTGCGTCATGCATTACGAAACAGAGACGATACATCCGTTCTCGGACGGGAACGGAAGGATCGGAAGGTTATGGCAATCCGTCATATTATGCGGATATAACGAGCTCTTCAAACTCATGCCTATCGAAACTCTCGTGTATGAGAACCAGGACAGATATTATGATTCCATAAAGGCGTCCAGAAAGGAAAAGAGCTCTACGAAGTTCATAGAGTTCATGACGGAGATGATACTCGGCACGATGGACGAGTTCGGCGGCGGAACAGGAAAATTGAACGAAATAAAGGAAGAATATCTCCGCGGGCTGAATAAAAATGAGAAGAAGACGCTCGGCCTGATGATCAAAAATTTTGACGGGGACGGCGGCATCGCCGCCGGAAGTCTGAGCGAAATGACGGACAGCGCAGACAGCACCGTCAGGAACCATCTGAAAAAGTTCACGGAAAAAGGTATACTGATCGCTTCCGGCGACAACAAAGGAAGAAGATACATGCTTAACAAAGACATCTTTTCGTGATCGTTCCTTTCCCCTTCCCCTCCGATGTCCGTGAAATGCGCAAACTGTATATCATACGAAACGATTGCCTGCTCTGATGCTCGAAGAAGCGGGAAATCTGATCAATCTCGAGGTGTACACGCCTGCCGGTCTTTTCGTCGGCGTTGTGAACAATCTTGTGATAGATCTGAAGAGCAACAAGGTGGACGGCTTATTTTTAGATAAATCCAGTCCCGTTCTCGTGGATCACGGGGTCTCGCTGAACATACCGTTCAGGTGGGTCCAGAGCGTCGGCGATATAATCATTTTGAGAGCGTTCCCGGAACACGTGTCGTTCAGCCAGAAAGAAGCGGAAAGGTCACTTCCCGGCAAAGGCGACGCAGAGGGCGGTAAGCGCGGGCGAATCGCCAAGGGATAACGCCACGTTATCGAGATCCTCGCCGTACAGGCGCGACAGTTCTCTGTGCAAAGCCGCAATTCTGTCCGCGCCTCTTTCGGAACCCTTCATCCTCAGTTTTCCGACGCTGTGCGTGTGCGGTACGATACGGTTGTCGCTCACCATATTATCGGCGTGAGCGACTATCTTCTCTTCGATCGTCCTTGGAATGTAATCTCCTTTCGGTATTCCGAGTTCTTCCGCATCGATGTCGTCTATCCCCGCCCCGGTGTGCTTTCTTATTATCGAAACGAGTTCTTCGGGAAGTCCGAGTCTCTCGGCCATGTCCGCGCCTACGTTCGCATGCATGACGGTATGATCTTTCGCCCTTCCGATATCATGAAGGAGAGCGCCGGCGACCACGAGTCTCATATCGGCATCCATCATCCCGGCGAACTTAACCGCCAACGCTTTCACGGTGCAGCAGTGAACGATCACCCTTCTCGTGCATCCCGCCCTGTCGAGAAGCGTGACGCATTGTCTCTCATTTGGATATCTCGACAACCGTCTTCCCCCTCTCGTTCGGTATCACGGTGAATTTACCGTTCCGTTCCTCGTACAGCGATCTTCCGTTCGTCAGCCGGTCCAAGAATATCGATAACGCCGCGATCTCGGAATGCGGCTGGTTACCCACGGAAACGTTCATGTCCGCGCGTTCATAAACTTCCGGCGGAACTTTCTCCGCGCCCACGACTATCATCATGTCGACGTCCGACGGTAACTTCGGAAGCGCCTCGTCCAGCCTTTGCCCGTACATCGTCAGATGGATCACGACGCCGTCGAATCTTTTTACGGCGTCCTTCCATTTTATTCCCGTTTTTATTTCATAATCCCCGCCGAAACGTTCGCACACACTTTTGATATTCTCTTCGAGCACACGGTCTTCGGTGTCGACGAATATGCCTTTCGCGCCCAATGCGCGCGACGATAACGCCACATGCGTGGTCACCCTTTTGTCTCTCTGCGGACGGTGGCCTATCCGCATTATCCAAATGTCGGTCATGTGGCCGTTATTTCTCTTGGATCGGCTCGATCCTGTGTCCGCGGTTGTCCATTTTGACCGATCTGCGTACAAGGCTTCTGAGCATCGTCGCCGTCAGACCCAACGTCTCCGCGACATCGCCGGAGAATTTCCCTCCCTTACTTATCTGCGCGAGGATCTTCTCCTCTATCTCTTTGAACTCGTCCTCGCTCATCATAGCCGCCGCGAGAACATCGCTTATCTCATAGATCGGCCACTGGGCGTTGATATGGAATGACATGTAATACGTATGATACGATTTTTCCGGGAAGTTGCTACCGGTGGACTGCCATCTGCTCTCCACCAGTTTCATCTTTTCGAAAAAGAGTATGGCCTCCCTTCCCTCGGGACCGAATTTATCTTCTATCTCTTTCGCGGTCCTCCATTCCAAGGTCACCTCTTTCAGAACGTCTCTTTTGACCGCCGTGTCAACTGATCTGAGCATCGGAACTAATTCAGAGGGTTCACTAATGACCTTGATTCTGTTCATGGGATTCCTAGAAGGCTTTATAAATATAAAAAACGGATGGTTAAATACTTCGTGTGTTTTACGGGCAATCGTTGTTAAATACTCTTTAAATAGAGATCGGGCGCCTTTTTCCCTCGTAAATCGATAATTCCGGCGCGCGGGGCCGCCGGACGGATAAAGGTTTATTAATGAACTGTATATACGGACACCGATGGCAAAAGACAAGAAACCTCGCATGAGATATCAGTGTCTGCAGTGTTACAGAACGTTCAGGGAAGAGCAGCACGCGCTTGACTGCTGCGGCTCCGCCATACAGGCGTGGAGCACCAACTACAACAGATGGGGAAAGCAGCACTGGTACGGCCGCTGATCCCCGGGACACGCATACGGAAGCGTTCCGCCGTTGGTGAAGGAACAATTGAAATATTCATCATAGCGATTACGCAGTTGGTCACGTGAACAGAAAAGACAACATAATGGAAAAGATGACTTCCGATCTTGAGCTTGTGGAAAGACACGTAATGATGCTCCGGGTGACCAAAGAGAATCAGCCTATCGGAATTATTCGATTATCTGAGATCCTCGGGGTCCCGAAGCACAAAGTGCGTTATTCGTTACGGCTTTTAGAGAACGAAGGTCTCATTTCACCGTCCACCGAAGGTGCGAAAGTGACGGACAGATACGACGAGTTCATGGACGACGTGGAACGTTCTCTGGACGAACTGAGAAAAAAGATAGACTCCCTGAAATCGATTTTCACGGGAACGTAATGCTTTAATACGTGTCATTCTTTCGCCAAATCCATAAGCCGTTGTAGCTCAGCAGGTAGAGCGTGTGACTGTTAATCACAAGGTCCCCGGTTCAAACCCGTGCAACGGCGCCATAACTTTACAGGGCCTATAGCTTAGTCTGGTGGAGCGTCCGGCTCATAACCGGATGGTCGTCGGTTCAAATCCGATTAGGCCCACTCTTTCTGTCCGGATAGAGTAACTTTTCTCTCTGTGAGCGAAGATCGGAGACATCTGTCATGCCCCGGCGCCTTTTGTCATTTTGCCGAAGAACATGAGATATCTGACGAGCACGTAAACGACAATTATCACAGCAACGGCCGCGGTCGCGGTCTGCAATATTACGAAAAGATCGTTCGACGCCAGTCCGTAATGACCGCCGAGTTGGTAAAAGGACGCCGCGCTTATGACCATCGGGAAAGTGAGAGCGGCGTAACTCGGATAGAATCTCCTGTTCAGCATCACGGGAACATATGCGATCACGGCGGCGTAACATATCACGCTCAATATCACCAATATTGTAAGCAATATCTCCGGCGGGACGTCGTGAACGGAAAGACATCCGACGATCAGCAGATTTGCGGGAGCGGCGAATATCGCTATCGTCGGGATCAGCGGTTCGGGCGTCTTCCTGAATATCAGGGTACGGTATGCGGTCAGCGGCAGCATGACCGAATATCCGATCATGCCGGACCAGAATATCATCCTCCCTATATCTTCCAGACCGAACACCGGCGATGTCACCGATGCGACCACGTAACCGACGAAAATGATTATCCAGCTCGGAAACACCTTTTCAATGCCGAAGGAGAAGAAGAACCTTCTGATGAACACCGCCATGAGCACATAACTGACGATCACCGCCGCGACCCATACCGACAGCGCTACCTCTTCCGCATACGGAAAAAGATACGTCGAAAGGAGCATCAGCGACATCGTGTACGTCGGAAGAACACCGAACACCGCCGGGTTTTTGATCTCTTGGGCCACTCCTTTGCGGTCGACGACCATCCTTATAGTGAAAAGGACCGCGATGACCAGCGAGATCAGCGCGCATATGCTGTACGGATAAACATTTTGATAATTCGCCGAAAGGAATCTGTCCAATGAGACCAGACCCAAAGACAGACCGCAAACGGGCACCGGGACCTTTTTTATGAATTCGGCGGCGCCCATGTTCTTTTCTCCTGTTTGGTTCCGAACGTTTTCCGCCGATAAAACGGTTTGCGCGGTATCGAATCGTACCGAACGACAGAGTTTCGATCGGAACGGTACGGTCGTTCCCGTTCCGACCGCACAATACGGGCTCGTTCGGTCCGGGTAAATGACGTAGGTGGGTCCGGTAACCTGACCGATGTGATCGCAATAGCCGCAGGCTATAATCATTCAATGGCCCTTACGAACGATGGAAAAGTATACGCATGGGGTTACAACAGCGACGGCCAGCTGGGCATCGGCACTGCCGATAATGATTCGCACAGCACGCCGGTGCAGGTAAAGGGCGTAGGTGGGTCCGGTAACCTGACCGATGTGACCGCAATAGCCGGAGGCGAAAAACACTCGCTTGCCATTATCGACGGGACGGTTTGGGCATGGGGCGGCAACGGGGATCGTCAGCTGGGCGACGGAAGTACGTTCCAGACAGTCGTGCCTGTAAAAGTTATGACCTTGTCCGAGGGCGGCGGAAACGAAGGCGGCGGATCGAACTTGCTGATCATCGCCGTGGTCGCGGTCGCGGCGGCGGCCGCGATCGGTGCGGCCGTTTGGTTCTTTGTGCTGAGGAAACCGTGATAATGTTCTGAGCGCCGAACGAAACTCAAAACAAAAAGGAACGGTGCGCACGGCCGTGCCGTTCCTCAAACACATTCTTTCTTTCCATGGCTTTGACGGATGCAGCACGGCGGCCGATGACCGTGAAGGGGCACGACATGCGCACGGCACAGCATCGCGAAGAGAACAGATTTTTAATCTTCGGTTCTATGGCCGATACATGAACGATGCGCCCGTTAAGTTCGCAAGCAGGATGGCGGAGGCCAAAGCGTCCGAGATACGCGAGATACTGAAGGTAACGCAGAATCCCCAAGTGATATCCTTCGCCGGCGGCCTGCCCGCTCCGGAACTGTTTCCCGTCGACGCCGTGAAAAAGGCCGATGCCGCCGTTCTCGACGAGGACGGAATGAAAGCCCTGCAGTACACGACCACCGAGGGATACGATCCTCTGAGAACCTGGATAGCCGACCGCCTGAACGGAAAGAACGGCACTTCATTCGATAAGGACAACATCCTCATAACTCACGGTTCGCAGCAGGCATTGGACCTTGCTGGAAAAGTGTTCCTTGACGAAGGGGACATCGTCCTCTGCGAGAGCCCGACGTACCTGGCGGCCATATCCGCATTCAGAGCGTACGGATGCAGATTCATAGATATTCCCACAGACGACGACGGAATGATCATATCGGAACTCAGAAAAGCGATAGAAGAGAACGTTAACGTAAAACTGATCTATGTCATACCGAACTTCCAGAACCCGACCGGGAGGACCTGGAGTCCCGAAAGGAGAAGAGAACTGGCGGATGTCTCCGCAGCGAATAATATAGCCGTGATCGAAGATGACCCTTACGGTGAGATACGGTTCGAGGGCAGGGATGTTCCTTCCGTCATGTCATTCGGAGATGCCGGGAATATCTTGGCCACCGGCACATTCTCGAAGATCTTCTGCCCCGGGTTCAGGATAGGGTGGATATCCGGGGACAAAGGGATAATCAGAAAATTCGTTCTGGTGAAACAGGGCGTCGACCTTCAATGCAACACATTCGCCCAGATGTCGATATCGAAATATCTGGAACAGAACGACATCGACGAACACATCGCGACGATCAAAGAAACGTACAGGAGACGCCGCGACATCGCCGTCGAAACGATGAGGGCCGAATTTCCCGAGAACGTAAAATTCACGGAACCGGAGGGAGGGCTGTTCGCATGGATCGAACTGCCTTCCGGTGTGAACTCCCGCATCATATTGGAAAAATGTCTGGAGCGCAACGTCGCATTCGTGCCCGGGGGGCCGTTCTTCCCGAACGGCGGACATGAGAACACCCTTAGGATAAACTTCTCCAACATGCCCGAGGAAAGGATCGTGAAGGGGCTGAGGATAATGGCGGAAGTGATCAGAGAATTTCTTCGGTGACCGTCATTTCCTGGCCGCCTTCAGCGCCCTCGGGAGAGAGTCCAGAAGAATTCCGACCTCGCCGTCCGTTGTGTATCTGGATAATGTTATACGAAGCGACGAGAACGCCTCGGCGGGCGATCTTCCGATGGCGGTCAGAACATGCGACGGTTCCGTGCTTCCCGCGGAGCATGCGGATGCCGTTGAGACCATGATGTTCATTTTGCTCAGCGCGAGCACGAGATCGTTGCCCTTTACGCCTTCGAATCCGAAGTGGGCGTTGCTGCACGATCTTTCCTTGACCGGGCCGTTGAGGTACGAACCTTTTATTTTCAAGACCTCGCCGATTATCCGGTCGCGCATCTTCGTCATTCTTTTTACGTCGTCTTTCATCGAGGACATCGCCAACTCTGCCGCTTTTCCCATGCCTGCGATGCCGGGAACGTTCTCCGTCGACGACCTGAGTCCGCCCTCCTGCCCTCCTCCGAGGACCTGCGGTCTGAGTTTTACCCCGCTCCTGACATACAACGCCCCGACACCTTTCGGACCGTGTATCTTATGTGAGGACATCGACATCAGATCGACCCGGTCCCTCGCGACATCGATATCCTTTTTCGTGAACGCCTGTACCGCATCCGTGTGAAATAACGCATTGTGCTCTTTTGCGATCTCCGCTATCTCTTTTATCGGCTGTATCGTTCCTATGACGTTGTTCGCCGCCATTACGGAAACAAGTGCGGTGTCGTCGCCGATCGCTTTCCGTAGCTCTCCGATGTTCACGATACCTTCTCCGTCGACCGGCAGGATAACGACCTCATACCCCCGGCCCTTCAGCGACCTGCACGTCTCCAGCACCGCGGAATGTTCGACCGCCGATGTTATTATCTTCTTTTTCCCGGAAGCGATAACGGCGCCCGTCAGAGCCAGACCATCGGACTCCGTTCCACCGGATGTGAATATTATCTCGGAAGGTCTGCAGTTAACGGACGTTGCGATCTTTGCTCTCGCATCGGACACCGCCTTCGTGGCGACCGTGCCCATCGAATGTATGCTACCGGGATTCCCGAAATCCGCCGTGAAGAACGGCATCATCACATCCAGCACTTCTTTTGCGACGGCCGTGGTAGCGCCGTTGTCGAAGTATGCGCATCGTTCCATTTCATGTTTGATATTGCCGCTAAGGTATATCAACGGCACGCATCCTTTGAAAACCTACATATACTGTCGTTTTCTTTAAGGGTACTCAATAAGTGGCACAATGTTGGGATATGAGCCACAGAACATATGAAACCGAGGTCATAGTTATGGGAGAAGCACCATTGTTTGTGAAGATGCCGCGTATTCAGAAAGAAATGTTGTCCTGTCTTCGGTGCGGCTATTGTATCGAAGTGTGCGAAGCGCACGCACAGACCCCCTGGGAGTCTGTGACGCCGAGAGGAAAGATCTACTATCTGACTCAGCTTGATAAGAAGAACGCCGTCGACAAACTGCTCAACAGGAACGTCAAAGTGAGTCCCGAGTTCGTCGACGCGATGTATAAGTGTACCGGATGCGGAAACTGTGAAGCTGTGTGCCACGTCGGTATCGAACTCGTGTCGTTCTGGGAAAAAGTGAGAGCGTGGCTGGTCGATATCGGCGCAGGCCCGTTGCCTGCGCATAAGAAGCTGGCCGAACGCATAAACGAAGGGCGCAACCCGTACGGAGAAGACCCCGCGACAAGGGACGCTTGGTGGCCCGAGGATGTGGAGAGAGCGAAGGTCCCGGATGCGATAATGTTCGCCGGATGCACCGGATCCTACAGGATGCAGCACATCCCCAGGGCCGGTGTGAAAGTATTGGACAGAGCGGGCGTGAAACAGAATTGTTTGGGCGCGGACGAATACTGTTGCACGTCGCCCGCACTGAGGACCGGCGTGGTCGGGCTCACGAAAAAGGCGGCCGACAACGTGGTGAACAAAGCCGATGCGATGGGCGCAAAGGATATGATAATGACCTGCGCCGGATGTTTCAAGACCGTGTCCACGGACTTCGGCAACCATTACTCGATGGTCGGTCAAAAGGTATATCATTTCACACAATACGTAGAGAAACTTTTGGCAGACCGTAAACTGCCTCTGAACAACCCCATAAACGCAAAGGTCACTTACCACGACCCCTGCCATCTGGGAAGGCATTCGAAGGTGTACGACGCCCCGCGCAACATCCTCAAGAAGATCAAAGGAGTGCAGTTCGTAGAGATGGAGCGCAGCAGAGAGCGCTCAAGATGCTGCGGCGCCGGAGGCGGATACAAAAGTGCGTTCAATGAATTCGCAGTGAACGTCGCCGCCGAGAGGATCAGAGATGCGGAAGAGGTCGGTGCCGAGATCATTGCGACCGCGTGCCCGTTCTGCGTTCTTAACCTGAGTGCGGGAGCGAAGAAGATCGGGTCGAAGATCAAAGTTATGGACATATCGCAAATGCTGCTGAAGGTCACCGGGCCCGTGGAAGTGGCCCCTGCGGTCGTGTGCACGCCTGTGGCGGCACCCGTTCCCGTTGCCGCTCCGGTTCCTGTTCCGGTACCGGTTCCTGTTCCGGCAGCTGTGCCGGCCGGCGTTGAGACGATAGTCGATGAGGAAGGGACCGAGGAAGCGGTGTATGAAAATGACAGCGACGTCATGGGCGAAGAGAAAGCGGACGATCCGGGTGAACTGAAACTCAGGAGAAGGCTCTGGCACCGCGGCTACCGCTACAGAAAGTCATACGGCAAAGAGAAGATCACCGTCGCGTTCCTTAAGGCGAGGGTGGCCGTGTTCGTGAGCCCTCAGATAACAACTAAGGATAAGGACATGGACGACTCGCTCAGGACGGCCGGATGGACCGTTCTCAGATTCAGAGAGCCTGCGATAACCGATGCCAAGAAAGAATCCGAAAAGGTAATGGCGGCCATCGAGAAGAACCTCAACGCCCTGATGAACGAGGAAGCTTCCTCAAAGAAGGGCAAGGTCGAAGTGGATGAAGAGCCCTTCGCGGAAGAGAAGGCCGACGACCCCGCAGACCTCAAACTGAGACGCATCCTGTGGAGGAATTCATACAGGGACAGG
>Ga0082212_10013335_pt1 | contig 10286 bp, 6 predicted proteins | sample TergutNt197P3_FD_71548 | JGI IMG/M metagenome (GOLD analysis project Ga0082212, IMG submission 71548) | Neocapritermes taracua P3 segment gut microbial communities from Petit-Saut dam, French Guiana - Nt197 P3 | ecosystem: Host-associated > Arthropoda: Insects > Digestive system > Gut ...
GACAGCGAATACAACAGCCGGTTTCACAATGTGATCATCCCGACGTATCAGTGCCCATCGAATGGTCTTGGTCAACCAAATGCCAATTGCAGCTATTCGGTTGTGCTGGGCGAACACACGGTTTTTCCCGGAGCCAAGCCGGTTGGTTTCGGCCAAATTACGGATGGGACATCCAACACGCTCATGGTCACCGAACGCAAGACTGCGGTTTGCTGGATGGACCCGACCTGCGAGGTGACGCTGGAGGAAATCCTCGAACAAGGCGGCATTAATAAGGATTTCGACGGCCTGGGTAGCAATCACACCGGCGGCGTCAACGCTGCCTTATGCGACGGCTCCGTGCAGTTCATTTCCGAGTCCATCGACCTCGAAACGCTGAAAAATATGATTCTCCGCGACAGCGGGAAGCCGGTGTGGTTTTAGAGACAGGGAATTTTTCCAAAGTGGCCGGTGATTTTCCTTGCGTCCTTTGTGTAGAAACTTTGTGTCCTTTGTGTTAAAAACAACCGTTATTTTAACACAAAGGATGGTACAACGTTCACAAAGAATCACTTCCCACCTGCCGACTCCAACATTAAAAATTCCTGGCGATCACCAGATTTGCGGATGCTCCTTCGCGTTTTCCGATGAAGCCTTGGACGCCGAAGTCAACGTGAAAGTCGCGAGCCGCCGATGGTCGCCATGAGATGCCGGTTTCGGCGATGCCGGTGCCGCCCATGAGACTCGGTGAGAAGTGCGCGTAACCAAGCGTCGAAGCGTGTGCGACGCCGCTGAATTCATGTTCCCAGGCGGCACCGATGTAGGTGTTGACGCTGTAACTTGCGGGAAAAATCGAGCGTCCGCCCAATCGCATTCGCATCGAGTTGACGGCGTCGAAATCAATCGAATCCTCCGTGGTGAGCGTCACCGAATCGCCTAGCAGATGCGTCCAGAAGAGCTTGCCGTAAAAGTCATACGTCGATTTGTTCGGACGGTTCCACATCATGCCGATGCCGGTGTGCATTCCAAAATATCGCGTGTCGGAATCGTAACCCGCCGCAGTTCCCTGTGAGTCGCGCAGGTCGGGGCTGAGATAGTTGTTCCAAATCGCACCGGCGCGGATGCTGCCTTCGGTGTAAAAGTTCCGGCTTGAATTGAGGTTGCTGAAATTCATGCGGCCCAGGATGCCGGCACCGATGTAATGTGCGTTGCCGTGACCTTGCAGCGGGCCGTCGTCGAAGGTTTTGAGCGTGTCGTAACTGCCTTTGCCGTATTCGAGAAACGCGGCGGTCGTCATGCGGCCAATGCGGTGTTCGACGTTTTGCGCCATGCCCGCGATGACCGACATGCTCGACATGTCAACGTTGCAACCGGTGTCGTAACGCGACCACCCGCCGGTCATGTCGTAAAACAAGCCGACTTTGCTGCGTCGATTCTGCCGTGCTGCGTTCATGGCCGCGTTCATGCCGTGCAGTGCAACGAGATCGTAACCCTGGTTCAACAGCGACGCCCCGGTGAGAAAGCCCTTGCTCAACACCTCGGCTTTCGGGTTGACTCTTACGCCGCCTTCGGGTAAGTACGCCCAGAGTTGCTTTTGATTTTCATCCGGGACGAGGATGTCGAAATCATAAAACAGCGTCACGCCGAGCGGTGCGGTGGTTTTACTATAATAGGGGTTTGAATACAGTAGCGTTCCCGTCGGTTTATCCGCGTCAATCAGGACGACGTGATCGCCCGACTTGAGCGTCATTGTCCCACCGGCAAACGTCACCGTAACTTCGGCATCGGTGATATCCGCCGTGTCGGTAACGGCGATCATGAAACCGTTGTCATTCTTCATGGTCGAAGGCACGAAAAAGTTCAGGTTTTGGAAGTCCTGAATCCCGGCCACCGTGATGCCGCTGGAATGCAGATTGAACGTGTTGCCGGAGGAAACGCCGCTTCCGTCAACATGTCCGCCGTAGAGAACCGTGTCATCGCCAAATGTCGGCTTGCCGCTGATCGTCACCGTGTTGTTTTTGGCATCCCCGTCAACACAGCCTCCGTAAACGTCTTTTTCCACTTTACCACCGTTGATGAAGACATTGTTACCTATGGCGGTACCGGCCATCCAAGTGATTCCACCGTAAATGTCTTTCTCTACTCTACCGCCGTTGATGATGACGTTATTGTCTATGGTATTGCCATTGATAATTTCGCCTCCGTAAACTTCTGCAACCGAACCTCCATTGAGAATGATGCTGTTACCAGTAATGTTGCCAGTGTGGCCGCAGCCGCCGAAAACTTCATACTTGACCGTACCACCGTTGATGATGACGTTGTTACCTGTAACGTTGCCGGTACGGGTAAAGGCACCTGAAACATTATCGACTATACCGTCGTTGATGATGACGCAGTTACCGGTGGTGTTGCCGGTCTCGCTCCAGCCGCCGTCAATATTATGTATTTGTCCGCCATTGATGATGACGCTATTGCCTGTAACGTTGGCGGTATCGCTCCTGCCGCCGTTAACATGGCCAAGGAAACCAAAAGCACTACCTTCCACCGTACCGCCGTTAACGGTTACATGATTGTCGGTGACAGCGTCTGAATCATCGGCATTGACTGCGCCGAAGACATTTCCCACCGTGCCACTGTTAAGAGTGACGTTGTTGCCCGAAAGACTGGTATTTTTATAGGTTGTACTGCCATTGTACTTGGTGGGGGCAAGACAATCAGGAAATGTAGCACTGAGATCAATGTCCTGCAACGGAACCGTGATGCCTTCATCCGCATCATAAAGAACATTTTCCGCCAGGGCGGAAACAGCTGGGCACAGGACGGCGAAAACGGCCAGACATACCATGACCCGGTATCGAATGAATCGAATCCGATGACCGACAGCACGCTTCCTGCCGGGACAAGACAACAGTTTGATCCTTTTGCGAAACATGCGCAACCTCACCATTGCAGGTTTAGCGATCCTTCGCATGTACCAGACCGATTCCCTGGCCCGGATTGATTTCATCAAACAACTACGTATTCCAATTTTCGGCATAAGAAACCACGCGGGTTCAGAATTTATGACCTGTACAGTATTACAGTGATAAGTGGTATAATCCGAGCCGCGTAATCTGGGTCGCGCGGTTCAAAATCAGAGCCGCGCGTGTAAACAAGCGGTCGGAGCGGGACAAAGTCTCATGTAGCCCGACCGCTCCGTTACCGTCGCAACAAAAGCCGGAATGGATCGCAGCGCAATGACGGGATTCAGAGCTACGCACGAAGTAAGCGGCAAGTAACCGGCGGGGTTGTCATGATTCAAGATGAATAGTACAATATCCACTGAAAACATGGGAGGATATTATGGAAGCCTTGGCAACAACAAAATTATCTTCGAAGGGGCAAATCGTCATACCGGAAGAGATACGCAACCAACTCGGCCTTGCAACCGGCGATGTCTTTTTAGTCATGGGCGGCGGTGACAGCATTTTGTTAAAAGTGATACATCATCCGGCGGAAAAAGACTTTGATCTGATGTTGGCAAAAGTCCGATCTGATGTCAAAAAAGCCGGTATTACCAAAAAAGATGTTTCCGATGCCATCAAAAAGGTGCGTACAAAACAATGAGAGTCGTGATTGATACGAATGTTTTGGTATCGGGATTGTTTTGGTCCGGGGCACCTTCTGAGATTGTCCATGCCTGGAAAAGTGGTGTGTTGCAAACCTTTATGACAGAAGATATTTTTGACGAATACCAACGCGTGTTCCTGCATTTTAGTAAAAAAATAGACATCCACAATGTTGAAACATTATTTCAAAATCTCGTCTCAAAGGCTCATGTCGTTTTTCCAAATGAAGAGTTGCAACAGATGAAGTTTTGCGATGATTCCGACGACGATAAATTTATTGTATGTGCCCTGACTGCCGGAGATGCAACTGTGATTAGTGGTGACAAGCATTTATTAACCGTATCCGGGAAGTATGGAATCAATGTGCTTACTCCCGGGAAGTTTGTGAAAAACTATTTATAGCTTATACGATATGTACTTGCGACCGCTCCGTGACCGTCGCGGCTCTGATTGACGTTAAAAGTTGCGTCCGATCAACAAACTTGCCGTTGCCCCTTCGCGTTTGCCGATGGTGCCCTGTAAATTCAGGTCGGCGTAAAAGCCGTGGTTCGCCGACGGTTTCCAGGTCATGCCAATCTCGGCGATGCCCGTGTCGCCGCTGAGACTCACGGGACGAATGTCGTAGCCAAAAGTCGTGGCACAGGCCGTGGCGTCAAACTCGTGTTCCCAGGCTGCGCCGCAATACGATCCGAAACGGTTGTAACGCCCGCCGATACGCAGACGGTGCGAGTTGATGTCGTCAAAAACGACCGGATCGCCGGTCGTGAGCGTCACGGAGTCACCCTGTTGCCGCGTCCACATGTATTTGCCGTAAACATCCAGCGAGGAATCGTTCCCGATGTTCCAGATTCTTCCGCCGCCGGTATATGCACCAATGTAGGCCGACGACGATGTGTATCCCGCTGCGGTTCCGAGCATGTCGCACAGATCGCTGTCATACTTGTTGCTCAGGCTTCCGCCGCGAAAACCGCCGTCCACGTAGTAACGGCCGGAAGCGGCGTTGCGTAAAGTCATGCGTCCCATCACGCCGCCGCCGAGATGGTCAAGTTTTCCCGATCCGTGAACCGGCTCCGCATGGTGAAACGCCGTCAGGGTTTGATAGGAACCGTTGCCGTATTCGAGAAACGCGCCGGCGGTCAGTGCTCCGACGGGCGTGTTCGCGCATCGCGACAGACCGGCAATGACGGACAGACCGGACAAGTTGATGTTCGCACCGGTTTCGTAACGGGAGATTCCGCCGGAAAGATCGCAGAAAAGCCCGCAACCGCGGTTTCCCGCACGTCCGGCTGCACACACGGCCTCGTCAGCCCCCCGCCTTGCGATGCGGTCGCCGGTTTGATTCAGCAACATGCCGCCGATGAGCCAACCGTTGTTCATGTCTTCCATTTCGGGAATGACCACAGGCTCGTTGCTCCCGCCGCCGTCCAGTGTGGGCCAATAGACCCAAAGTTGTTTGAGGTTGTCCTTGACGCCGGTTTCGAGACTGTAACGCAGCGACACGCCGCGTGACGCAACGGCGCGGGATTCGGCAGGCGTGCCGAGAATCTCCGTGTCCGAATCAATGAGAACGATATGCTCTCCCGGTGCAATCGGAATCGGATTGGTCGGGGAATAATAGACTTCAACAATGGCGTTGGAGAGATTCACCGCCGCGGAGCCGCCGGAACCGCCGGGCACGTTGGTGACCTTGAGCACGGTGTCGTCATGTCCCACGTTCCCGTCCAGGTAAAACCTCATGGTGGTTCCGACGGCAAGCAGGTCGCCCAGCAGCGTCGCTTCCGCGTTTCCGGTTTCCCTCACTTCCAGGCGGGAGAGCTGAACTTGGACGCCGTGTAACGTATCGAGCGTGGTACCGCCGTAAATGATCAGCGAGTCCGAGATTTTCCCCGTACCATTGGCAAGGGCGATGGTTCCCTGTCGCAATTCGGTCACGCCCTGATAAGTGTTGTTTCCGGTCAGCGTCAACTTCATGTCGCCTTCCTTGATCAAGCCCTGCGTACCGGATATGACGCCGGACAAAGTTTGGTCCGCGCCTTGGCGAAATATCACGCCGGCTGCGCCGTTGTCCTTGATTTCTCCGGCGTAGTTGCCGCTGTTGAGCGTTCCGGTCACGATCAGTTGACCGCCTTGAATATCCGTGGCGCCCGTGTAGGCGTTTGCACCGCTCAGGGTCAATACGTTCGTGCCGAGCTTGGTCAACGAGCCGGTGCCGGAAATGATGTTGCCGTAAGTGAGATTGTCGGAACGGTAAAACGCAACGTTGCCGTCGTTGACGGTGACGATGTTGCCGATCACGGTACCGGTCGTCGTGTTGTTGCCGAGTTGCAGGGTTCCTTGGGAAACGGTTGTGCCTCCGGCGTAAGTATTTGTCCCGGTCAGAATCAGCGTATTGACGCCTTCTTTGGTCAAACCCGGCGAACCGGAAACGACGCCGGACAAGATTTGAGTTTGATTCGGGCTGAAGATCAAAGGATTCAAACTGTTGTTGATAATGTTTCCGCTGTAGTTGTATCCGGTTCCCGACGTACCGGTCTTGAGCGTGCCGGTGACGATCAGTTGGCCGCCGTTGATGATGGTGTTGCCCGAATAGGTATTCGCGCCGGTCAACGTCAGTACGCCCCCGTTGTTTTTGGTTATGGTTCCGGTGCCGATGATATTGCCGATAAAGTTAATATCGTTTCCGTTTGTATTCAATTGAATGCCGGTCTTGGCGGCGGCGGCACCGGTGGGAGTGGTGCTCAACGTTCCGATGCGGGCGTTCACGATGTTGCCGAAATTGACGATTTCAAAATTACTCGCACTTCTGACATTGACGTCGTCATTCATATTCAAAACGTTGTTGGTGAAAGAGTCCAAGCCTGTCCCGCTATATCCTCCAATAACGTTGGCGTAGCTCATATCCGTTGTGGTGCCGGAAATCGTGACGGTATTGTTTTTGGGTGAACCCAAATTAGGATTTGGGCTTCCGAATGTATGGCAACTGCCGTAAATATTGATCACATTGCCTGATGCTCCGAATGTACCGCCGCTGATGATAATTGTGTTGGCACTGGGGTCGCTTCCGGCACCGCCGTAAATATATCCCGCGAAAGAGCCTCCGCTGATTTCGATGGTGTTATTTCTGGCGGAACTGGCATGACCATAGCCGCCGTAAACCTCGCCTCGAATTGTGCCGCCGCTGATAATGACTTTGTTGTTCGTGACTTCGATGGCCGCAGTGGTTCCGCTGGAACCGCCGTAAACGCGATAACAGTCCGCATCGCCGGTAATTTCAACGATATTGTTTGTGACAATACCGCCATTGGCTCTGCCGCCATAGACGTACCCATATCCAACCATCGTGCCTCCATCAATCTTGACACGGTTACCTGATACGGTGACGTAACTGAAGCTCGTGGAGTCTGCACCATAAACACTACCGGTGACCCTACCGCTGGATGTCATAAGGACGTAGTTGTTTATGTAATTGCCCGAATACATGTTGCCGCCAACATCACCGGTGACCAGACTGCTGATGGTAACGGTTTGGGATAATACCTTTCCCGGCAACGCAAGCACGAGCAGCAGGCCAAGAATGACCGGGAGTCGAATCCGACCGCCGGCAAGCCCAATCCCGGCGTGAAAGGAGATTTTGCATATCATTTTGCAAAACATGCGTGGCCTTCTTTCACGGTTAAAAATTCCGTCCGATCGTCAAACTTGCGGAGATACCGTCGCGTTTGCCGAAGTAACCCTGCATTCCGAGGTCGGCGTACAGGCCGTGACTGAATGTCGGTTTGCGCGAAATGCCCAGTTCCACGACGCCGGTGTTACCGCGCAGACTCGGTGCGTTAATGGCATGCCCCTGCGTCGTTGCATGAGCGGTGCCGACAAACTCATGCTCCCAGGCCGCGCCAAAATAGGGTGTGAGGCGAGTGCTTGTCACGTAATTGAACCGTCCACCACATCGCAGCCGGTGCGAATTGACACAATGAAATTTCACCACTTCGTCGGTTGCCAGCGTCACGGTATCGCCTTGTTGCTGCGTCCAAAAACACTTGCCGTAAAGATCAAGCGACGACCGGTTCGCAAAACTCAGTGTTCTGCCGACGCCGAGATGCGCCCCGTAATACGCCGACGAAACCGTGTAATCGGCGGAAATGCCGTGCATGTCGCTCAGATCGCTGTTGTATTTATTGTTGATGCTGCCCGCGCGAAAACTGCCGTCAAGATAATAACGACCGAAATCCATGCGTCCGAGCATACCGCCGCCGTATTGGGTCAGCTTACCATGACTGCAAACCTCGTTGAGCGTGGTGTATTGGCAGACCGTGCCGTAGGAACCGTTGCCGAGTTCGATAAAACCGCCCAATGTCAGCGGAGCGTGTTTGATACTCATACAGCGTGACATGCCGACGATGAGGTTTATTGCGGACAAGTCGATTTGCCCGCCGGTGTGACAGCGCGACCAGTTCCCGGAAATATCACCGAACACACCGCCGCGTCGCGATTGTCCTGCCGCGCACATCATTTTGCTCATCATGGTCTGTCCGGCAACGAGATCGCCGCCGTGATTGAGCAAGGTCATGCCGGAGAGAAACCCGTTGCTCAGGTCTTCGGCTTCCGGAAGTGCTTCGGCTTCACCACCGAGCAGGGTCATAAACAATTGATTGCCCTCGATCCCGATTTCGACGTTGTATCCCAGCGTCGCTCCTTCCCTCGCCCGGGTCAGCATACCGGTGCTTCTCGGAACACCGTCCAAATGGTCCGCGTCAATCAGAACCACCTTGTCGCCCGGTTGCAAAGAAGACGCGGCAACATTCAAACCGACCTGCACGACGGTGTTGTCGATCTTTGCCGCGCCGTTGGTCGTGAGCATGGTGTCGCCGTTACCGACCGTTACAGGCACGAAAAAGTTCAGGTTCTCGAAGTTTTGAATGCTCTTCACTTCATACCCGCCGTTATAAACGTTTAACGTATTGCCGGTGAAAACATCGCCGGAAGTGCCTATATTATTATTGGACCAGCCGCCATAGATGTCGGAAGCGGTCAGGTCGAGATCGGCACCTGCCGTGCGATTCAGCGTAACGGTATTGTGTGTGGCGTCACCGGTGCCGTTGGCAACTCGTCCGCCGAAAATACCGCCCGTCAGTGTTCCGCCGGTAATGGTCACCCTGTTGTACCGGACATTGCCGGTGAGAGAGTTTGTGTAGCCGCCAATAACAAATCTCTTCACATTCGTGAGACCGCCGCTGACGGTCACTTCGTTATTCACGGCGTTTCCCCCCCCGGAAAAACCGCCGATAACATCCGTGACTTCGCTGTTTTCGAAGTTGACCCGGTTTTCGGTCGCCTTTGAGCCATAGCCGCCAATCACAGTGCCGAAAATCTTATAAGATGCGGAAAACTCAACATCTTTTAGCGTACTGTCGCTGACGGTGACAGTGTTGTTCAAGGCTTCTCCGTTGCTGCATCGGCCACCGTAGATATACGCCGCCTCTGAGCCGTTTTTGAGAGTAACGCTGTTACCCGTGGCGTTTTCTGAAGAGCTATTGCCTCCGAAAACATAGCTGGCTAAGTTGCCTCCATCGACAATAACGGCATTATTTGTGACATTGCCGGAGCTGTCGCCGCCGTAAACGTCTCCTTGCACAATCCCGCCTTTGATAAAAACGGTGTTGCGTGTCACTTCACCGCTATTGCTTTTGCCGCCGTAAACAAATCCTTGTGTGCCAGAAGGCGGTTTTGTCGATACTTTGCCGCCATCAATCGTGACCCAGTTGCTCGTGACGTTGATGGTATCGCTATAGCCGCCGAAAACGTTCTCACCCGCCACCTCGCCGGTGGACGTCACACGGACGGATTTGTTCACGGGAGTGCCCGAATTTCCGGTGCCATTCGGTAAGGTTCCGTTGCCGTGAACACTGTTATACACGGTACCAGAAATGGTAATGGTATAGGACGACGGCGGCGTCTGCGCCAACAGCCCCCTTCCCGGTAACGCAAGCACGAATAGCAGGCACAAAATAACCTGGAGTCGAATCGGACCACCGGCAACACCATGCCGTGCATGACATGTTAGTTTTCGTATCGATTTGCTAAACATGCGTGGCCTTCTTTATACGGTTAAAAATTCCTGCCGATCGTCAAACTTGCGGAGATTCCTTCGCGTTTGCCGAAGTAATCCACGCATAATTGCGTATATCCGTTTTCGGCGAATGAGTTGAGGCGAGTTCAGAATTTATGTCCTGTACAGTATTACAGTAATAAATGACATAATGAGAATCAAAAATTCCTGGCGACCACCAGATTTGCAGACGCACCTTCGCGTTGGCCGATGTAGCCCTGGACGCCGAAGTCAACGTGGAAGTCGCGCATTGCCGAGGGTCGCCAGGAGATGCCGGTTTCGCAAATGCCGGTGCCGCCCATGAGACTTGGTGCAGCATGTGCGTAACCCAGCGATGAAGCGTGTGCGACGCCGCTGAATTCGTGTTCCCATGCAGCACCGATGTAAGTATTGACGCTGTAACTCGCCGGGAAAATCGAACGTCCGCCCAGTCACATTCGCATCGAGTTGACCGCATGGAAGTCAGTGGAACGGGGCCAAATTGAGAGAGAAGTAACATTTCAGTCAAAAATCCGTAAAAATTGATATTTTCAGAAAATGGAGATTAAAGTACAACATGGGTTATGCCAAAACGAAAGCGTGGTTTGCCGGAT
>Ga0082212_10013336_pt1 | contig 10286 bp, 2 predicted proteins | sample TergutNt197P3_FD_71548 | JGI IMG/M metagenome (GOLD analysis project Ga0082212, IMG submission 71548) | Neocapritermes taracua P3 segment gut microbial communities from Petit-Saut dam, French Guiana - Nt197 P3 | ecosystem: Host-associated > Arthropoda: Insects > Digestive system > Gut ...
ATACGATATCAGCTACAGCTATACAGGCACTGTTCCCCCCGGCGCACCTTCTGCACCCACCGGAGAAATCAATGTGCTCTCCGGAACATCCATAACGGTGAAGGCTGCCCCCACCTTTGCAGGGTACGCCTTCAACGGTTGGAATACTGGCGACGTAACAGTGACCAACAACAAATTCTCCATGCCCGCCAAAAATGTTAAATTCACCGGCAGTTGGACTGCGAAAGACTTAACAGTAAATTTCTTACTTAATTATAATAATACGGATAGCAACCATTACACTGCCGGCGAAACTGCCAACAGCGGCAAAAAATATGGAGGTACCCTGACGAGTTTTTCCAACCCCTCGCGGGCAGGCTATACCTTTGCGGGTTGGTATACGGATCGTTCTGCGGGCAGCAAGTGGACCCTTGGCACGAGCGGTACCGCATTGACCGCAGACAATGGCGTTAAAAATGCCACCAGTTCTCCTTCATTGACCCTGTACGCTCGCTGGACAGCCAATACGAATACTGGCTACAAGATAGAACACTACCGTGTGGATAGCGACGGCAAGGCAGTAATACCGGCTTTTGATATCGATAACCTAACGGGTACCACGGGAGCCACAGCAAATGCAACGGCCAAGACCAACCCCACAGGCTATACCTATGACCCCAGTTTTTCTGGCACTGTATCCAGCGGTACTATTGCCGGTGACGGCACGCTGGCCTTGAAGTTATACTATCTGGTCAATAAGCATAATATCAGCTACAGCTATACAGGCACTATTCCCACCGCAGCGCCCACAGTGCCCAATACGGAAAGCAACGTGGCTTACGGGATCTCTAATACGGTAGCGGCCGCACCTGCCCTGGCGGGATACACCTTCAGCGGCTGGAGTACAAGCGACGTTATAGTGAGCGGCAACAGCTTTTCCATGCCGGACAAAGCTGTCGCCTTCAACGGCAGTTGGGCGGCTAAGGATGATACCGGCTACAAGGTTGAGCACTACCATGTGGATGGCAGCGGCAATGTAGTTACCCCGGCCTTTGATATCGAAAATCTAAAGGGCATCACAGAAACCACGGTAAATGCGACAGCTAAGACCGACCTCGTCGGCTATACCTACGATCCTGCTTTTCCGGGTGCCATAACCAGCGGTAAGGTTGCCGGTGACGGCACGCTGGCCTTGAAGCTGTACTACAGGGCTAACAAGCATAATATCAGCTACAGCTATACCGGCACTGCTCCCATAGGTGCGCCCCCTGTTCCCTCCGGAGAAACCAATGTGTCCTACGGAACGACCAAGACGGTAGCAATTGCTCCCACCCTGGCGGGGTACATCTTCAGCGGTTGGGAAACCGAAGATGTGACGGTGAGCGGTAACAGCTTCGCCATGCCGGATAATGCGGTCGCCTTCACTGGCGGTTGGACTTCGAAGGCTATGGTGGTAAACTTCGTTCTCAACCACAGAGAATTGGACAACACTCACTACAATGCTGGTGAAGCAGCCAACAACCCCGGCAAATCTTATGGAGACGCCCTGACGGGCTTTGACGACCCGGAGCGGGAAGGCTACGACTTTATGGGTTGGTATACGGAGCGTTCGGAGGGCAGTAAATGGACCTTCGGCGTAACCACGCTGGCTACGGAAAACGGTGTTGTAAACGCCGCTACCACACCCCATATAACGCTGTATGCTCAATGGAATGCCAAGAGCGGCTATACCCTGACCTACGAACCCAACGGCGGAGACGGCACAGGTTCGATGGCAAGTGATCTGACTTACGATCAGAAGATACAGCTACTCGGCGGCTCAGAGGCAGGCATTGGCGATAATCTTGGCTATGCTTTCGCTGGTTGGAACACAGAGACCGATGGCAGCGGCACGGCATACTCGCTGCTGGCGGATTATATTGTCCGGGGCAATGTTAAGCTGTACGCCCAGTGGGAGACCGATGCCACCCAAACCCACGACCTAAGTTATACAGTAGAATACTACCTGAACGATGCCATAGACAGCGCCAAGACCGCCACGGTGACCAAAGCCGTCTGGGTCAACGATACCACCCTGACGGTGAACGCGGCGGCCCTCAACGTGACTGACGCCTTCGGAACGGGCTATACATTTGATAAGACCGATCCCGCCATCATCCCTGCCAGCATAGTGGGCGGCGGCGTGATCAAGGTCTACTACACCGCCAACACCGATATCAGCTACACCGTACATTACTATCTGGAAAACAGCACCACAAAACTGTCGGCCGATAAGGTAGTGGAAGGCCAGGTCATGGCCTCCACGGTAACTGAGAGCGCAATCGGCATCTACGGCTACTCCGCTATAGCTCCTACCAGTTTCGAGCAGAAACTTGCGGCCAGCGGCAACGAAATAACCTTCTTTTATGAGACCGACGACACGCAGCGTTTGAGCTACACGGTTGAATACTACTACAACGGCACTAAAGACGCGGCCATGACCGAAACCCTGAGCGTACAGGTGCTGACCCCGGAAGTAGCCACTGTACCTCTGACCGGCAAGGCCAAGACCGGCTACAAGCTGGCTGACGGCGCCTACACCCCGGCACTGCCCACAACCGTCACCGCGGAAAACAAAGTCATCCGCGTGGACTACGTGACCGACGACACGCAAAACATTGACACGGGAGAATCTGACAAAGGTAACAGTGGCAACAAGGTTACTGATCCGGAACTGGAGCTGGAACCCAACCCAGACCCTGGTCCCAAACCTGAAACAGAACCAGCCTCCGAAACAGAACATGAAACCGGGCCGGCTTCGGATGCCGCTCCGGAAATATCGGAAAAGCCCGAAGCTCCTTCCGCTATACTGGACGAGAATGGCTTGCTAATGGGAGAATGGCGCTGGGATGATGATTCGGATGAGTGGATATTTGAAGAATATATGCCCCTGAGTGTGCTTCCTAAGACCGGTGATAAGGGGATCCCCCTCTATCTGTTCCCGTTGCTTATTATCGCTATGGCTGGTATGGGCATGGCGCTGTGTCAGAATAAACGCGCGCGCAAGGAAGACAGCGCAAAGTAAGGAAAGCAAGTGCGCTGAAGTATCAAAATTACAAAACAAGGGTATGATTTTGCAGTAAATAACCGCAAAATCATACCCTTGTTTTGTTGAATATGCTTTGATGAAGCTATGCGCCTCCTATTTATGGTACAGAGTAATGTTTAAATCTTTACCCGGGGCCACGGAGGGCAAAGGCGCGTTAGCCGGCGGGAAAACTGATATTACGGCAAAGCTTAGGTCTGTTTGGATACTTGACGCGGTGAGGGTGTCTTTTACCGTAAATTTCAGCGTGACCAGCCTTACAGGTTCTGTACAGTAGGCACCCACATTCATGTTGATATTCGGCACAATGCGCGTAATGATAAAATTGGGTTTTTCCCTATATGTCTGCCCCATCCAACCGGTCATATTTTCGAAACCGGCGAATTCTAACAGACCGGTATCGTAGGCTATCTTGGTTTCCGCCAGCGCATAGCTTAGTCTGCCGGAGATCATCACATCCACATAGAGGGTATCGCCAACCACAAGATCGGTTTGGGAGGGTTCCATGTAAACGGTGAAATCGTAATCCTGGTCGGCTTGCGGGTAGAAATAGAAAGTACCGGAATATATATCTTCGAGACTGTTTATTTCCAACCCCACTTCCCGCCAGCCTCTTACGCTGTCCGGGTCAGTCATGCGGTTGTGCATGCAATCCAGGTTAACCAGCGCGCTGTTGTGCGATACATCCAGCGCGGTCAGTTGGTTGTCGTTGCAGTATAAATACTCAAGGCAGTTATTGTTGGACACGTCCAGCGAGGTAAGGTTGTTGTAGCCGCAACCCAAGTCCCTCAGGAAGGCGTTTTTAGATATATCCAGCGTACTCAGTTGGTTGCCCCAGCATTGTAGACTTTCAAGGGCGGTGTTGGCTGACACATCCAGTGTAATCAACTCATTGCCGCCACAGCCCAAATGCATCAGCTCGGCGTTTTTAGATACATCCAGTGTGTCCAGGAGGTTATAATCGCAGCTCAAACTCACTAGGGCGGTGTTCGCCGACACATCCAGCGCGCTCAGTTGGTTATCCCAACAATACAGGTACCTAAGGGCGGTGTTTTTCGAAACATCGAGCGCGGTAATCTGGTTGTTGTCGCAGTTCAATTCTTTCAGAGCGATGTTATGTGTTGCGTCTAACTTTGTCAATTGGTTATCATAGCAGGCTAAAGACCTGAGTGCTAAGAGATGAGAAACATCCAGATCGATTAGGGGATTGCCGCCACAATGCAAACTCTCTAAGGCGATATTTCGAGATATATCTAACGAGGTCAGTTGGTTATCAAAACAATACAGGTACATAAGGACGGTGTTTTTCGAAATATCGAGCGCGCTAAGCTGGTTGTAGCCGCAACCTAAATACTCCAGCGCAATGTTATGTGTAACATCCAGCTTGGTTAATTGATTGTCATAGCAGTCCAAATACTCAAGAGCCGTGTTTGCCGACACATCCAGCGCGGTTAGCTGATTGCCGCTGCAATGCAAATACTCAAGAGCCGTGTTTGCCGACACATCCAGCGTGGATAGCTGGTTCCAACCGCACTCAAGATATTCCAAGCCGCTAAAATAAGATAACCCTGTCATGTCCCGTATATCCATGTCCTGCAAATCCAAATATTCCATTGACGATAAAAAGAGCCAATCGCCCCAAGTCATGACGCTTTCGCCTGTTCTTTTTATGCCAGCATTATAATATAGCAGATTCAGCACTTCGTCACGGAAATTGGCGTCCGGAAATGCATCTTTGTAGGCGCCCAACTTTATATCATCGCTCTTTTGCGGGTAGAATAAGAAGCTATCGCCTAAAATCAGCCCTATTTCCTGCCAGCCGCTAACGTCGTCGGGGGATTCTATTTTGTTGGCCCGGCAATCGAATAGCCCTAACTCGCTGTTATCCGCTACATCCAGCGCGGTGAGGTCGTTGTCGTAGCACCATAAATACTCAAGAGCGGTGGCGCTATCCGCACTAAAGGCGGTCAGCCGGTTGCTAAAGCAGCTCACTAACAAAAGATTGGTGCTTTCCGGCAAATCCAGGGTATTTAGCTGGCAGTTATAACAATATAAATAGGCCAGCTCGGTATTCTTAGAAACATCCAGCGCGCTCAGAGGGTTGAAGCCGCAATATATATACCAAAGTGAGATGTTTTTCGATACATCCAATGTGCTTAGCTGATTTCCTCCGCAATACAGCAATTCTAACGCGGTATTGGCGGATAGATCTAGCGTACGCAGTTGGTTATCGGAACAATACAGCGTTTCAAGGGCGGCGTTTTTGGATAAATCGACTGTACTGAGGCGGTTCTCCTCACAATCCAAATATACAAGCTCGGGATTATGTGAAACATCTAAGGAGGTCAGTTGGTTGCTCCAACAAGTCAAATACCACAACGCTGCGTTATGGGAGACATCCAGGGCTGTCAGTTGATTGAAGGCGCAATACACCCATTCGAGCCCGCTGTTCTTTGTTAAATCCAAGGCGCTCAATTGGTTATCGCCACAATCTAATGCCCAAAGGGCAGCATTATTTGAAACATCCAATGCTGTCAGTTGGTTTTCATGGCATATCAATTCCTCTAGAGCGACGTTTTGAGAGATATCCAGCGCGGTCAGTTGGTTATAAGTGCAATCAAACTGAGTGAGCGCGCTATTTTTTGTAACATCTAACTTGTGCAGTTGATTAAAAGAGCAGAACAATACTTCCAGCTCGATATTTGCCGATACATCCAGGTTTTCTATTTGATTGAAAATACAGCCCAACTCCAGGAGCTTGGTGTTTTTAGACACATCCAGTCCGCTTAACTGGTTAAAAGGGCAATCCACGGCCTTGAGCTTGGTATTCTTTGTTAGATCAAGCTCGCTAAGTTGGTTCCAACCGCACAAAAGCGTTTCTAAGCCGCTGAAGTAAGACAACCCTGTCATATCTCCGATAAGCATATCAGCTGCATACAGGTATTCAAAAGAAGCCAGGGTTTCCGCGTCCGCCGCGTCTATTATGCTGCCATCCGTTCTGTACTTGTCGTCCCAATTAAGCAATTGCAGTACCTCGCGGCGGAAATTTACGTCGGGGAATTCCACAATATACATGCCGGGCTTGATCTCGGTCCAGCCTGCGTATAGATTCAGATCCTCGGTGATAACCTCCGTAAAGCTGAACCTATTCTGGGTTCCCTTTATATACCAGCCGGTAAAGGCATAGCCATCCCGCCGGGGCCCGTATGTTTCCAGCAGTTTCTCCCCCGGTATTGTCTTAACGGTGACCGGGGCACGGCTGCCGTCGGCATAATCGAAGGTAACGCTCAAAAGCTTATCCGGCCCCAGCAGCGCCCCGTAGGAGGAGACAATGCCGTAGCCATAATAATCGTCTTTGCCCAGTTCACCCGTGTCCCGGGCCGTTTGGCAGAGGGCATCCCGCACTTGCTGTGGTGTGTACTCCGGATGCAGCGAGACAATAAGCGCGGCTACGCCCGCCGCGCAAGGGGAGGCCATGGAGGTGCCGCTCCAGTATTCATAGCCGCCGCCCATGACCGTGGAATATATGTCTGTTCCGGGCGCGGCTATATCTAGTTCCGGCCCATAGCAGGAATAGCTTAAATCGATACGGCCATCCCATCTTATGGCGGAAACGGCAATAGTTTCCTCATAAGCCGCCGGATAAGAAACGTAGCCAGGATCATAATTACCGGCGGCGCATACTACCGTAACGCCGTTTGCCACAGCCCTGGCGATTACCGCCTGTTCAAGGGAGTCAGGCCCCGAAAAGTATAATCTGCCAAAACTCATGTTGACAACCTGGGCGCCGTTATCTACCGCGTAATTAAGGCCCCTGAGCCAAGAAGCCTGCTCGAAGTATCCGGGGTCGGAAGGGATATTGGCCTTGACCGTCATGATCTCGGATAGCGGCGCTACGCCGCAAACACCCTCCCCGTCGTTGAGCGCCCCGGCCACTATACCGCTGACATGGGTGCCATGCCCAAAATCATCCCGCACATATTCCGGGCCGACTTGGTCCGTATAGGAGTTGTAGGATTTGGCGGAAATACGCCCGGCAAAATCGGGGTGATCTATATCGATACCCGTATCGATGACCGCCACCACCACGTTTTTCCCCGCGGAGAGTTTCCAGGCGCGTTCATTATCCATGAAATCGTGATGCCATTGCATTGCATGCTCCGCCTCGTTCAAAAGCCCGGGCGCGGAACCCGTATGCCTGGTTACGCTATATGTATCCGCAGTGTACGATGTGCGATATGGTTCGTATGCCGAGCCGCCGTATTTGTAAGCGGTTTCGCCGGCTTGACTGTAATCGTAGGTAACATCGAAAGTATGATATATCTTGTTGAGGCTTAGCTGCGGCAAAGGCGTTACGCCCCGAGCCGGCGCCAGGCTGCTAACGGACATACTGTGAGCGGGCATGATCTGTACTGTTTCGCTTTGTGCAACCGCTTCTTGCGGATCCGGCGCGATAAATATCGCGATGCCGTAAGCGTAAGATGCCAGCTCCAGCCCATAGGCCGCTGCTATAGTCATAGCATGCTCCAGAGAATCGGCGGGCGCTATTACCTCGCCCGGCACAAAAACGAGGTCATCCCCCCCCGCATCATCCCCGTCTAAACCTAAGTTTAACTGGGATGACGCGTCGAATTCGTTGTTTGCCGCAGATGCCTGCAGCCCCGTTAATGTTCCGCACAGCAAGACCGCCGCCAGCAGCAGCACTAAGACCCTTATTGGTACATTGCTCAATTGCTTCATGGTATCACTCCTTTTAATTATATTTATATTGATTGATAATTATATGCATTATAACATGTATTAAACATAATAGCAACTAGTATCAGGTAAAGTATCGCATTTTCACTGGTTTGATCAATAAAAATTTTTATGTAAAAGGCAAAAGATTTTTGGGTAAATTCCTATAATTCTATTGAAATGGTCTTATTATTAATATATAATAACAACCAAAACCGCAATAACTGTCAGATAATGCAATAAACCCCTTGGGTTAATGTAGAAAAAAACTATGAAAAACAAAAAGGAGACAGAAAAGTCGAACCTCAACGACATAATAAATGAGGCTGAAAAGGGAGAACCACAACTCCAGAATAAAAGGGGCAACAAATAATTATTTTGGAGGTTAATGATGATGAAGAAGTATTTTTCGTTAGCAATTGTACTAATACTAATGCTGGCGCTAGCAGTTCCGGCCTTCGCCGATGACCCGGATGACAAATGCCTGCCTATTCCTATTGAGGAAATAGACGCTGATTTCGTGGTTTTCAGTGATATATCGGCAACCGGCTACAACCCCGGCGATACCATCTCAATTAGCATAATGCTCTTTGGTAAGGTAAAACCCTATGCGTTAACAGATATTAAAGTTGAGTACGATAACAACCTGCTTGAGTACTCCGATTATCAGAATTTGAACGCGTGGGATACACAAATTCAAAAAGCCCCGCCCAATGGCATTATTACACGCAGCGCGGCGAATATCGACATGAGAGTCGGCAAATCTTGCAACCCGGCGGAACAACTGCTTACCCTGGAATTCAAGGTAAAAGATACCATTACCGCGGCGGATCTTTACGATATCCTGGGCATCACCACAGCAGTAGTTTACCCGCCCTCCGGTACGGCAACCACAGTGATCGTACCTCCTGTGCAGTACTATGAACATATTTGGGTAGCTCAGAACACAGTTGCGCCCACTTGCTTAGAAGAAGGCTACACCCACTATAAATGCGATCGCTGCCATAAAGAAAAAGACGATGATTTTGTCGATGCTTTGGGCCATGACTGGGGCGATTGGGAAATAACGAAATATGCCACCTGTATGGTAGGGGGCGAAGAGACCCGCATATGCAAACGTGATCCCAGCCATATAGAAACCAGGGACACCACAGTTGTCCAGGACGCGCATAAATGGGGCGACTGGGTTGTAACAACTGATGCCACCTGCTCGGCCACAGGAATAGAAACCCGCACATGCGAATACAACGCCGCTCATACAGAAACCAGAGTGCTGGCAATCGACCCGGATGCACACGCCTGGACAGTGACAGTAGTTCCCCCGACCTGCACTGAGAAGGGATACACGGAGCATATTTGTGGCAATGACGCAACCCACAACTTCAGGGACAACTATGTTGATGAGACCGGCCATACCTGGGATAATGGCGTAGTGACGAAAGCGGCTACCTGCGAAGAAGATGGTGAGATGACATACACCTGCACAGTTTGCGGTGACAAGAAGACAGAAGTCATCTCCAAAACCGGCCACGCCTGGACAGTGACCGTTATTCCTCCGACCTGCTTATTAGATGGCTATACAAAACATGAGTGCGGTAACGACGCGGCCCATAACTACGAAGACACACCAGTTCCCGCTTTAGACCACGACTTCTCGGTTTTGGTAGACCACAAGGACGCGACATGTGTGGAAGATGGCCACGATATCTTTAAGTGCAGCCGCTGCGATGTGACCAATACTGTCGTCCTTACGGATCCGGACAACCACATTGGCCCGTACAGAAAGGTAGTTACTTTCCCGCCCACCTGCCTAACTGTCGGTACAGCCAGCATTATTTGCAACGCCTGTGATCACGTGACTGACATCGAAGATGTACCAAAAGTCGATCACTTCTATGATACCTACACTATCATAACAAAAGATGGTGTGCAGGGTTACGAATGCGTATGGTGCCATGACTTTATTCCATTAGAAGATATTCTTAAGGTCGATGGCATAATTGTTCTCAAAGATCCTGCCTTCGGCGGTAATCATGGCAATTTGCTTGTAATTTTGCCGGATAAAACAGAAATAAAAATACCTCAATCTGCGTTACGCACCCCCACGGGCGGTACTGTCTCTAATAACTATAACGGAGTGGCTATGGCGCAATTTGTTTATGGTGATTACAAATATGAAATTACCTTAACATTTAGAGGCCAAGGCAACGGTGGCTCTGATCCCTGGCGGGTCACCCACGCTTCCCTTCGTGTGATCGAGGTTTTAAAATAATAAGGACTGACAATCTCAATCACCAACCATAACCCACAAACCACAGCCGCCCTTGGCCTAAAGCCTTGGGCGGCTGCCTTATAGGCGGCTTCGCCGGCAGTGCCTCATGATAAAAAACAACAAAACAAGGGTAGTATTTTGCGGTGATTATCAGCAAAAATACACCCTTATTTTGTTGACATTCTCATAATAATACTTTATACTGTGGTCAAA
>Ga0082212_10013337_pt1 | contig 10284 bp, 9 predicted proteins | sample TergutNt197P3_FD_71548 | JGI IMG/M metagenome (GOLD analysis project Ga0082212, IMG submission 71548) | Neocapritermes taracua P3 segment gut microbial communities from Petit-Saut dam, French Guiana - Nt197 P3 | ecosystem: Host-associated > Arthropoda: Insects > Digestive system > Gut ...
TCTGAATTAGGAATGAGGAACCCTCGCCTTCGGCGTAATTAGGAATGAGAAATTAGGAGTGAGGAATTGAGGCAGGGGTCAGACTGACTACTGACCACTGACAACTGATCACTGCCCTTTTGGGCATCAGACTGACTACTGACCACTGACAACTGATCACTATCCTTCGTGGCACGCCCTACTTAAATATTGGGACGGTTTTTCTGCTTGCAGTTAAAGCAAAAATAAAATCGAGACCGTGAGAATTTCCAATCCGACGATTATTATTCCCATGAAAGAAAACAGCGTTTTTCTTCCTTTTTGTCTTTTTATTCCCATTATGCCTAAGCCCGCGGATACTATATCCGATATCAGGGTCACCGGCACAAGTATCATCACCAGCACCACAAACACCCACCATATCGCTCCCGCGTCATTGTCGGACGTCCGTCCGCCGGAGAGAATCAGGCAGATCAAGTATCCTGCCAGCAGTATCACCAGCGGAGAAATCGCCAGAACAAAGCTCGCTATGGTAAATGAGTTCGGACGTTCCCTCGTGCCGTTGTTTTTTTCAGCCGGTTCATTCATAAAAAATACCTTTATATATCCTTATATTATAGATAGTATAACACACCGGAACAGGATGTATCATTTTCGCTGTCTTGTCGCTTTCCGGTAAGTTTAGTATAATTGAATCAATGGAGCAATGAGAAAAAGGGGAATCCGTGGTCATCCGATGATATCATATCGTTTTAAATCATTATTGTTTTCAGCTGCCGCGTTCGTGTTTCTTTTCGCGGTTCCTTTTCGGGTTTTTGCCGTAACTGACGACGCCGCTGACGAAGCCGCCGGCGTCTCCGGTCTTTCAGAGCAGTCCGAACTGCCGGACGAAACTCCGCAAGAGCCCGGGGATGATGTTTCTTTCATGGCGGAGGAGGAGCTTCCGGCGGAGGATACTCCCGAAGCCGAAATCGATTTTCTGAATGAGCGGTTCACCGGGCTTTCGCAGGGTGAATACTCGGTTACGGCGAACGGCGTCGTTTATGCCGTGTTCGCGGATGTTTCGGGTGAAACCGGTATTGATCAGAATTGGTTCGCTAAGACTGTTTTTATTGTAAAAAACGGAGACGGCGCGGTTACGTCCGACAGCGCGGCGCAGAGTCTCGCCGTTCCCGCGCGTCCCGCCGCGGTTTATGTTACGGGTTCGGATATCGCTCCGGGAACGCCGCAGAGCGGTTCGCTTTTCGGGGTGACGGCAGCGATGGAGTACAGACCGGAACGCGGATCGGTTTGGTTTGACGGTCCTGTTTCGGGGTCGTCGGTTTCGGGTCTCGTTTCGGGTGTGTATCTTGTCAGGGTTAAGGCGACCGAGAGCTCGTTCGCCGGTTTCACGGGAGAGGCGGTCATAGCCACCGGTCCCGCGGCGTTTCTCAGCGGAAAAACCGTCAGGTTCACCGGCAGCAATCCCGTAAGCTGGGAGATCGACATGCCGTATATTGATTTCTGGCGGCTTATGTCGGGCGGGCTTCCGCTCGTTGAAGGCAGGGATTATTCCGCCGCCGCCGGCAGTACGGTCATCGCGCTTTCGGGCGGTTATCTTTCGGGGCTGCAAAACGGAACATATACCCTGCGCGCCGAATGGCAGGATGGGTCCGGGGCGGTCATTTACTGCGAACCGGTACTGGTGATTGCCCGCTCCGGTTCTTCTTCCGGCGCCGCGCAGACCGATTCGGTTGTTGATTCGTCCGACGCGCCGTATACCGGCGATGATAGTGATATTTTGTTTTGGTTGCCGGTCTTGTTTGTTTGCGCCGCTGCGGTAATTTTCTTCCCGTCATATGCGGCGCGTCTTGCGAGGCGCGGCGGCAACTGATCGACTGCGTTTAATTTATACGGTATCGTTTTCGGTATTCTCCTTTAGGTTTTGTGTTTAGAATAAACACAGATATTTTGTGTTTACAACCTACACAGACGAAAGGAGGTTTTTTATGTTGTGTTCAGGTTGCGGCGTCGAGTTGCGTATCAGAGAGAGCGGCGGCGCGGTAAGGGACGGTCAGGCGTATGTTGTTCAGAATCTTTACTGCGTGAATCCCGCCTGCGCGCGTTCCGGTCCGGATGCGCCGGCTGAGCAGCTGCTTCATCCGCTCGCGCCGTTTTCAGAGATTGAGAAATAAGCGCTCAGCGGTCAGTGGTCAGTGGTCAGTGGTCAGCGTTCAGCGGTCAGGTTTCAGCGTTCAGATAACCACCCCGCCCTGCGGGTGCGCGTTATGCAAATGTCCGGTGGACATTTGATCGCAGACCCGCCTTAGCGGGTCACTCCCAAGAGGGAATAACCACCCCGCCCTATGGGCACCCCTCCCAAGAGGGGAATACCGCCGCGGCGGAAAACGTCCGTCTTTGCGAGCGAAGCGAAGCAATCCAGAGAAATGGTGTGCCGCTCGCAATGTACAAATTACAAATTACATTGTACAAAGAGGTTCTGGTCGCACTTTTTTAATTTGTACACCGTAATTTGTACACTGTTAACCACCCCGCCCTGCGGGAATTCATTTATACAAAGGAGTGAAAATGGAAATTTCAAATGTAATTGACGATGTCGGGATCACGCCGAAACCGGATATTCCGGGTTTAAACGGCGAATCTCAGGAAGTTTCGCCGGAACCCAAACAGAATATCTCTGCCGAAGATCCGGCGGATAACAAGGATATTCCCGATCCCGACGATCCGCTCATCCGAGAGTGGGCGGAATGGCTTTATGAGATCAACACCGAGTTTTCCGCGCTGCCCGCAGATATCAAGGAGGCACTGCTGACGCGGCGTATCGGGGTTTCGCAGGGTAAAGCGATGCTTCAGGCATTCACTTTCAGAAATATGGCCGCGCAGCTCGAACGCGAGCTTGAGCTTGAGCGCAAAAAGTCATCGGAGTTGTTCACGGCGGTCGCCAACACGGCAAAGAATCCCGGTCCGGTCGGCGGCGGCGCGGCGGCGTCAAACGACGCTTTTTCGGAAGGGTTCGATTCAATTTAACATAAGGAGATTTTATGGCTGTAAATTTGCATGAGAAGTATGAGAAGAAGATAAAGTCGGCGTTTGTCAGCGAGTCTTTTGTCGCGGGCAGGCTTTGCACCGATTATGATTTCACCGGGGTCAGGACGGTCAAGGTTTCCACTCCGCGCACCGTTCCCATGACCGACTATGACCGCGCGTCCTCGTCCAACCGCTACGGTATTCCCGAGGAGATGCAGGACACGGTCCAGGAGCTTATCCTTTCACAGGACAAGAGTTTCGCTTTGACCATTGATAAGGGCAACAACGCCGACCAGAACGGTATCAAGTCGGCGGGCAGGATGCTCGCGCTTCAGATCCGCGAACAGGCGGTCCCTCTTATGGATTCATATGTTTTTTCAAGGCTGGCGCGTTTGGCGGGCAGCATCGTCGGCGAGGCGTCTCCGCTTACCAAAAATAATATCTGCGAGCGTATTTCCGACGCGGGCGAGGTTTTGGATAACGCCGAGGTTCCTTCCGACGGCAGGACGCTGTTTCTTTCGGCTAAGGCATATAAGCTGTTGAAGCTTTCTCCGGAGTTTTTGGGGGTGGAGACTTTGGGAAGGCAGGCGCTTTCAAAGGGCGAGGTCGGCGAGTACGACAACATGCCGGTGGTCAAGGTCCCTTCCCGGAGATGGCCCGCGCATGTTAATTTTCTCGTCGTTCACAAACAAGCCGCCACCGCGCCTGTCAAGCTCAACGACACGAGGATACATGTCGATCCGCCGGGTCTTTCGGGTAATCTTCTTGAGGGCAGGCAGTATTATGATTGTTTTGTTTTCGCTCCGAGAGCGGACGGGGTCTATACCGAGGTGGATACCGCGTCGGGCGCGGGTAGGGTTCTGCCGGCGCCGTCGATTTCTTCCGCGGGCGCTTTTTCGGGGTCGGGTTCGGGGGTTTCCTACCGCTATACCACCGACGGTTCGGATCCGCGCTACAGCCCCGGCGTCAAGACCGGGTCTTCGAGCGACGTTACCGCCGCGGATACGGTGGTCAGGGTTTTCGCTTACGCGGGCGACGGGGCGTTTCCTTCTCCGGTCACCACAAGGGTTCTGTAGCGGGGAGGGTTATGACTGTTTTTGATGCGTTTGAGCGGGGTTTGGCTGTTCTCGCCGCCGACCGCTCCCAAACAAGTTCATTGTCAAAATACGCCGCCGCCTGGGTCAATCTCGCCCTCGCCGAGATGTTCGGCGCGGAGAATTCCATCCGCGCCTTTGAGGGCAGACCGGAACTGTCGGATATTCCGACGCTTGCCGGCGGCGGTGACGTCATCCCCTATTCCGACAGTTTGGTTTCCGGCGCGTTGCCCTATTTCATCGCGTCGCTCGCGGCGAAGGACGATGAGGATCTATTCTTTTCGCAGTTCTGCCGCGCGAGGTTCTGCGAAGAGGTTTCAAGAGCGTCCAAAGCGGTTTGCGGCGGCGTCGCCGATTTCTACAGTGATATCAATGAGCGGGAGGCATAACATGGATTATTACGATGCTTTATACAAGGCTTTCGCGGCAGGCTTGGAACAGCAGAAACGCAAACTCGCCGCTTCATATGAGCTTGAGCGGGAAAGGCTTGGCGAAAACAATCAGAAACAGCTTCAGCAGGCTTTTATCAGAAAGCAGTCCGAAACCCGCGATCTGCCGCTGCTGCTTGGTTCTTTGGGGCTTCACGGCGGTCTTGCCGAGACGACGGCGGCGGATATCTCCAACCGGTATGACAACAGCCGCGGGTTGCTAAACGAGGAATATAATCGCGGTTTGAAGGATCTCGCGCTGCAAAAACTCGGCGGGATGGGCGATATTGAAGCAAAACTTGCCGCCGAGCGCGCGAGATTGAACGCGATGAGACTCGCCGATCAAATGAAGTCGGAAGCCGCGCCGTCGAGTGTTTCAACCGGCGCCGCGAAAAAGCTTTCAGCCTCGCAGGGCGGAGCGAAAGTGTCGGGTTTCACCACCGTCACGACGCCTTATACCGTAATCAAGAGATGGCATGACAAATACGGGAATTTCCTTTACGAAACCTATGAGCCGGTTTCTCCAGCCGCCGTTTCGTCCAACCGGCAGGCGGCAAGATGAATTTTTGAGAAAACTCCCGAATAGCTTGCCTGATTTTTTCATTTTTTATTGATTTTTTTATCAGCTTGTGTTAATGTTTTATCACTTAATTTATTATTGTTCCGGTCGGGTGGCCGGACGGCGGGAGACGGAGCGGTTATGGTCTATTTACCTCAAAGAAAAAGATCCTTCAACTTAGGGAGAAGTCCCAAGAGAAGGAAGATTATCGAGGAAGCGGTAATGACGGTGCTTTTCATCGCGACCATGCTCGCAGTTCCTTTCGCCTGTATGCTGGCGTTCGGATGATTTAGCAGTTTAGGGCTCAGGGGTGAGTTTTCAGCGGCGCGGCAATCCGGGAGAACCGGGTTGCCGCGCCGCGGTTTTATAATGACCGGACGACCGGGGGGCGACTGTAGTGTACAAATTAAAGTGTACAAATTACAGTGCGACAAGAATGAGGAATTATGAATGAGGAGTGAGCCCTAAGAATTAGGAATGAGGAATGAGGAGTGAGGAGAGTAAATCTAAAATTTTAATATAGGTACTTCGTCCGCAGTGTATAAATTACAGTGTAAAGTGTAAAAATAAATTTGCGAGTGCGAGGATCAGGACATGGGTAATCTGAGAAAAAAACGCCCGTCTTTGCGAGCGAAGCGCAAAAGGACAGTGATCAGGAATCAGGGTCAGAATTAGAAATGAGGAATGAGGAGTTAGGAATGTCTCGATATTTGTTGTTCTGTACGCTGACCGCTGAACGCTGACCGCTGTAATGACGGCTGGATTGCTTCGTTTCACTCGCAAAGACGGTAACTCCGACATTCCTAATTCCTCATTTTTCATTTCTCACTAGTTTAAGCGCTGACCGCTGACCGCTGTCCTTTTGGTCCGTCTTTGCGAGCGGAGCGAAGCAATCCAGAAGAACGGCTAGCGGACGGTCGAGGCGACCGTCCCTACATTAGCACTGGATTACCGCGTCGGTTGACTAGTGCAATCAACCTCCTCGCAAAGACGGTAACTCCGACATTCCTAATTCCTCATTTTTCATTTCTCACTAGTTTAAGCGCTGACCACTGATCACTGTTTCCTGTCCGCTGTTCCCTGTTTTCTGTTTATTGTTCGTCTTCGGGGTCGTTTTTGCGTCTTAAAAGTAAGGCTCCGCTGACTATACCAAGTAGGAGGACCGCGGCGTTTATCAAGGTCCATCTGTCGGTGAGCACCATCGGCAGGCGTATGTTTTCGGTGAGCAGGAATATCAAAGCTCCGAGCAGCGCGGTTATCACCGCGGCAAGCAGCCATATGAGTTTTGTGCGTTTTCCGGTTTCGCTTTGGGTTTGGTCTTGTTCTGCGGTCTGATAATCTCCGCCGCTTTCGTTCTGTCTGTTGCTCAGCGAGCGTATCACCGATATTATTCCGAACAATAGTCCGGCTATCGCGAGTATGAGGTTGAGCAGCGCCCATACATATCCGTTCATGCCTCCGGCGGCGAGAGGTATTTCAAGGTTGCCTATGGTTATGGTGGCTATGCCTTCGTCTTTTATGGCGGCAAGCACTTCTTCGCGCGTGGGCTGTTGGTCTTCGGATATTACCGAGGATTGCGCAACATCGTCACCGGCTATTGTTTCCGGGTCGTTTTCGGGATCGGGGTTGGCATCCTGATTGTTCTGCCTTCCGGGATCCGGGTCGGGTTCACTGCCTTGCGGCGTTTCTTCGGGTTCTTCGGTAACTATCGGTTCATACTGAGCGGTAACCGTAATATCTCCGGTTATAAAGGAGAAGTCCGTGTCCCAGCCGGTGAATTCGAATCCTTCACGCACAGGGTCTCCGGGCGCTGCCGCGCCGCCGCCGTATGTAACCGTTTGGGTTCCTATCACCCTTCCGTCGTGATCGACGAATCTCACGGTGTAACTTAATACTTGTGTCCACTGAGCGACATAGGTGGCGTTTCCGGTGACCGTCGCCGATACGGCGGGGGACCATCCGGCGAATCCCCAGCCCGCCTGTCCCGTAACCGCGGGCGCGGCGGGGGTGGCTGTTCCCGACACAAGGCTTCCTGTGATCTGCGGGGCAAACGTCCCGTAGCTTCCGGGCAGATAGGTGACGGTATAGTAGGTCACCGTAGGCGGAGGTGCAACGGTGTTCTGCGTCCACACGGCGTAGAATGTCGTGTCTTGTTCTATATTGAACACATCTCCGGATTTGTACAGCGTGCCGCTTCCGTCGCGGTTCAGGCTCCATCCGGCGAAGGTATAACCGCTTCTGGTCATGCTGCCTCTGCCGAGTACCGTGACAGGGTCGTCTTCTTCATACGGGCTGTTCGGGTCGGTTTGCGTTCCGGTTCCGCCGTTTGCGTCGTAATTGACGGTGTAGGTCCTGGCTGCCGTTGTTTCTTCCGTCCACTGCGCGACATAGGTAACGCTGCCGGTTACTCCGACTGCCACTACAGGATCCCATCCGGTGAATACCCAACCGGCGTCGTGGTCGGTTTCCGGGTCACATTTGTGTTCGGGAGTCGGATTGCCGTATATCAATCCCTCGTATGTCTCGCTCGCGGCCGTCCATGTCCCGTGGTCACCGGGGTCATAAGTGACTTTATATTCTATGGCTTCCCACTTGGCTATAAGAGTTAAATCGCCGTAAGCGTCACTCGGAATTGTATATTTATCGGCAAATCCGACAACGACCGGGTCGACAAATTCGCCGTCATACTCAACCTTCCAGCCTATAAAGGTATATCCCGGCCTAATCGGGTCGGATATTTCATAGACGCTTCCGGTAGTATAGGTTGCCGGATTCGTTCCGTCGCCGGTTCCGCCGTCCAGGTCATAGGTTATGGTGTAGGTATCTGATGTTTCGGGATTCCATTCCGCCGTGAGCGTCAGGTTTCCGTACGCACCCGCCGGAATTGTGTAATCCGGCACCACACATAAAGCGTCATGATCGATATATCCACCGTCATAGCTGACATGCCAACCGACAAAAACAAACGCCGGTTTTGTAGGAGGATCTATTGTTTGCGGTATACTCTCGATATTATAGGACGAAGGATTACCATACGCGTTGGTTCCGCCGTCTAACTCGTAAACAATATAATAATCAATAGGGACCCAGTGGGCAGTAAGGTATAAATCTCCTGAAGTGCCGTATGTTATAGTGTAATCTTTTGTCGGAGTATCCCACCCTACCTGGGGACATGTCCATCCTGAAAAAGTATAACCGGACCATGTCGGGTCATAAAATACTATATCAAAGCTTTCAATGCTATACTCGTTCAGATTCATAGAATCATTGATCCCGCCGTCGAGAATATAATAGATTTGATATACTTCAGCTTCCCACTGAGCTGTAAACACTATACTTCCTGTAACGGATTCTCCTAAAGCAGGATCCCACCTAACAAATCTCCAACCTTCATCGCCTATTGTGTCAGGCGCATCCGGAAAGGGATCTCCTAACTTTATGTTATAATACGTTTCGCTCTCTGCTGACCATGTTCCATGATCTCCGGGCGCATAGGTCACAAAGAGTAATGCATAATAATCAAGATTTTCGCCCGGATTAAAGTTTATATCATAGTTGTTTATTAAATGAGCTCCGGTTTCTATTGTCCCTCCTAAGCTGTTATTCTCTTTCCATTCTATGTGTGATAACCCTTCCGGAGCATTCAGAGAGGTATATCCCCACGCTCCGGCCGCGGAATTATTTGAAAATACAGCATCTGAGCTTGTCGTGATATTGGAATAAGTCGCGTCTTCTGTATATACCCCTCCGCCTGAATCATCAGCTAAATTTGCTGTTATCACTCCGTCATTCATTATAAATGTTCCGGTTGCGCTTACATACACGGCTCCGCCGTTTGTGTTGCGGCAAGCTTCTATCTGCGCGCCGGATTCCATGGTTAGATTGCCCGCTTCAACTATTTGAACTCCGCCGCCGGTTCCTCCGCCGGCTAAAACTATATTTTCAAGCGTAAGAGTTCCCTTAACAATAAAATGACGGGAATATGTATCAGAGTTGATAACAAATACACTAGATGCTGATTTTACGGTAATATTCATTTCCGCTTCAATAACTATAACGTCAATCAACGTATCTCCGTCTAAACAAGTGATAGTATATATTCCGGAACCTGCTGTATTACAAGCAGCTACAGCTAAAGCAAGGGTTTCGTAAACTCCGTCAGCAGTAGTACCTTCTGACACAATAAAATTCCCGGCGGGGATCATCAATATCTCCGGTTCGCCGTCTTCATCTTCGCCGAACAATCCCATCACGGCGGCGCCTTCCGGTTCCCCGGGGTCGTCCGTATCCGGAGGGTTTTGCGTGTCTTCGGGGTCTTGGATATCGCCGGGGTCTCCGGCTTCGCCTGGTTCTTCGGGTTCTTCAGGTTGTTCGGGTTGTTCAGCTTCCGGTTCCGCGTTATCCAACAGGCAGGGTTCTCCCGGCAGGCAGCCGGCGTGAGCGCAAACAAGCAGCGCGCTTTCCCCTTCCCCGGTTTCGTCCTGTTGTGTTTCCGGCAGCATAAAACAGCCGTCGTCGTGCTCGTGTCCGCAGGCGGTTTCTCCGGTTTCAATCGCCAAAGCGTTTGCCAGCATACCGAAAAATCCGGCGAACATAATCGCCGCCAGCAGCAGCGCCACGATGGTCACGATAATCGATCTGCTCCGTTTTTTGCGCGGTTTTGTTTGCGCCCGTTCCTTTGTCATAGGGCTGTATATTTTATTCATATATAATTCCTCACTTCACGGCTTTAAGCCGGTATTTGAGTTATTCATTATCGCAGCTATTCGTTTCAGCTAAACCTGCTTAGCCTGATTTTATTGTTATATATTTAAGCCGAATTGTCAAATTTATGTCAATTTTGTAATTATCGTGGATATTTTTCGTAACTTTTTTAATTTTTTAGTTTCCTTTGGTTTTCGGATCGCCTGCGTCTCTTCCCATCAGAAAATCAACGCTTACGCCGAAGTGGTCGGCGAGTTTGACAAGACTTTCAAAACGGGGCAGCGCTCCGCTGTTTTCATATTCGCTGACAGAATTTCTGCGAAGTCCGCAGAGTTCCGCCAGCACGCTCGGCGGCGTTCCTCGTTTGCTTCTCAGTTCTTTAAGTCTTTCGGGAAATATTTCTTTCTCTTTTGCAGCAAGGTCGGTGTAAACTTCGTTCATCTCTTATTTTCTCTCCTTCTTTATAAAACACTTGATTATTACAAAATTATGT
>Ga0082212_10013338_pt1 | contig 10284 bp, 6 predicted proteins | sample TergutNt197P3_FD_71548 | JGI IMG/M metagenome (GOLD analysis project Ga0082212, IMG submission 71548) | Neocapritermes taracua P3 segment gut microbial communities from Petit-Saut dam, French Guiana - Nt197 P3 | ecosystem: Host-associated > Arthropoda: Insects > Digestive system > Gut ...
CCCCGAACTCTGCGTTACACTCCCTCGACAAAATGCTCATTTACCTAATGTAAACTCCGCTTTTGTCTCGGTCGCAAGCCTTGATTTCGGGGTTTTCGGAGGTTGCCTACAGTCCGGCCGCATAAAAAATAATAATAAAATGAATTATAAAGATATTTGCAATATACTATATTTATCGATTAATATTAAAATTGATGAATACTATGCGAATAATTGATCGGGTTATACGCTCGACTCTGGTTTTTATATTTTTATTAATTATTTTTTCGGGTCTTGAAAAATCCGCTGAAGCGTCGTCCGGCGAATTACCTGAGTTTACCTCCTTCAGTGAAATTACAGATATCGTTTCGGAGCAGCGAGAGGCTGCCGCCGGCGATTATCAATCAAATCCGCCCGAGGCGCGGCACGCATGGATCACATGTTTGTTGAGCGCGCTATGTCTGTCTTTTTGCCTGATTGTTCTATCGGCCGTTATATTGAAAAGGAAACGGAATGATGGAAAACGGCTTGAAAAACTTGTCGAGACGCATACAGCCACTCTTAAGGCTATATTTGATTCGTCCCCGGATTTTATATTCTGCAGGGATCTGGACTCGCGTTTCACTAAATGCAACAAAATCATGGAAAAGTATTTCTGCGTCAGTGAAGCCGAAATTATAGGTAAGCGCGATTCGGAAGTCTTAGGCTTGTCGGAGGAAGTAACCAGGCGACATATCGAAATAGATGAAAAAGTCATCAGTGAAAAGCAGGCCTTTGTTTTTGAAGAAAATTTGCCGTCGCCGGACGGAAAAATGCTGCTTTTTGAGATAATCATCTCCCCGCTTTTCCAAAACGGCGCCATAGTCGGCGTTATAGGAATGGCGCGGGATATAACCGTGCGCAAGGAGATAGAGAACAAACTCGCGCTTCAATCCGCCACGCTTACCACGCTGTTTGACTCTATTCCCGATCTTATTTTTACGAAGGATATAAATTTACGGTTTACGCAATGCAATAAAAGCCTGGCGGAGCATTTCGGCTTTCGCAAGGAAGATATTATAGGGAAATATGATCTGGTGCCTTTCGGGATATCTGTAGAAGCATCAGGGGTGCTTAACGAGCTTCTCAACAAGGTAATTCAGGATGGCAGCATCAATATAACGGAAAGCTATATACCGCGCGTTGATGGAACAATACCGGCTTTTGAAACAACTCACGCGCCGCTTATGGTGGACGGCGACGTCGTCGGAGTTTTTGGAATAGCGCGCGATATAACGCACCGCAAGGAAATAGAAGAGGACATCAGGAAAACCTCGGAAGCCAAAAGCCGGTTTATTGCAAATATGAACCATGAGATGCGGACGCCGTTGAATGTGGTTATCGGGCTTACGGAACTGATGATGGACGAAAAAGACCCGGCAAGAATAAAGGAAAACCTGAAAAAGATCGGCATAGCCGGCAATACGCTGATGAGCCTTATAAACGACGTCCTTGATATTTCAAAAATCGAGGCGGGCAAACTTGAGCTGTCGCCCGTGCGGTACGATGTGGCAAGCCTTTTGAACGATATAATAATCCTCAACATAATGCGCATTGAAAGCAAGGATATTAACTTCAGGATAGACATTAAAGAAGATTTGCCCGGCAGCCTTTACGGAGACGATCTGCGTGTAAAACAGATACTAAACAACCTTTTAAGCAATGCTTTCAAATACACGAATGAGGGAACCGTCACATTAAACGTGAGGTGCGAACGAAAAACCGGCGAAGACGTATGGATTTCTGTCGATGTAGGCGACACAGGCATAGGCATACGCCGGGAGGATATGCAAAAACTTTTCTCCGATTACAACCAGGTTGACGCGCAGGCAAACCGGAATGTCGAAGGCACGGGATTAGGACTCAGCATCGCTAAAAAACTCGTGGAACTTATGGACGGGAAAATCTCGGCGAAAAGCGAATACGGCAAGGGAAGCACATTCACGGTAAAGTTTCGGCAGGGGTTTGTAAACGACGCCGTCATCGGCCCGGAAACAGTGAACAACTTAAAGGAACTCCGATATATCGACAGCAAACAAGCCTGGAATTCGCAGCTGGTACGGGTTCAAATGCCTTATGCGCGGGTAATGGTAGTGGATGACAATATTACCAATCTTGACGTGGCCAGGGGCATGATGCAGGCGTATGGAATGCAGATCGATTGCATATCCGGCGGCCAGCAGGCTGTGGACGCCGTTCGCAATGAAAAGGTCAGATACGACGCTATTTTCATGGATCACATGATGCCGGGGATGGACGGAATAGAAGCCACCAGGATCATACGTGAAGAAATTGGAACCGAGTATTCCAAAACGGTTCCAATAATCGCGCTTACGGCCAACGCCCTCATGGGAAACCAGGAAATGTTTTTAAGCAAGGGTTTCCAGGCTTTCATATCCAAGCCCATCGAGATATCCCGTCTTGACGCGGTAATCCACCAGTGGGTTCGGGACAAAGAAAAAGAAAACGCCTTTAAAACCCGGCCAATGAACGCGAGTGAGGAATTGTTTATTGACAGGCGCAAAGGGAAAGACAGGCGCAGCGGGAAAAAGCGGAATGACGGCGGCAGCGAGAGACGCGTATCCGCGGGCGAAAATAACGTATCTGACAATCGAATACTCCCCGGAATGAAAAATATTCCCGGATTATTTATAATCAAAGGTTTGGAGCGTTTTGGCGGAGACGAGAAAATCTATCAGCAGGTTCTGCAATCTTATGTGATAAACACACGGCCTATTCTTGAAACGGTTAAAGAAATAAATGAAGACAATTTAGATGATTACATCTTTGCCGTTCACGGAATAAAGGCTTCAAGCCGTGGAATAGGCGCGGATAGCGTCGGAGACAGGGCTGAAGTCCTGGAGGCAAAGGCAAAGGCAAGGGATTTCGATTTTTTGCGCGCGAATCACCCGGCCTTTCTTGACGCGGCCGAGGAGTTAATTCTTGCGCTGGAGGATACGCTCGGCATAATAGCGGCGGACAAACCCAGGAAGGACAAGCCGGACGCGGAAATTCTGTCGAGAATCGGCGCGGCATGCGACAGTTATGATATAGACGCACTGGACGCGGCGATGGTTGAACTGGAAGCTTTTGAATACGAATCAGACGACGGGCTTGCCGCCTGGCTGCGTGAAAACGTGGATCGCATGAATTACGAGGAAATCAGTTGTAGAATATCTTCCCTGATTGAAAAGGCAACCTCCGAAAACCCCGAAATCAAGGCTTGCGACCGAGACAAAAGCGGAGTTTACACCAGGTAAATGAGCATTTTGTCGAGGGAGCGTAACGCAGAGTTCGGGGTTTTCGGAGGTTGCCTAAATAATGCGTACATGATGTCCGCGCTCACATGAAAACCGGAGGTTTTGCAAGAACCTCCATCGTCATCACATATCTGAATCTTTGCAAAATGTACAAACTCCGCTGCTGAGATACGCGTATCTCAGCAGCCCAACCAAAGATAGAAAATTTCAACTGCATTTTCCCGTTAATTTTTCGCTTTTGGCTTTCCGCCGCCGTCCGTCGGTATGGAGTCGCTCGATCCCTGGAAGCTGGATTGCAGCATGTGCGTCAGCGTATGCACGTAACGCGGCTTGCCGTTCTCTATGCGGAACAGGTGCGAGTCGGGCGCGCCGCTGCCGCCGCCCGGCGTTCCCGCGCCAAAAGTGCATAACACCAATATGGAACCGATAGTTTCATCAATTACGAACCGCCGGTTTGCGATATTGACGCCGCTCGGCATTCCGATTCTTGTCGGATCCCCTGGGAGCGCCGCGCAGTGTGAATTCGGCGTTTCTCCGCCCGGTTCTGTGTATGCCCCGCCTTCAATGCGGACGCATGGAGTACCCCACGGCACTATGTCAGGGTTTCCATCAATAAAAGCGTCGAGGTACGAATTTGCGGCGTACAGCATCGTTTCGCGCGTATCGCGCTTGTCTACGGGAATCTCATCCCATTTTTCAGCGGACGAGTATTTCAGATAGCTGTCTGCGTTAAACAACCAGTGACCCGTTGTAGTCCATATAACCTCGAGTTCGCTGATCTTGTCGAGGACGACACGCAGGCGCGCCCCCACGACATATTGTTCCGCTTTATTCGTAACGATTACCTCTGTGAACGTCTGGCAGGTAGCCGTGTCAAACATGCTGCGGTGGAAGTCAATCTTCAGTGGCTTTTTGACAATGCCATTGTTTATGTCAATGGTGGCCATGTTTTCCATGTAGTGATGGCCCTGCACAAGCGGCAGGCCGGATATATCGCCTTTCGTCTGGGCCGTTATATAGAGATCGGTCATGCGCTTCAATCCGTCGCGCGAGCATGAACGCTGTTTTTGCGCCAGTCCGCTGACGGGTGTTATTACTGTCACAGCGAGCGCAATCAATAAAAGCTTACAAAGTTTCATTCTGTTCCTCCCTGGAAGGTACTGGTATCACCGTTAAAGAAGCCTATCAAATGTTATTCCTTTTCAGACCGTTGATATTACTGTGAAATCTCGTAAAATGGCAAAGAATTTTTTGGATGAGGTGTAACGTATGATTCGATATATCGACAGCAAGAAAATGGGGCGCGGCATACACGGTTGGCTGGATAGCCATTTCCATTTTTCATTTGCCGACTATTACAATCCCTCGAATATGCAGTTTGGCGTTCTTCGCGTGATCAACGACGACATGGTAAAGCCGGGCACGGGCTTCGATACCCATTCCCATGCGAATATGGAAATAATTTCTTATGTTGTCGATGGGGAATTGACCCACGCGGATAGCATGGGAAATCGACATACACTGACGCGGGGGCAGGTGCAGTATATGAGCGCCGGAACAGGCGTGATGCACAGCGAACATAATCTGGGCGGTGACATGCTGCGTTTTCTGCAAATCTGGATTCTACCGAACGCAGAAGGAGTCGCTCCCAATTACGGCGACTTCCGTTTTGACTTTGCGGACAGGGAAAACAAATGGCTTCCCATTGCCACCGGCATAGACAACAACCAGTCGGCGGCGCCTGTTAAAATTCATGCGGACATCAATGTTTATGCTGCCGTGGCAACGTCAGGACATCCGCTTGAGTTTCCGGTTCTCCCCGGACGCCAGGCGTACCTGGTTATGATCGAAGATAATGCGACCATTAACGGCATTGCGACGTACACACGGGACGCTCTGGAAATCGTGGAGGAAAACATCCAGGTAGAACCGGAAGGAAGCGCACATATGCTTATCATCGAAATGGCGAAGGATGCCTAAGGAAATACTGATTAATTATCTGTGCGGGATGAAGCGCAAGGCGCACGGAACGCAGAAACCGAGGCATATACAGAAATATAGAAATATGTCGAGGTTGCGAGTACCGCACAACGCTCAAGATAAAAAATGGGGATAGTCCCATCCGGTTTTATTCGCTGCGCAGGGCGTCCATTGGATTAACACGGGTCGCCCGGATAGCTGGAATAAGCGCAGCAATAATCGTTATGACAAGCAGCAGCGCGCAACTGATTATCCACGCTATCGGGTCATCAATCATTACCTGAAACAGGTAACTGGAAAGTATCCGAGATAAAACCCAGGCCAAAAATAATCCTAACGGCAGTCCGAGGAAAATCGCGCGAGTGCCGCGCCAGAGCGCGAGCCGCAGGATATCCGATGTTTGCGCGCCCATCGCCATACGTATCCCCATCTCGCGATACATGGCCGCAATCATTAACGACGTTGTGGCATATATGCCCAATCCGGCGACAATAATGCCTAACATAGCGAAACAGCCAAGCAGTTGAAGCGTCATGCGCGTCGATGCCATAGATTCAGACGTAATATCCCCAAGGGATTGAATTTCAATGGTTACGGAACCCGCGTCAAAACTGGAAAGACGCTGCCGGAAGTCATTAATCAAAGCCCTGGAATGAAGTTTTACCAAATACGTTTGGGTTCGATGAAAGTTGTCCGCCGGATAATAGACTGCCGTAACAAAATCTTTATTGTTGCCGGTCAGATGAAAATCCGGCACAACGCCTACGACCTCATATGAATTACGAGACCAGTCATCATAGATTATTTTTCCAATCGCGTTTTCTCCCGGCCAGCATTGCCTTACGAAAGATTGATTGACTATAGCCACGCCTTCAATGCGATAAGAAGCGGGCACCCGCCCGTTTGTAACCATTGAATCCAGAAATTCGAGTTCAATCGCAAGCGCATTATCCATATCGGTTTGAGAAAAAGGACGTCCGGCTATGAGCGGGATGTCCAACATATCGAACCCTTTCGGGCTAACATATCCCTTGAAAGCCTGAATAAACACTCTTTCCTGCTCAGTGCGCGGGGTTTTATAGACGCCGCGACCGCTCCGTATCATCCTCTCAGCATCCGCGGAAAAAGGTATTGGTTTGAAAATTTCAGCGTTGGCAACCTCCGGCATCGCACTCAACCGATTCTGGAATTCCTGAAAAAATAGAAATTGTTGTGATGCTTCTTCAGGGAGCAGTGGAGATTTTTGAAAGTCGACATGCACTACAGCCATGTCACGGGACGACCATCTTATGGGAACATCCGCATGAAACATCATGCTGCTTACCAGCAATCCAACTCCCGTAAGGAGCGCCAGCGCAAGACTGAACTGTATTCCAACCAGCAGTTCACGTAAAGAAAGGGAAAAGAACCGTCGCTTGAAGTTGGATCCAGATTTCAGATAAGTATTCAGATCGACGCCTGTGGCGTACAAGGCGGGAATCAACCCGCCGAGGATTGTCACAGCAAAAACCAGTGCCGCGAAAAACGCCATTTTGACGGGAACGACGACTTCGCCGCCTTTCAACGCCGGAAACTGAGCCAACAGCCACGCGCTTGCGATTTCGGATAGCCACAACCCCGCCAACGCCCCCGCTGCAACCAGCGGCAGGTTCTCACGCAGGAGTTGAAAAATCAGATTCCGGCGAGCCGCGCCCAGAATCAACCGCATCGCCATTTCGGATCTCCTGCGCATTCCCTGTGTGACGAGAAGATTCATTACGCCGGCGCAAACCAGAAAAAGGAACAAAACCGCCATCGATCCAAGCATTAACAACATCGGGCGGTGATCGCCATAAAAAACCTTCTTTAACGATTGCAATACGGGACCGGGACTTCCCAGTAATGCAGTTTCAGGCTTGAAATCCAAGTTTCTGAGTTCTTCCTCCGCCTTGCCGGGAGACACGCCGGATTGCAGTCGCCCCAGAAACTGTCTTGAAGGATCGCTGGCTATTGATCTATTCATTGCCCCACGGTAAATCCAAATATCAGCGCCGGTCGGATAATCAAAAGTTTCCGGCATAATACCGATAATGAGCGGTATTCCAAACACAAGTTGATTCGGAAGCGGTTTGCCGATGGCGTCATCGGCACCCATAAGTTCATTGCGCCAGAAACGGTTGCTTACAACAACGGCCTGCTCGCCGTATTTAAAACCTGAACCTCGCAGAGGTCTGATGCCAAGCGTTTCAAAGAAATCTTCGTTTACATCCACCACATAAAAGTTTTTGCTTTTTCCAGTATCAGGGATAGTGACACTGTATTCCATGTGAGGGATATATGACGTCAGATTTAAAAAAATTCGGCCAAGTTCTTCCCTGTGTTCAAAGCTGTTGGAATAGCCATTAAACAGTGGAATATCCCCGCCGATTAACATTAGTTGTTCCGGCTGAGGGAAAGGAAGCGGCGCGAAAACCTGCGAATAGATGGGATTGAAAACCGCCGTTACTCCGCCAGATCCCAATGCCAGCATGGCGATGATTGCAAGCGTTACGCCCGGAGACCGCCTCGCCGCCCGCCACGCATACCGCAAATCCGCCAATATGAAATTCATACGCCACGCCAACCTTTCACCGCGCCCGCGGTTTCGTCGCATTGGCGGTATTACATACGATTGTACAAACAAGAATACGAATCTGATAAACCAAAGGTTGCAAACGCGCTGCGATTCCGGTTGGACTTTTTATCTTAATGATCCTGGAAATACCGTTTTTCTTTACACGTGTTAAATACGTGCTATATTTTCTTCGTTCCGAGGTGGAAATGTGAAAAGAGAATCAGGTTCCGATAAAAGCTATGAGGATGTAAAAACTAAAAAGGACGAAATAGCGCAGCTTGTTGTCGTACCCATGTTACACGCCCGACGCCGCTGGGATGAAAGCACGGTCAAAAAAACGCTGACACTTCCCCGATGGCTCGACGAGATGGGACAACGTGCCGGTGTTAACTTTTCTCAGGTCATTCAGGAAGGACTAAGAGAACGGCTGAATATTTAAACGTTTATTATTTATCAAACCGATCAACCCGGAAATCAGCCTAAAAGCCAATCTAAAGCGTTCAACTGTTTGATTCCGTTGTGCGACGCCGGCGGATCTTCGTCAAGTGTCAGTAAAAATTTCGGATTGTGATCGGTTATGTTATTGAGCGGCGCAAGCTCACGCCCGAGAGTGTTTTTATCGCGGACAGTCAGCGCAACCTGGTAATATTCCACGCCGTTTTCATTAGCGGCGATGAAATCAATCTCGGCGTTTCCGACCTTTCCAATCCGGACTTCATACCCGCGCCGCAGCAGTTCAAGATAAATCACATTTTCCAACGCGCGTCCCATATCGGCTTTTTGCGAGCCAAGCAGGTAATATCGAAGCCCGATGTCCACAACATAATATTTTTCGCCGGTCTTCAGGTATTGCCTGCCCTTAACATCATATCTGCCGGTTTTATAGATGATAAAACTATCGCAAAGCGCGGCCAGATATCCCTCAACCGTATGAACCGAAATTTTTCGCCCGGCGGAATTCAAGGTGTCGGTGATTTTCTTTGCGCTGCACAGGTTGCCGATATTATCGAACATGAACCGTATGACGCTTTCCAAAGCCGAAACGTCAGCGATTTTTTTACGTTTTACCACGTCTTTCAGCACAACTGATGTGTATATTCCATCCAAATAGGCCCTGATGTCTTTCGTTCTATTGAGTTCCAATGTATAAGGAAAAGAACTGTTAACCAGGTATGATCTGTATTTCCCCGATAACCCGGTTTTATCAGGGAATGCCGATACATATTCCGCAAAAGATAACGGCAGCATCCTGATTTCAACATATCGTCCAGAAAGAAGAGTCGCCAGTTCACCGGACAACAGATAAGCGTTGGCCCCCGTAATATATACATCACAGTTCTTTTTGATAAACAGACTGTCAACCACCCTCTGCCATTCATCAACATGTTGAATTTCGTCCAGAATAATGTAATTCATCTTATCAGACTGCAGCCGTTCTTTGATATAGGCATACAGCGATTTACGATCCATAAGGTCTTCAAATTCGGCGTCCTCAAAGTTGACGGTTGTGATTTGATCTTCATCCACCCCGCTTTCAAGCAGTTCATCCCGGTACAAATCCAATAATGTAGACTTGCCGCACCTGCGTATGCCTGTAACGACCTTGATTATCTGCTTGTCACGAAAGCTTGTAAGTTGGTTAAGGCTTTCATATCTTGTTATCATTAAACCCTCCCAAGCTAAAAATAACGCAGATCGCAACCAATAAGCTATTGTTATGGCATTGCATTGCCATAATTGTTGTATATATAAATCTTTTTGCAGTGAAATGCAATTGATATTCGTTGCGCAGTGTGCCTGACTTATGGCAACCTCCGAAAACCCCGAAATCAAGGCTTGCGACCGGGACAAAAGCGGAGTTTACATTAGGTAAATGAGCATTTTGTCGAGGGAGCGTAACGCAGAGTTCGGGGTTTTCGGAGGTTGCCTTATGAAATATCCGGATTAATCGATTTCAGGACTCCGAGAACATGGCCGAGGCGCACCTTGGCTTCAAATCGTACCGGAGCTTTGCGTTCATCGGCTGACATCCAGATACGGAAATCTCCATCCTGGCTGAAAAGTCCGTCACGCAATGCGTCAGTCTTGATTTTCCAGGCGGCGATTTTTCCCGAAGGTGTGGAAACCGATTCCTGGGTTTCAATCCGCGTACGCACTTCCAGCACCTTGTCGTCATTGCCAACTGAAATGTTTTTTTCGTAGCCTTTCGCCAATGGAAGCGTGCGATAGAAATAAAGCGTCGAGAACGGGTCGCGCACACACGATGGAAGGTCGGTTTTGGTTACGTCCTTTTGAAGTTGAGGCGGCGTGACCGATTCGTCGTATGCGCGGAAATTTAGCTTTCTTTCATCCTGAAAATATTCCAGTTCAAGCAGGCGTTTGCGCTTTCCCTCGCGGATTTTACTCACGCTTCCTTCTGCGCACAGCGTTTCC
>Ga0082212_10013339_pt1 | contig 10283 bp, 11 predicted proteins | sample TergutNt197P3_FD_71548 | JGI IMG/M metagenome (GOLD analysis project Ga0082212, IMG submission 71548) | Neocapritermes taracua P3 segment gut microbial communities from Petit-Saut dam, French Guiana - Nt197 P3 | ecosystem: Host-associated > Arthropoda: Insects > Digestive system > Gut ...
AACTAAAAAACATCACTTTCCCAGAGGGTTTTGCGGAAGTGAACAATGGTGTCTTTAATAGCTGTAAATCATTGTCCTCCATAAACCTGCCAGCGAGTGTCACTATCATCGGTGAAAGTGCCTTTGCAGATTGTGACAGTTTGACAGAAATAAGGATACCCCCCAAGACGATAAAAATAAATGATTTTGCTTTCTCGAATTGTAAGAGGTTGCGAACAATCATACTCAATGACAATCTAAATAAAATAGGAAAAAATGCTTTTCAATACTGCACTTCTTTGCAGATGATCAGCATTCCACAGTCGATAGCACAGATAGGCGGAGGTGCATTTAAAGGCTGTAAAGAGCTAACCAAGCTAGAAGTCAACCCCAAAAATAGATATTATAGGTCAACCGGAAATGTTTTATTTACAAAGAATAAAAGCGAACTTTTGGTTTATCCTCCGAAATTACTAGCCGAATCTTATGAGATACCAGACAGTGTAATGCGTGTCTCTGATTACGCCTTTTTTGGCTGCCAAAACTTAAAATCTATCACTATCACAGATAGTTTAGTCGAACTGGGGGAAGGAGCTTTTTATGACTGCCAAAACATAGAGCGGATAGAGATTTCTGACAGTGTGGTAAAGATAGAGGATATGTGCTTTCGGAATTGCACAAACCTAAAAGAAATAGTCGTCCCTGATACTGTGAAAGAAATCGGGTGGGGAATCTTTCGAGGCTGCTCATTTGGTATATGGAAAAATGAGAAATTTGAGTTAGTAGTGATATGCAGTGAAGGTTCTCCGATAGATAAATACTGCACCGAAAAAGGGATAAAAACAAAAAGATAGGATGTTCACTTATGCCATTTCCCTACTTGCCTGCGGTGGCACAGTGATACTGGCTCTGCTCAAACCACAGGTGAGGATCAGAGATTATGATTTAAGTATCTTTTATCTGCCTGCCTTGTTGGGGGCTATAGCATTACTCTTTTGGGGGGCTATGCCCTGCTCGGAAGTATTAGGCGAGTTAACGGCTAAATCCGATATAAATCCTTTAAAAATACTTGCTTTATTTTTGTCTATGACGCTACTGTCGATTTATTTAGACAATTTGGGCTTTTTCAGATACCTAGCAAACATAGCTGTGCAGCACTGTGGTGGCAGTCAACTGAGGCTCTTTGCCATACTTTATGCTATGGTGTCCATCCTCACGATTTTTACCTCAAATGATGTGATTATCCTCACATTCACCCCTTTTATTTGTTATTTTGCAAAAAACACGAGCATAAATCCTATCCCATATTTAGTAGCAGAATTTGTGGCAGCAAACACTGCGAGTATGTTCTTGATAATAGGAAACCCCACGAATATCTATATTGCTACTATGGCAGGGATAGACTTCTTCAGCTATGTCAAAGTCATGGCTATACCTGTTACTTTCGCTATATTCTCTGCGTTTTTAGTATTATACCTGCTATTTCGTAAATCCTTACAAACAGAAATAAAGGTGGCTGCAGAAAATGTAGTTATAGAGCAAAAATTGTTGCTTGTTTATGGATTAGTGGTGCTAGCTATATGCACTATACTGCTGTCTATCTCGGGTTTTATACAAGTGCAAATGTGGAAGATTTCTGTGGTCAGCCTGGTCGCATTGCTTTTTGGGATACTAGCTATATCGGCAGTAAAGCATAGAAAACCTACAGAACTGCTCCACACACTTTACAGAACGCCGTGGGAGGTGATCCCATTGGTTATATCTATGTTTATTATAGTCATATCATTAGAAAATAGTGGTTTTACCTTAAAAGTAGCTTCTTTTTTAAATTCGGGCAATACCTTATTCACTTATGGGGTAGGCTCGACCTTGTGTGCGAATTTGATAAACAATATCCCCATGAGTGTGCTATTTTCAGCTGTGCTTTCTGGGTCTGCTGATATGACAGCTATTTATGCCTCGATCATAGGCTCAAACATAGGTGCATATCTGACCCCTATTGGGGCGTTGGCAGGGGTGATGTGGTTAGGAATTTTACGAACGAAAAACATAGATTTTACATTTAGTAAATTTGTGGGAGATGGGCTATGCGTGGCGACACCTACGCTGATGGTGACACTACTGATGCTGCGGATAGTTATGTGACTATAAAAATATCCTAAAAAACAAAAAGGAGCATAAAAATAGATATGAGTTTATTAGACATGGATTCAAGTAAAGGATATACAGATATTCTTCTAGAATTTTTAGAGATGCCTCATATAGCATTGCCGGTGCTAGAGAAGTTCAGTAATGAGTTTAAAGTAAATATATATGAGGGCAAGGGTGACAGCGAAAGGTTTGTGTATATACCTCCGACCAGAAAGGAAAATAATGTAGTTCTGGTTGCTCATGCCGATGTGGTGGGTATGGAGACAGATACGAAAACAGCTCTAGTAGTGACTGAGAAGGAGATACGAAACAGAGATAGGAATGCTATATTGGGTGCTGATGACCGTGCTGGTTGCGCTATGGCTTATATTTTGCACAAGGCTTTGGGTCATGCAGTGGTGATCACTGATGGTGAGGAGCATGGTCAGATAGGAGCAAACTATATGAAAAATGAGTGCAAAGAGATATTTGACGAGATAAACAATTTTCAGTTTATGGTGGAGTTTGACAGGATGAATGCAAAGGACTTTAAGTGTTACAAAGTAGGAACACCAGAATTTAAAAAATATATAAAAAAAGAGACAAAATATATCGATGCTGGAGAGTCCTCTTTTACAGATATTTGCACATTAGCAGACAAAATCTGTGGAGTAAACCTTTCTGTCGGGTATTATGCACAGCATACTTTTGCTGAAAAAATAGTGATAGATGAATGGTTGAATACCTTGCGAGTGAGTATGGAATGGCTAAAAAAGACAGATTTGCCGAAGTTTAGTAGATGATATAATAGCTTTTATACAATACAATACCACTGGAGAAAAAAATGTACACACCGAAACCGATATCCACAAATGATATAAATCTCAGCCCTGAGATACTGGCTTTATGCGAGACATTAGCGAAAAACACCCATGATGTGTGGGCGGTTGGCAGGATAAAAGAAGGTTGGAGCTATGGTGCTACTAGGGACGACGCAAATAAAAAGCACCCTTGTTTAGTGCCTTATGAAGAGCTGTCTGATTCTGAAAAAGAATACGACCGAAACACAGCTATGGAGACACTGAAAGTGATAGTAAGTCTGGGGTATGAGATAGCTTGTAAAATTAGAAATTAGAATTAAGGTGTGCTCCGCACGGATATACCTGCTTCGCAGAAGTTACAACCACCTTCGGCGGAGTTACTAGTGGTGGTGTCCTGCAGACTATAAATATTATACTGGGTTCTTCACTTCGTTCAGAATGACGGTAAGAGGTTGCAGGGGTGTTCCCTACTAAAATTTGATGGGAATATCTGGATTCTTCAATTCGCTCAGAATGACGGAAAGAGTTTGCAAGGGTGTTCCCTATGAAAAATAATGGGCTTGCGGAAGGCTTGGGGATAAAATGATGTGGATGATATGTCTGCTCCACAGAAGGTGGAACGATGTGTTTATATTAACTTTCAAGGAGCGAAGCTCCTCAACTGCACGAAGTGCTTTCATCCGTGCGTAGCACACGGCATTTCTAATTTCTAATTTCTAATTTACCTTGTCGCCTTCCCTTCCCTGGGAAAACCGCTATTAGCGGCAAGAATCCTTTCTTTAGCTTTTAGGCGACGTTAGATAGCTTGCTTTAGGAGGTCATCGGGCAGCAGACGGAACTTGATATCGTAGTCTGGATTGTCGATGATAAGTTGTTTTGCAAGTCTTGTTTTGGCATTGATGAGGATAGGACCTTTTAGGTTTCCGGTCATCAAAGCAGGTTCTGTGGGAACAGTAACGATGATCAGGACGATAGCGTCTGTTGCTTCATCGATTTCGATATCTGCCAGATCATTCTTCCATGCGTCGACAGAGTAGCCTGGATAAAACAAGCTAGGGTCTGTGATCACAAAAGAAATAGCAGGCTCTTCGACCGATTGCAACCATTTGAGGGGCGAGTTTTCGTCCACATCGATGATAGCGTATTTTTTGTAGTTTGGGAATCCCAAGATCCCAGTGGGGAAAGTGATAAATGTATCTTCATTTAATTCAATTTCGCCGAAGTTTGAAGTCTTTACTTTCATTTTTCTTCTCCTTATATTTATAATTTATTATTTATTTACAAGTAGTTCATCAGGCTGACTGGGAACACCTTCCCGAGTGCTGATATAGACGAATTCAAGGCGTTTTCTGCCATACCGAACATGGTGAGGACATCGACCACATCGACCTTTTCTATGCCTTGGATACTATCTAGGACGTTCTCTTTTAGCGAGGTTAGGTTGCTTTTGGTTATCTCTAACCTATTCAGCTCCAATCCCATAGAAGTGACCATAGTTTGCATATCGGTTTGCAATTTGTTGAAGTGTCCCAGAGCTTCTTGTATCTCTAATCCATTTCCGTGTTCACATGCGTTTTTTAGCTGATAAAGTTTATCAAAAAACAGGGTATCTTCGAAAAGGCTCTGCCCGGTGACATTGGTCAGGACACGGCTATACATATTGTTGTTGAACTCTATCGGATCTGAGTTACCCATATATTTCCCGCTAACTATCTGCAAGCGAAATTCGTCTCCTTCGCCTAATTTTTCTGGCTGGAATCTCATAGTGAGACTTGTGTCATTGCCGTCGGAGTCAACTATATTGATAGTGAGGTTTGTCATCTCTTGGGGGTCGCTCCAGGTGAGCCCTCCGTCGCTGGAGATCTGATACATAGCAGGTGGGTCTAGATGTGAGGGGTCTGCAGCAAAACCTTCTCTGGTAAATCTCACGATAAATTCGGCTGTGCCTTCATACGAGCCTCCTGCCTCCACTATATTATCATAAAGATTGTTTGTAGAGGCGAGTGGAGTAAGTATCTTTCCACCGAGAGAATAAGCTTGATTTTCACCGAGTGTCCCTGCGAAAAGGTATCTGTCACGGACTTTGGTATTTGCATAGCCGATAGCTTCGTTTATCAGCTCTTGTATCTGGGCAGCAGCTATCTCTTTTTCGATGACGCTAGCCGTCTCTGTGGCGACACCTTCGGCTATTTCGCGGGCTCGTGACAGCAGGTCGTTTATATTATTTAACGTGCTATCAGCTTGACGCAGGTATTCCGAGGCGTCGCGGATGTTCTTTTCATACTGCTCATAAGCTGTTGCATTGCCGTAATGCCGGATAGCAGTTGCCAGTCCGAGTGGGTCGTCTTGTGGCTTATTTATTCGGCGTTCGTTGGCTATCATTTCGTTGTATTTATGATATTCAGCCATATTTCTGCCCACTTGGTTTACCAGCCCTTGCATCATAGTGTTTGTAGTTACGCGCATTTTACTACTCCTTTTTTTCCTTATGGATGTTTGCTGATTCGCTTACTGATCAACGCGTTCAAATCGATAAGCTGAGAATTTTCTATCACGGTATGTGAAGCTTCTTGGTTTTCGAGAAGTATCCTATCATATACTTCTTTACGATAAACGAGAGTGTCTTTTGGGGCTTTGATACCTACTCGGACAGAGCCTTTGGTGATCTCTGTGATCACTAATTCTATCTCGTCGCCTATACATATAGCTTCACCAGATTTTCGAGTTAATACTAACATAATTTACCTTCCCTGGTCCTTATTTGTTTTTCAGAAATCACCGGTTGCTTTGTGTCTAAATCGTATTGCAGATTATACAGCTTGTCGCTGTATGACAAAAGGAAATCGGAGATTTCTGCTTCTGTAATTTTTTTATCTTTTTCTTGCTTGATCATCTGACTAGCCCTAAGATCACTTTTAGCATATCATCTGCCACAGCTATGATCTTCGCTGCTGCCTGATATGACTGCTGATATTGCATCAGATTCGCGGTCTCTTCGTTTATAGACACGCCTTTTACACTTTCGCGGAAATTGTCTGTCTGGTTCGACAGCATAGCAGAACGGGCTTCACTGCTAACCGCTAACTTCACATCGCTACCGACATTGTAAACTATATCAGCAAAGCTTTCTGTGATAGTTTGTCCGCCAAAAACCTTTGCCAAACGCAGGTCCGTGATACGCAGTGCTATCTGATTGTCACCGGAAGCACCTGTCAACGAAGCAGCTATGAAGTCAGGGTTTGCTAGCACTTCGTGCGATAGACGGAAGTCCATCACCCCTGTGGTCTTCGGGTTAAAGAAAAACCCTCTGTTTGTGGTGGGGGAGAAGTTCGAATACCCTTCAAAATGGATAGCATTTACCTCTCGAGCTATCTGCACTGCAAAGTCATCTAGCTTTTGTTTGTAGCCCGGCAAGATCACATCTTTTAGGTCATACATAGCTTTTAGTGACCCTGATGTAAGTCCGCTGAAGCCGTTTACATCGTTTTTGATATTGTCCCAACTGATGAAGTATTCCATCTGCCCAGTCATAGAGTTTATCCTATCTTCTATCTGCAATTGCTGTGGCTCGTTGTTTCGCACGAGCTCCACTGTGCCGAAATATACGCTGATAGTGCCATTTTCTCTGTCCACCACCTTGATATTGCCATAGCCGGAAAGCTCGTCGAGCAGCAGGTCATAGGAGTCTAGCATATCGTTTATATCTGCTCCTGTGGCTTTGTGCATGGAGATAGCGTTTAGGGTGGTGCTGAGCTCCTTGCTGATCTGATTTATGCGGTTCACAGCGTCGGTCATCTGCATTTTTACATCGTCTATCTTCCTATCTATCGAGCGATAAAGAGTTTGCAGGCTATCTGTCATGTGCTGAGTGCTAGCCACCAGCTCTTGCCTGTGGATAGTGCTAAACGGGTTATTCGACAGTGTTTCCCATGAGTTAAAGAACTGATTTATCATTTGGTGGATACCGTATTCAGAGGTCTCTATCACATTCTTTTCCAGCTCTTGCAGGTTTTTACTCATGCTGTTCCAGTAGCCTGTGTGACCGTTTTGGTTGCGAAACTCATGGTCTAGGTAAATGTCTCTCATCCGTTCTATACGCACCAGATCTACCCCCATGCCGATATTCGCCCATTGTGCTTCCACTGGATATGCAGCTTCTTGCACCACACGCTGTCTGCTGTAACCGGGTGTGTTTACATTTGAGATATTATGACCAGTCACTTCGAGCTGTTTTTCAGCGGCAGCTACTGCTTTCTTACCTATCGACAACATACTAAACATAATGTATACTCCTTGTGGGTCTCCCTCTACATCAAGGTATTGAGAAGTAGTGGGCTTCGCTTTTGCGTAGCCATCTTGCCTATGTGGCTATAAATCTTGTCTCTATCCAAAAAGTCTGCTAGCATCTCCAGGTTCTCACCCACTAGCTCCAGCCCTGTCTTTATCAGCTCTTTGTTCTCTGCTGAAAGCTTGTCGATAGCCCGCAGTGTATTTGAAAAGCTACGGAACAGTATCTCAGCTTTCTCTGCGTATTCCTGCTCGATAAAGACTTTGCTCAGCGTCTTTAGGTTGTTTGTCCCCAGATCGAGGTTCATCATCAAGTATAGTGATTCCAGCAGGTCGTTCCTAGCATAAGTGCGGCGGTGTGCTCTGCTGATATTGGTAGCAGTTTGCCCACTAATCTTTTGGAACTGCTGAATATCCCATTCTATCAGGGCCTTTTTCTGGTCTGTCAGGCATATCAGCACTTCTTGATAAGCGGCTATCTCTATCTGCCAGCTTTTAAAGAAATCATTGATCAAATTTTCCATTTTTACTTCCTTGTTATTTTTTATTTAGACTTTTTGCTAGCACTTGCTTTTTGGGAAGTGCTATTCTTGTCATTACTACTGAGGTGGTAGCTATTACAGATAGGGGTCTGCAAGCTAACTATTGTGCCGAACTGACTGCTGCAGCTCACTTCGGACTTGGTGGTGTTTGGCTTATAATGTGTTTGCATAATTTGTTACCTTTTTTATATAATTTTGTGTCTCTTTAAATGGGGGTATACCGTTGTATTTTCGGACGTTTCCAGGTCCTGCGTTATAAGCAGCCAGAGCCAGATCCATATCGCCAAATCGGTTTAACATATCCCGTAGATAGCGGGTGCCACCCATGATATTTTGTTCTGGGTCGAAAGAGTTCTTTACTCCCAGATCACTAGCAGTACCGTCCATCAGCTGCATAAGTCCTTTTGCACCGACGGGTGACACAGCCTTTGGGTTTCCATAGCTTTCTTGGGCTATCACAGCCTTTATCACGCTTTTGTCGATGTTATATTTCTCAGCTGCCTTATCTATGATATGGTCATAATTCTGCAGTCTGGTCATCAAAGTTTTCGGCTGGGTGACCACTTGTGCTGTGAGTTTCGCTTCCTTCACAGGTGCGGGAGCGGGTGCTGGTGCGGGTGTAGGCGTGGCAGGAGTGTCTGACTCTGCTGGTGGGGTGGTCATTACCCTCGCCCCGTTTTGCAGAGCTATCACATCCATAGCTGCCTTTTTTATGGTATTTGAGTGTGTGTTATTGCGTTTTACTTCTGCCATTTGTGTATATTTTTCCTCTTTTATTTCTACTTTACGTTGATTTTTTAAGTGCGGGATAGCCTCTGGGTCGACCTGCTGCAGTATCTGCTGAGCAAGACCAAAAGACTGATTGCTAGCCATATTCTGAGCTACTTCATTTATAAACATATCTTGGTATAAGTTACTGCCAGCACCTGACCCGAAAAATCCTTCTCCGTCGAGCGATTTTGTCATGCTGGTGAGCATTTGTTTGATCAGCATAGCCTCGAAGTCGGTGGCAGCTTTCGCTGCTTTTTCACCGCTATCTATGGTAGTGCCGAGGGTCAGATGCTGTCGCAGTCTGTTTACCTTGCGTGAGTCATTTTCTGCAAAGGTTTCGGTTGTATTATTTATGTTTATTATATTATCCATTTTTCGCTCCTTAGATGATTCGTAGCTCTGCCATCAAGGCGCCGGCTTCTTTTAGTGACTGGAATATAGATATCATATCGCGAGGGGTCACTTTTATAGCGTTTAATGCTTGGGCTAGCTCACCCACTGTGGCAGCTTCCATAGTAAACACGCGGGTTTGTTCACGGGCTGATATCTCGTTGTCCAGCAGCATGTCCAGGCTGTATGGTCCCAGATTTAGTGCTTGGGTGTCGCGCACCTTTATTACTAAATTTCCATGAGCTATCGCTACCTCTGATATGCGGACATTACCGCCAGCCACGATGGTGCCTGTGCGCTCGTTTATCACTATACGGGCTGCTTGCTGGGGTGTAACTTCCAGGTTTTGGATGTCTGATATAAAGCTATTTAAGCTGTTGTTTAGCGTAACAAAGTCCGGTATCAAGATAGTGATGTTAGAAGCGTTTTCAGCTGTAGCGATACGCATATTGTGCAAGGTGTTTATAGCGGTGGTAACCCTCTCTGCGGTGGTAAAATCAGCTTGGTGGAGCAGCAGGCGGATCTCGCCTTCTTCTACCAAGATATTTACGTTTGTGTTCTCGACCATCGCTCCGTTTGGGATACGTCCTGTGTTTGTATAGTTTTTGCGGATTTTGGTATTTCCTCCGCGTATCTCTTCATTGAAACCGCCTATGGAGACGGGTCCTTGTGCTATCGCATATCTTTTATTGTCTGTGGCATCGACCAGAACAGTCGGTAAAAGCACGCCACCTTCGAGGCTACTGGCGTCGCCCACAGCAGAAACGACGATGTCGAAGCTACTGCCGACACTCGCAAAGGCGGGCATGATAGCTGTCACCATGACTGCTGCTGTATTGCGCGGAGTGATGCCGTTTTCTGGCACAGACAAACCAAAATGCTCATACATATTATTTAGCGACTGGATGGTCACCTTCGAGGCAGGCGAATCACCTGTGCGTTGCAAACCGTTTACCAGACCGTATCCGACTAACTGTTTGCTGTCTGCACCGCTGATCTTGCTGATGTCCCCGACCCTGATCTGAGCCGAAAGTGAGCTGATAGCTACTATCGTCACCAAAATAAATATTATCTTTTTCATTTATCACTCCTTCGTGTTTTAAAATATACCTGCTTAAATGCAAGGCTTGTGCCAAAGGGTGAGATAGCCGTGCCTACCTATAAAAGATAGAGGTTGGGAAAGGGTTTACAGGGTGGAAGGTGCTTTGCGGGGATAGGAAATATTTTCCATGAGAGGGAGGGGGGAGTAAATTAGAAATTAGAAATTAGAAATAGTGGTGTGCTAGTCCAACTTCGTTGGAGTTACTAATTACAAGTGACAACACAACTTCGTTGTGAGTTACTAATAGTGGTGTGCACCGCA
>Ga0082212_10013340_pt1 | contig 10283 bp, 9 predicted proteins | sample TergutNt197P3_FD_71548 | JGI IMG/M metagenome (GOLD analysis project Ga0082212, IMG submission 71548) | Neocapritermes taracua P3 segment gut microbial communities from Petit-Saut dam, French Guiana - Nt197 P3 | ecosystem: Host-associated > Arthropoda: Insects > Digestive system > Gut ...
CATAGTTATAATTTGTTTTGGTATTTTCGTTCATGTTTTAGTTCTCCTTTCAAGAAAACAGTTTTTAAAATATAATTAATTTATTATTGGTAAGTCGGCGTCTATATCGTCCTTTGATGTCGTATTTAAATCTTTTTGTCTCCGCTCAATATGCTTAAAATATATCGCCATGATTTGATAATCGGGCATTTTATAAACTTTATTTTTCCAACCTTGACCCGAGTACATATCTTTGACCACCGTTCGCATTTGACTAACTTCCATTTTTAATACCCCCTTATCAATTTGCTTTGTTAACCTAAAATATAAATCTTAATAATCGTCCAAGTGCTATCGCAAAGATTATTGCGGATATGATTATAAATAGATATTTTCTAAGTGTCATTATTATTCTCCTTTATAAGTCCGGCCAGTTCTTTCAACATAGGATTGCTGCTGTCTTTTCTGTAAGCCAGGACAATCTCGTGTTCAAGGATTGTCGGGAAAATCGTATGCTCATTTATATCAAAATCAAAAGCCTTCCATAAGTCTTTATGAAGCATAATAGCGCCTTTTCCAGTTGTACACATTAAAAGTTGTGTTGTGGTATTTGGAACTATATTAACACTTCTAAAAGAAATACCATACTCCTGGCAGATTTTTTGTAAATCCTCTTCCGCTTTTGAGAATGTTCCCGGATCCGGAATATAAAAGTCAATGTTGTCCAGGGCTTTTATACCGAGGTGTTCTTTCCCTTTTAACAGCATATTAGAGCAAAGTATAAAAATCGGGTAATGAATAATTTGTATACAGTCGATATCATCTAAATCATGCAGTGTTTTTTGCAGAGTAATGATAGCATCATATTTTCCGCTTTTTAATCCCGTTTTTAGCTCTGAATAATCGAAGGATGCAACAATAGAAATATGTGATTCTGTATCCATGAGAAAGCGGGTTATACTATGAGGAAGGGTATGAAATGATACATAGTAAGCGATGCCAATCCTCAGCGAATTTGTTTTACTTTTTTGTATTCGCATCGCTTTTTCTATTAATACCTTAAACTCTTCTGCCAGTTGCAATAACCCTTCGTTTAATATCTCTCCGGCCGGGGTAAGTTCCACTGTATGCTTATCACGTTTAAAAAGAATAATTCCCAATTCATCTTCAAGGTTTGCGATATGGCGGCTTACTGCGGGCTGCGATATAAAAAGGCGCGCTGCGGCCGCGGTGAAGTTTTTACAATCCGCGATAGCTAGAAAGCATTGAATCTGTTTTGCATCCATAAAAGCATTATAACAAATACTACAAAAAATTCACGGGGCCGCTGTTCGGTGCAGCGGTCCCGATGAACTATATAGAAGGTAATGAAAGGAAGATTCTATTTTTCATTGTTTAGATTACATGGTATTACGTAGTTTTACAGCTTTGTCAGTCATCGGTGCAGTTGCATTAAGGGTAATCGCAGGATCCAGTGTAGTTCTTACTATAACCCCTGAAAAGATATAACCCGGTTTTCCGGCATATTCTCTGAAACATCGTTCAACTTCCGCTTCGATAGTTTCGATTGTTGCTTCCTCATAACCCGGCGCACCATTAGTATCATATCCGCCCTCAATGCAGAAGCTGTCTCCGTATTTATCCAGAATGCCTGCAATATCATTTGTAGGCTGAACGCTGCTCCATGCTGCTGCGTCAGAATCAACGATGTCATCGATAATCCCGTCCGCTTTACCACAGATATGCTGGATTGGTATCATGCCAAGATTCCAGCACGCATTATGCAGGCGTTTATGATGTGGTTTTATTAGGGTTCTATAGGTTTCAGGAGATAAAAACAGGTTTCCTTCAGCTGCTACATCATCGAAATTTGTAAAGCTGTCCGGTTTATAGAATTTAGCAGCTTTTTCAGCAAGCTTGATTTTATAATCAGTGATTGCGTCAAACAAACTGTTCACTGCATCTGATTCAAGAGCGATAGCTATTAACGCCTCTTCGAATCCCATAAGCGCGGCCAACCTCTCAAAAACACCGTTGCCGCAACCATATTCCAGGTAATGAGTCTTAGTGTTAATATTGAACCTTGCCATATCGGTTTCATATTTAGCCGACCAATCAATTGAATCAGGGTCAGGAATAATTACTTGTGTTTGCCATTTAGTAATATCTTTCAGTAAAAATTCACCGGGTGCAGGAATCGGCATGCCGCCACCGGAAGCAGGCGCAACCCAGCGTACCCCAAAACCATCAAAGCCGCCGCCTGGTGGACCTTTTTCTATTGGATCTAAAAATCCGCAGGATATACCATCTGCAAGTCGAACAGGCACATATTCGGGTTTTTTATGAAGAAGAGTCCTTCTATAGTTTTCTTTTGGTGAAAGCATTTTTCAACCTCTTACTGTTTACAGTGTTTATAGTATCGATGGATCCTGTTTTAAGATATAAAAGCCATCGTCTAAGACAGATATGGTAATAAACCCGCGGTCGTCGACGATGATATCCTCAGTTGTGGCGTTCCTCGGTCCCGTGAAGAACGGCCAGAGCGATTCTTCTTTTGTCTTGTTCGGGTTCGGCGGGATAAAGTACGCGATTTCTTTTATGTAATATTCATCCGACACGTCGTATATTCTTAAACCAGCATGGAAATAACAGCAGTAAATTTTATCCGTACGCTGCTCAAGCCAAGGCTTATTCGACATAGGTTCATGGAGGTTATGCGGACCGAAGGGACCGGCGCAGCCGAGGCCCATATCGTTGAAGTTCTTGTACGGGAAACCTTCCGGGACTTCCGGGTACGGGAACTGCGCAATCATAGTCGGCTGTGACGGGTCACGTACGTCTATCATATGGATATTATTCATTGCCTGCGCCATACCTCCGATTTCTTCTTTCGTGTAGAACTGGAAGCGTTCGCCTTCATTAGTCAATACTACGAGACCTCTGCCCGCAAGCGGCAGGGCGGTATGGGTGCGGGCGCCGGCGAACCGGCTGGAAAAAGCGGGCATAAGCTTAAGGTGTCCGAGGCATCTGGGGAATTCAAAATCCGATACGTCAAGGACATAAAGGCCGTCGCCGCCGTACGGCAGATACGCTTTATCATCCAGCACAAACGGCGGGCCGTGCAGCCAGCCCTTGTCCATGAAGTCCGGAACTTTCGGGCCGCCGTGCTCAAAGGTCCTGCCGGGATATCCGTGCGCGTACTGGTGCGGCGCCCACCAGCGGCCCGCTTCAACGGGGTTCGCCGGGTCGGCTATGTCTATGATACGGTAAATGAGCCCTTCAAACGCTTCGCATGAAGCGGAGAGATGCACATAACGGCCGCCGTTGTACATGAACCGGTGTACGCCTTCCGCATGCGGTACTCCGCAGAACCAGTAGCCTAAGAATTTCGGATTGAGAGGGTCTTCTTTCAGGGAGTAGATTCTTATACCTGCTTCGCAGTTTGCTGTCGGATCCGGCGTAACGTCGGGGAGGCCGCCGGCGCACATAGCTACGATCATTAAACCGTCGGCTATCTGGATCTTCGGCTGAGAAGTCGTGGGGTATTCGACCGGATCGATAATCTGAAAATACTTGTGGAATACCGGGTTGTACGGGTCTGTGATCTCGTTGATCATGATGCCGCGTCTTTTACCGCCGAAGCAGTTACCGTAAAGATAATACCTGCCGTCTTCCGTTTTATGAAGCGCCATCTGAAACATGCCGCTCTGCCCGTCCATCTCATTAAACGCGCAGACCTCCAGGTTTTTTATATAGCCGTTGTTACCCGGGCCTTTAGAATAAAAAACTTCTTTTGAAGTATCCTGAGACATATTGTAATCCTCCTTGTTTGGGTATAAAACCCGAATGTTTATATATAAAAATATATTGCATTAACCAACAAAACTGAAATCAAAAATAAACATAACCTTATTCTCTTTTGCTATATCAGTTCGCAATTACTGCAGTATAGAATCTAAAAGCAAAGGAGAGGAGCAGGAGCAATGAATAAGTATCCGCTGATGCTGAGCCCTTATACTATTAAGAACACCACTTTTAAAAACCGTGTATTTGCCGCCCCGACCACCACGAACCAGAAAACTCTCAACGGCGCGATGGCAGCCGAGGGGCTGGAGGGTTTCGAAGCGAAGGCAAGGGGCGGTTTTGCTCAGGTTACCATGAACGAGACATATGTCGACTTCGAGTATGCCGCCCGTCACGACGAGAGCATCGACCTCATCAGGGAAAATATGACGACTTATCATCAGTGCTCTATCGGTAATCTTACCCGGGCTATCAAGGACCATGGAGCCATCGCTTCTATACAGCTTCAGCATGTCGGCGCGGTGAATAATAATATCATGTGCGTTGGCGGCTCCGATCCTATCGGGCCCATTGAGTTTATACGGCCTGACGGCGTTCATATACAGGCTATGGATGAGGCGATGATCGAGCATGTTGCAGACAATTACGCTTTTGCCGCGAGGCGCGCGCAGCAGCTCGGGTTTGACATGGTTATGGTGCATGCGGGGCATGGCTGGCTGCTGTCGCAATTCCTTTCGCCCAGGACAAACAAACGAACCGACCGATGGGGCGGGAGCCTTGAAAACAGGGCGGGATTCATTCTGCTTGTGCTTGAAAAGATCCGCGAGGCAGCGGGGGAGGACTTCCTTATAGAGCTTAGGGTATCCGGCGACGAACGAATGGAAGGCGGTATGAAAATCGAGGATACGGCGGAGTTTGCGAAAATAGTGCAGCCATACTGCGACTTGATACATGTTACTTCCGGCATTTATCATTCGCCGGTCGAGACGAAATGGTGTTCCTCGATGTTTGAGAAGCACGGATGCAATCTGGATTTAGCCGCCGCTATTAAGGCCGCAGTCGATATCCCGGTCGTTGCCGTCGGAGGCTTTAACAGCCCCGCTCAGATCGAGGAGGCGCTTGCGGAAGGCAAGTGCGATTTTGTTGCCCTGGGGCGGCAGCACTATGCAGACCCCGATTTTGTTAATAAGACCATACTCGGGATAGAGGACGAAATTGCGCCTTGCCTCAGGTGTTCGTGTTTTAATCCGCTGCCTGCCGACCCGAAGACCCGGGTTATGGGAATAAACTGGACATGTGCGGTCAACCCCTGGTTCGGGAGGGAACTTCGCTGGCGGTGGGCGCCGGCGCCTAAAGGGCCGCGTAAGGTATTAATTATCGGCGGGGGCGCCGCGGGGTTGTACGCCGCCATTACCGCTGCCGAGCGCGGCCATGACGTAACTCTGGCGGAAAAAAGCGGGCGTCTCGGAGGAGTACTCTGGTTTGCGGATGTCGATGTGCATAAGGAGGATCTCCGGCGGTTCAGGGATTCTCTTATCGTCCGTGCTCAGCGCAGGGGCGTTAAGCTCTGCCTTAATACCGAGGTCGATAAAGACTATATCGAAAAGTTTAACGCGGATGCGGTCATATGCTGCGTCGGCGCGGAGCCGGTCACTCCGCCGATCCCGGGCATCGGGTTTGCGCATCAGGCGATGTATGCGTACGAGGAGCCCGACAAGGTCACAGGCAAAGTACTTATTATCGGCGGCGGTCTTGTCGGATGCGAGCTCGGGTTCCACCTCGCTTGCTGCGGAAGGACGGTGCATATTGTCGAGATGCAGGACGATATAGCAAAGGACGGAAAGGACAGCCATCGCCGGGGGCTGATCCCGCGGATGAAGGAGTGTATGACCTGGGATGTTAATTGCGTATGCAAGGAGATAAAGGAAGGCGGCGCGGTGATTATTGACGGTACAGGGACCGAACGTTTTATTGAGGCCGATACAATACTCTATGCGACCGGAATGACGGCGAAGACCGGCCTGGTCGAATCACTGAGGGCGGCCGGCGGATGGTTTGTCGCTTGCGGAGACTGCAAGGAGGCACGGCTTTTAGAGAATGCTACTTACGAAGGGTTTGTGGCTGCGATGGATATCATATTATAGAGTAACCGGAGGAGGGCGTTGTAATGAAAATACTGCTTGCGAATGTTTCGACCGCACCCGAAAACGAGCCTTTTATCACTGATGTGCTCGTTCCCGTTTGGACACGCAACCTGAAAAAAACGGCTTCACCCGATACGGAGTTTGTGTTCCGCTTTCCTGAGTGGGGGATCGAGGGGATTGAGGGCAACTTTTTTCATTCGATTCAGGCCGTCGGCGACCAGTTGCTTTTTCATATGTGCAAGGACGCAGAGGACGAGGGGTTTGACGCGGTCATTATCACTTGTTTTGCGGATCCTTTTCTTGAGCATCTGCGCCAGTTTTTAAATATCCCTGTCGTTGGCATAGGAGAATCCGCGTTCAGCCTTGCGGCGAAGATGGGGCGCAGGTTCGGGGTCGTGACTATTTCTCCTTATAATGTTTTTGAGACATGGCAAAAGATAGAGGAATACGGACTGAAGGAAAAATGCGCCGGCGTCGTTTCGACCCGGGAAACGCCGGAGGAACAGCCGGCTGCGCTCGTTAACGCGAACACGTGCATAAAATCTTTTTCCGTATGCGGGAGGGAGCTGATCAAGCTGGGCGCCGAGGTATTAATACCCGGCTGCGGGCTTATGGCGCCGGGAGTACGGCTTGCGCCGGGCTGCGAAAAAGAGTATCCGGACGGGTTTATGGAGCTTGACGGGGCCGCCGTCGTCGATGTATTCGGGGCCGCCGTGCTCGACGCTGAGGGTTTTATCCGTTTAAAGAATTCCGGGGCTGGCTGGATCGGGCGGAACGGGTGGTATGCCAGGCCGACAGCCGGGGCGCTTAAATCCGGTAAGATGTGTTTTTACGATGAGCGGATGAAATTCTGGGACATTTCCGTTTAAAATATGGCTATTCTCGTCCGGCGTTGTGGTTGAAAAAAATGTTAGGGCGGCGGCGGCGGATATTATTGAGGGGCATATGAAGCTAAACTTCCCTGCTTCGCTAGAGGGGGTCGATTCGGCGGTTGTTGTTTCGCTTGCGGATAGGACGGTTCAGGAGGATGTGTTCGTTGGGTATGAGGCGCGGATGGAGGATTTGCTCAGGCGGTATGCGGATGTGCCTGAGGTTGTGAGGCGGGTGCGGGAGAATAACGAGAGGACTTTAGGGCTTATCCGGCAGGTTGAGGAGGTTACCGGGCGGGGGTTTGAGGATGTTGCTTGCGGGGGGCGGGTCAATGTGTCAGCTCTGCTTGGGAAGGTCCAGCGGCCGGGGAGGTATATCGGGGGCGAGATGAACTGTGTGCGGAAGGAATGGGGGGAGGTTTCGCTGCGGTTTTGTTTTGCGTTTCCGGATTTGTATGAGATTGGGATGTCTTATGCGGGGATGCAGATTATTTACGGGCTTTTGAATGAGAGGGAGGATGTGCTGTGCGAGCGGGTTTTTGCGCCGGCGGCGGATATGGAGGGGCTGCTTAGGGGGCGGGGGCTGCCGCTTTTTTCGCTTGAGAACCGGATGCCGGTGAGGGCTTTTGATATTGTGGGGTTTACGCTTCAGTATGAGCTTTGTTACACGAATGTTGTGCGGATGCTGGGGCAGGCGGGGATTCCTTTGTATGCTGCGGAGCGCGGGGAGGGGGATCCTTTTGTTATTGCGGGGGGGCCTTGCTGCGCGAATGCGGAGCCGGTTGCGCCGTTTTTTGATTTGGTTTGCGTTGGCGATGGGGAGGCTATGTTGCCGGAGATTGTTGAGGCCTGGAAGATTTGGAAGGAGAAGGGGGGGAGCAGGGAAGAGTTTTTGCGGGCTTGTTCGGGGATTATGGGAGTATATGTGCCGGGACCTGACGGTGAGCCATATGAACCGTCCCCTTTTGGCTTTAAGCGGGCGGTTTTGGGGGATTTGGATGCTGGGTTTTATCCGGTGAGGCCGGTTGTTTCGCATGTTGAGAGTGTGCATGACAGGGTTGCGGTTGAGGTTATGAGGGGTTGTTATCGCAGGTGTAAGTTTTGTCAGGCGGGGTATGCTTCGGATGTGGTGCGGAGGAGGTCTCCTGAAAGGATTAAGGAACTGGTGCTGTCGAGTCTTGCGAATACTGGGTATGACGAGGTTACGCTGCTTTCGCTTTCTACGGGGGATTATCCGGGAATTGAGGGGCTTGTTTGCGAGCTTATGGAAAAGCTTGCGGAGGTGGATTCTGTTTTGTCGATGCCTTCACTGCGGCTGGATTCTTTGAAGGAGGAGACTTTAGCCAAGATTGCGGAGTATAAGCGGTCCGGGCTGACTTTTGCGCCTGAGGCGGGAACGCAGCGGTTGCGTGACGCTATTGGGAAGGAGCTTACGGAGCAGGACATTTTCCGGGCGCTGGATGTTTGTTTGCCGCTTGGGTTTCGGAAGTTTAAGTTCTATTTTATGATTGGGCTGCCGGGGGAGACTTATGAGGATATTGATGGGATAGCTGCGCTTGCGGGGGCTGTGGTGCGTTATGTGAAGGCGCTTGGGGCGGAGCACGGGGAGAAGTATAATTTCAATCTTTCTGTGAGTGTGTCGAATTTTGTGCCGAAGCCGGGCACGCCGTTTGAGCGTGAGCGCGGGGACGACGAGGAAGTGTTGATTGAGAAGATTCGTTATTTGAAGGATGCTGTGCGGAAGGTTAAGGGGGTAGGTTTTAAGTACCACGATACGCGGATGAGCCGGGTGGAGATGCTTTTGGCTAAGGGCGACGGGCGTTTGGCGGAGGTTGTGCGGCTGGCGGCGGAGCGTGGTGCCGGGTTTGACTCCTGGCGGGAGTTTTTTTCGTATGAGAATTGGATGGGTGCGTTTGCGGATGCGGGGGTTCCGGCGGAGGATTTGTATGTGGGGACGGAATGCGAGCTGCCTTGGGGGTTTGTAGGGGGCGGCAAGCCATATGAGGGCAAATCATGAAGCTGGTTTTTGAGTTTTTGAAGACGGGGGATATGGTTTATATTTCGCATCTTGATTTGGGGCGGTTGTTTTTGAGGGTGCTGAGGATGAGTGGGCTTAGGCCGGCGTATTCGCAGGGGTTTAATCCGCATCCTAAGATGAGTTTTGCTTTGCCGCTGCCTGTTGGGGTTCACTCGACTTGTGAGTTGTTGGAATTTGAGCCGGAGGGGGTTTTTACGGCGGCGGAGATAAAGGCGGCTGTGGAAAGGGTGAATGAGCGGCTGCCTGAGGGTGTGCGCGTGACCGGGTGGTCTGAAAAGGCTGCTGGTGTGACGAAGTCACTGGCGAGCCTTGTTTATGCGGCTGAGTACGAGTTTATGTGCGATGATATTATTGACGCGCCGGCTTTGCTGGAGGTTTTTTTTGCCCGTGAGAGTGTTGTAGTAAAGAAAAGGGATAAAAAAACGGGAGGCGAGACGGAGAAGGATGTGCGAGCGGATATGTTGGAGTACCGTATTATAAAGGATTTGCCAGGGCGTTTGCTTGCTACGGTGCGGCTTGCGGCGGCTCCGGGACACACTTTGGGACCGATGGTGTTTTTTGACGCTTTGTGTGAGGGTTCCGGGCTTGATTCTGCTGGTCTTGTTGTTGTTATTACACGGACTAAGATTTGTTTACATAAAACATGGTTATGAAAATGCGATTATCTACGAATACGCTGAAAATCTGGGCTATTATTGCGATGGTTTGCGACCATGCGCCTTATTTGACGGAGGCGCTGAAGGCGCATTATTACGACACTCCGTGGTTTTTGCTCCATGCTTTCGGGCGTTTGACGGCGCCGGTTTTCTTTTATTTGCTTGCATTAGGGTATCGGCGGACGCGGGATGCGAATAAGTATACTTTGCGGCTGCTGGTGTTTGCGCTTATCACTTATGTGCCGTATGTGTGGTATTTTTACTATACGCCGCCTAATTCGATGAATTTCCATGAGTTAAATGTGATTTTTACGATGCTTTTCGGGCTTCTGTTGCTGCGGGCTGTGCATGAGGTGCGTAGTGTGCCGGTGAAGGTTTTGTGCATCGTTTTGTGCTTGATTGGGGGGTATTGGTGTGATTACGGGCTTTACGGGCTGGCGCTGATTTTGGTTTGTGATGCGTGCAGGGGGAGCCGGGGCGGTACTGTTTTGGGGATGGCGGCTGTGATGATGACTTATGCTTATGTGCGGTTTAGTAGCGTTTTTACGAGCGATGCGGGGCCGCTGGAGTATTTTGTGGTTATGGATGCGAATCCGAGGATTATTCATCTGGCTGTTGTGATGCTTGCGCATGTTGTGCCGTTGATTTTGATTGCGGGGCACCGTGTTTGGGGCGAGGGGGCGGCTGTGATTGAGGAAAAACCGGCGTTTTTGGCAAAGTGGGGCTTTTATATTTTCTATCCGGCACATATTATTGTGTTGTTGTTGATACGGCTTTTTGTGATTTAGCTGAT
>Ga0082212_10013341_pt1 | contig 10283 bp, 10 predicted proteins | sample TergutNt197P3_FD_71548 | JGI IMG/M metagenome (GOLD analysis project Ga0082212, IMG submission 71548) | Neocapritermes taracua P3 segment gut microbial communities from Petit-Saut dam, French Guiana - Nt197 P3 | ecosystem: Host-associated > Arthropoda: Insects > Digestive system > Gut ...
TTGTAAATATTGACGTCCCCCCAACTCCCTCCAAAGGGGGAATAAAATAGTAAATGGAAATTAACCCTCCCCCAACCCCCTCCAAAGGGGGATAGGGGTGATAAATGGGATGTAATTTTCAATTTTCGGTGAAATTCATAATTCATAATTCATAATTCATAATTGATTTCCTATCTTTGTGGGCTGAAAACAGTTAATTTCCGATAAACGATGATTGAACTTATTCCTGCGATTGACCTCATTGAGGGTAAATGTGTGAGGCTGACTCAGGGCGATTATGATTCCAAAAAAATCTATAATGAAAATCCGCTTGAGGTGGCTAAAATGTTTGAAGACTATGGGATACGTCGTCTGCATGTTGTTGATTTGGATGGTGCGCGCGAAGGGCGAATCATTCATTATCGGGTTTTGGAACGTTTGGCTACCCATACATCGCTTGTCATTGATTTCGGGGGCGGGTTAAAATCAGAAGACGATTTGAATATAGCATTCAACAGTGGCGCCCGGATGGTTACGGGAGGAAGTATTGCCGTAAAAGATCCCGACAATTTTGTGTCATGGATCAAAAAGTACGGTAGCCAAAAAATTATACTGGGCGCTGATGGTAAAAACGGGAAAATCGCTATTGACGGATGGCAAAACACAACCGAAAAAGAGCTGATTCCTTTTATTGAGTATTATAACCGGCAAGGTATCCAAAAAGTGATTTGTACGGATATAAGCAGGGATGGCATGTTGCAGGGGCCTGCGATTGATTTATACCGTACAATCCGGGAAGCGTTGCCCGAAGTCTGCCTGATTGCAAGCGGTGGGATCGGTTCGATAGATGACATCGAAGCATTGGAAGCAGCAGGTATTCCCGCTGTCATTTTCGGGAAAGCAATTTATGAGGGTCGTATACAATTAAAAGATTTAGCCCGTTTTGCGGACGAAACCGATGAGTAGATAAATATTCCAACAAAAATAAATAGTTTAATATGAAAAGAATAGACATATTTTTAGGATTGTTACTGTTGGTCATGGCTGGATGCGGAGAGGGCAAACAATCAACCGATTTCATCACGGTTGATGTTACAAAAAGCTATCCCTCAAAGGAATTGATTCTTCAAGACTTTTTGGATGTGGAATACATTGCATTGGAAACCACCGATGAATTTCTTACGCAAGGTGAGGTAATGGATGTTGGCAAGGAAATAATACTTGTAAAGAATCAAAGAAACGATGGAGACATTTTTGTTTATAACAGACAAGGTAAAGGTTTAAGAAAAATCAATCGTCGGGGTCAGGGGCCTGAAGAATATACGTTTATTGCGGGGATAACATTAGACGAAAATAGCGGTGAAATGTTTGTCTTTAACTATGGAAAAGGAATAATGGTCTATGATTTATATGGAAAATTTTTAAGACGTTTACCTGTAAGTGAAGATTTTAATTATATGTCATTTCAAAATTATGACAATGATCATTTGATTTGCGGAGAGTCGCCTGTTTCGGTTGATGAAAAATCAACAGAAAGTCAACCAAGTGCAATTATTTCCAAAAAAGATGGAAGCATAGTCAAAGAAATTCGAATCCGGTTTAAACAGGGAGTAAACACAAGAGTAAATGGAGGGGATGGAGATTTTAATATTATCATTCTTTTGTCCGGAATGGTAAAATCTGTCCTTCCTTATCATGATAACTGGCTACTTACAGAACTCTCGTCCGATACAATATACAGACTTTTATCGGATTTCAATATAACTCCTTTCATGGCGAGAACGCCATCCGTACATTCCATGAATCCTGAAATTTTTCTTTTTCCTGCAATATTTACAGACCGCTACTATTTCATGGAAACGCTAAAGAAAGAATTGGAACGAGGCACAGGTTCTTTCCCGAGAAAAAAAATAGTTTACGACAAGCAGGAAAAGACCATTTATCAATATACTGTATGCAATGATGATTACGTTACCCCAAAAACAATAGAATTACCTTCGTGGTTTAGAAGTTTGAACAAAGAAATAGCATATTCACAAAAAATTGAAGCCTTCGAACTTGTTGAATCAAACGGGAAAGGAGAATTAAAAGGCAGATTAAAAGATATTGCCGCTAAATTAGATGAAGAAGATAATCCGGTCATTATGCTGGTTAAGCATAAAAATAACTGAATAATCACACCATAAAAAGAAAACGAATGGAAAACGAAGTATTGCTGCATTTAAAGGACATTATGATTTGCCTCGAAGAGAATATAATCTTGCGAAATGCATCATTGACACTTCGAAACGGCGAATTTGTCTATGTTATCGGAAAAGTCGGGTCGGGAAAAAGTAGCTTGCTCAGGTCTCTTTATTGCGAGATACCGATTTCAGAAGGACAAGCTACCGTAATGGACTATGACATTCGGAAAATGAAAGTGAAAGATATCCCTTTCCTAAGACGGAAATTAGGGATTGTGTTTCAGGACTTTCAACTTTTGATAGATCGTTCCGTCATAAAAAACCTGGAATTTGTACTGAAGGCAACCGGCTGGACAAAGAAAGATGATATCAAAAACCGCATAGAAGATGTCTTGGAACAGGTAGGGATGCAAAACAAAGGATATAAAATGCCGCACGAACTGTCGGGTGGCGAACAGCAACGTGTGGCTATTGCCCGTGCACTGTTAAACAAGCCGAAACTGATTTTGGCAGATGAGCCAACGGGTAATTTAGACCCGGAAACCAGCATGCAAATTGTTCAATTGCTGCACGATATATGTAAAAAAGGCAAAGCCGTGATCATGTCCACCCATAATTACCCGATCGTAGAAAGTTTTCCTGCCCGTGTTGTAAAATGCGAAAATGCAGGATTGCATGAGATGGGGGAAAGGTTAACGGTTAATGATAAATAGGATTTAATTATTTAAAAATTTAAAGATTTAAAGATTTAAGAAAATGAAAGTTGTAAAATTTGGAGGTACTTCCGTTGGTTCAGCGCAACGGATGAAAGAGGTTGCAAAATTAATATGTGCAGGCGATAGAAAAATCGTGGTATTATCTGCCATGTCGGGAACGACCAATTCATTGGTAGAAATTTCAGATTATCTGTATAAAAAGAATCAGGAAGGCGCAACGGAGTTAATAAGTAAGTTACTGGCTAAATACCTGGGTGTTATTAATGAATTATACAGTACCGAAACATATAAACAGAACGCAATAGAGGCAATCAACCTGCACTTCAATCACATCCGTTCGTTAGTAAAAGATACGTTTACCTTGTTCGAAGAAAAGCAAATTCTGGCACAGGGCGAACTACTCTCAACCCACATGGTGCATTATTATTTACTCGAAACGGGCGTCAAATCGGCGTTGATTCCGGCGTTGGATTATATGCGTACAGATAAAAATGCCGAACCTGATACAGCTTTTATTAAAGAAAATCTGCACGTTTTGTTGAAACAAAATGAAGGCGCCGAATTGTATATTACACAGGGGTATATCTGCCGGAATGCAGCCGGCGAAGTTGATAACCTGGAACGTGGCGGAAGCGATTATACAGCCTCCATTGTAGGAGCCGCCGTTCATGCCGAAGAAATACAAATCTGGACTGACATTGATGGCATGCACAACAACGACCCACGTGTGGTGGATCATACTACTCCGGTACGTCAGTTGCATTTCGATGAAGCGGCAGAATTGGCCTATTTCGGAGCGAAGATTTTACACCCCACCTGTATTTTGCCTGCCAAACTGAATAATATTCCTGTCCGATTGCTGAATACCATGCAGCCTGATGCGCCCGGTACCACCATTTCGAACGAAACAGAACAGGGAAAAATCAAAGCCGTTGCCGCAAAAGAAAATATTACAGCCATCAAAATTAAAAGCGGCCGGATGCTGTTGGCTACCGGTTTCCTGCGCAAGGTTTTCGAAATATTTGAGAATTACAAAACGCCAATAGATATGGTAACGACCTCGGAAGTAGGCGTTTCGGTTACGATTGATAATAACAGGCATTTGGAAAATATTGTTGCCGAACTGAAAAAATACGGCGCTGTAACTGTCGATAAGGATATGATGATTGTGTGTGTGGTGGGCGATTTGAAATGGGAAAATGTGGGTTTTGCGGCTCAAATCATTGATGCTGTCAAAGATATACCTGTGCGTATGATTTCTTTCGGAGGCAGTAACTTCAACGTATCGCTGTTGATTAACGCATCCGATAAAAAAAGAGCGCTTCAGGCGTTAAGTGATCATTTATTTATGTAATTGTCAGTTCTCAGCACATATACAATATGATAAAAGGAATATTTCCGGTAGATAAATTTAGGAATCTGCAAACGCCTTTCTACTATTATGACATAAACCTCTTGATAAAAACATTGGATTTAATCGAGTATGAATCAGGTAAATATGGATATGATTGCTATTATGCCGTTAAGGCAAATGCCAATCCGCGAATTCTTCGTGTCATTGCAGAAAGCGGATTAGGCGCCGATTGTGTGAGCGGTGGAGAAATACAGGTTGCTTTAGATGCCGGATTTCCTGCAAGCAAAATTGTTTTTGCCGGCGTCGGCAAAGCTGATTGGGAAATCAATTTGGGTTTAGACAACGATATTGCCTGTTTCAATGTGGAATCGCCGGCAGAATTGTGCGTGCTGAATGAATTGGCAGAGGCCAAAGGAAAAACTGCAACCATTGCTTTTCGTGTCAACCCGAACGTGAGTGCATTTACCCATGCCAAAATCACCACCGGGCTGTCGGAAAACAAATTCGGAATTAATGTCAGTCAGTTACCTGCATTGTTTGATGGGCTTCCCTGTGTAAAGAATGTCCGTTGTACCGGCATTCACTTTCATATTGGTTCGCAAATCACAGATATATCGGCATTCCAAAATCTGTGTATCCGTTTCAATGAGATACAGGATGACTTGGAAGCGAAAGGGATTATGCTGCCACATGTCAACTTCGGAGGAGGACTTGGGATTGATTATTATCATCCAAACCACATTCCCATTCCCGATATCGAAAGCTATTTTGCTGTATTTCAAAAACATGTAAAACAACGTTCCGGACAGCAGATTCATTTTGAACTTGGCCGTTCGATTGTCGGACAGTGTGGCACAATGATTTCAAAAGTGCTTTATGTCAAAGAAGGAGAAGTGAAAAAGTTTGCGATTCTCGATGCCGGCTTTTCCGATTTAATTCGTCCGGCTATGTACGACGCGTATCACAGAATAGAAAATATTACTTGCGAAGAAGATGTGGATATATACGATGTGGTGGGGCCTATCTGTGAATCGTCAGATATTTTTGGTAAAGATGTGGAAATGAACAAAGTAAGGAGAAATGATTTGATTGCTTTGCGGTCGGCCGGAGGCTACTGTGAATCCATGGCATCGCAATACAATTGTCGCCCGCTACCCAAAGCATATTTTTCAGATATGATGTGATAAAAAAGTACGGATACAACATTACCTTACATTATTTCTTTTTCCTCTTGCATATCTATTTCATTCTTGTCCGGATCGAAGAATTTATATTCCATAAATGCCAAACTTTGGTCAGGGGTTACTCTCATATGTGGAGCATATTTCATTTTCCATTTTAAACGTGTAGAAATAATCCCTTTATTGATATAAGCGGCTACATAAGGGTGGATATGTAAAGCGAATTTTTTTATGTGATGTTTATTTGCTAAACAGTCGATTTTTCTTTCAAGGTTATCTGTAAATAAAAGCGAAGCTTGTATTTTTCCTGTGCCAAAACAGGTAGGACATTTTTCTGAAGTTTGTATATCGAGAATTGGACGAACACGCTGACGCGTAAGTTGCATCAGACAAAACTTGCTGAGAGGCAATATGTTATGTTTCGCTCGATCGTTAAACATCTCTTTGGACATGTGTTCATAAAGCAACTGACGATTGGTTGCGTCGTGCAAGTCAATAAAATCTATGACAATGATACCTCCCATATCCCGCAAGCGTAATTGCCGGGCAATTTCGCTTGCCGCATTTATATTTACCTCAAGCGCAGTTTTTTCTTGTTCCGTATTTCCTTTAGTTCTGTTCCCACTATTGACATCAATCACATGCATCGCTTCCGTATGTTCAATAATCATATAAGCGCCGCCTTTAAGCGTTACAGTCCGAGAAAAAAGTGACTTAACCTGTTTGGTAATGCCGAAACTGTCAAAAATCGGCAAACTGTCGGAATATAATTTTACAATGTCCTTTTTATCGGGAGCAATTACACTTACATAGTCATAGATACTGTTATATACATCCTGATCGTTTACGTAGATATTTTCGAACGATTCGTTAAAATAATCACGCAAAAGCGCTACAATCCGTGCAGATTCTTCATAAATGACAGCCGGAGTGTTAAGTTTTGAGATTTTATTCAAGGTTTCTTCCCATCGTTTCACAAGTAGCCTCAATTCGCCATCTAATTCTGCCACTCGTTTTGTTTCGGAAGAAGTACGGACTATTACGCTAAAATTCTTAGGCTTAACGCTTTGTATTAGTTGGCGTAAACGAGCACGTTCTTCGTTCGATTTGATTTTCGTGGAGATAGATATTTTATCTGCAAAAGGCATTAAGACCAAAAAACGTCCGGCTATTGAAATTTCTGCCGTCAACCGGGGACCTTTTGTAGAAATAGGTTCTTTCACTATTTGCACAAGTATTTCTTGTCCTACCGTCAACACATCACTTATACTTCCTTCTTTCTCAATTTCAGGTACAAATTGCACCTTTGAATAGACAATTTTCTTTTTGGTGTTTTTTTTAATTTGCTTGAGATATGATTGTTGTGTGTTGAAATGCGAACCCAAATCCTGATAATGAAGAAATGCGTCTTTTCTGCAACCAATATCAATAAATGCTGAATTTAATCCCGGAAGTATTTTTCTCACTTTACCTAAATATATACTCCCCACAGCACAAGTATCACTACGGGTTTCTTTTTGAAGTTCCACGAGACTTTTGTCTTCCAATACTGCGATTGAGATATCTTTATGTTTTACATCTACAACAAATTCACTTACCACAACAAGTCGTATTTATTTAAGTTTTAAACCTTAAAAATGAAGAACAAACTTAATTTATGTTTTTATAAGCTTGTTCTTCATAATCATTTCTCTAAGACCTATTTCTTTTTATGTCTATTCTTTTTGAGTCTTTTCTTACGCTTATGCGTAGCCATTTTATGTCTTTTTCTTTTCTTTCCGCTTGGCATTTGTTTTAAAAATTAAATAAAATACTTTTTTCTTCTTATTTAGCAACGCTGTTTAAGAAAACCTTTGCCGGCTTAAAAGCGGGAATGTTATGTTCCGGAATAATAATTGTAGTATTTTTCGAAATATTACGAGCAATTTTTTTAGCCCTTGTCTTAACGACAAAACTTCCGAATCCTCTAAGATACACATTTTCACCATTCGTTAAAGCGCTTTTTACTACGCTCATAAAAGTTTCAACACTTGCCAGAACAGTACTTCTGTCAATACCTGTACTTTTTGCAATTTCGTTAACAATATCTGCTTTTGTCATGTCTATAAATAATTTAAATAAATAAAAATTTGATTTTTTTGGATTGCAAATATATAGTATTTATTTGAAATAGAATTATTTTTTAAAAAAAAAAAACAATTTTTTATTAAAAATTTTCAAAATATATATGTACGTTTGCCAAAAAAATCAATCAAATGGAATGGAAAAAACCATGATATATTCTGATTATCAATATAGTATGGCAATTATCGATTGGTATAAAAAAAATAAACGTGATTTGCCATGGCGAAACACAAACGACCCATATCAGATATGGATTTCTGAAATTATACTACAACAAACACGCGTGATTCAGGGATTGGATTACTATTCGCGCTTCCTTCGACGATTTCCCGATATCCAAAGCCTTGCGGAAGCCGAACAGGAAGAAGTGTTGAAATATTGGCAGGGATTAGGTTATTATGCGCGGGCACGAAACATGCATGAAGCAGCCAAGAGTATTCAATCGAATTTTCAGGGTGTTTTTCCTCAGCGATATGAAGATATTTTGACGTTGAAAGGCGTCGGGAGTTATACGGCAGCGGCAATTGCATCACTTGCATGGAACCAACCCTATCCGGTAGTTGACGGAAATGTATTTAGAGTGTTGGGGCGGCTTTTTGCTGTTGACGTTCCGTATGATACAGGAAAAGGGAAAAAACTGTATGAGGAGTTGGCATGTTCATTGATGGATTCTCAACAAGCAGGATTGCACAATCAGGCGATCATGGAATTTGGTGCACTACAGTGTGTGCCTCAAAATCCGGAATGTAGTCAATGTCCATTGAAAAACAAGTGCTTAGGTTTTTTATCCGGCACTCCGCATCATTTTCCTGTCAAACAACATATAGTTAAGGTACGCGAAAGGTATTTCAATTATTTTTTTATCCTGCACGAAGGAAATACCTATTTGTTACGTCGCATAAAAAAAGATATTTGGGAAGGACTGTTTGAATTTCCGATGATTGAAACGGCACAATCAATGAGTTTTGAAGATATTTGCGAGACGGAAACATTCAAAAAACTTTTTCACGACACCGGTAAGATTACCTTTTCTACGGTCTCAAGCGAAGTTAAACACGTATTGACACATCAGATTCTGCATGCCAGATTTTATAAAGTAGAGATTCAGAAAGATAATTCGCTGTTGAAAGAATACATAAAAATATCGTTGGAAAAAATCGAAGATTATGCTATCCCAAGATTAATTCATCGTTTTTTATCTCTTTTCACAGGAAACCTTTAAAAAAAAATGAAATATTGCGATGCATTTCTAAAATAATACTGTATATTTGTACTTTATTAATATTTAAAAAACACGCTTATGTCATTAAACAAAGTAATCCTTATCGGAAATGTAGGTAAAGATCCTACGGTAAAATATTTTGATAGCGGAAATGCAGTTGCTAATTTTACTGTAGCGACTTCGGAGAGAGGCTATACATTGCCTAATGGTACGGAAGTACCCGAAAGAACTGAGTGGCATAATATTGTCGCCAGCCGCGATCGCGCCCAATTTGTAGAGAAATATGTCAAAAAAGGGTCGTCTGTCTACATTGAAGGAAAGATACGCTTACGCAACTATGACGATCAAAATGGCATAAAACGCTATATAACTGAAATTTATGCTGATCGCATAGAGTTCTATTCAACGGGTAGAAAGCCGGATTCCGTTGAAGAAGGAGGTGCGCTTGCCTCAACTCAACCCGTACAATCACAGAATGAAGAAAAACCTTTTGTAGCTATACCGGACGAGACTGATGAATTGCCCTTCTAAATAATTGTAATTTATTTGGATTCAAACGATTATTTTTCAAGATTAAATACAGTTATTTGAAACAAACACCTGCTAACAAGACGGGATTAAGTATCGTTATTGGCTTGACACTATTGATTTCCGGTGTTTTATCCTGTGCCGATCCCGGATCGACTCCCAAACCGAGAGGTTTTTACCGAATTGACATCCCTCAGGCGCAATATATGGATTTTTCGCTTGATGATTTGCCTTGTTCGTTCAATGTATCTCAATTAGTGACGGTCGAGTTGCCACCGGTGGAAGCATCCGAAAATTGGATCAATCTTACCTATCCTACCTTGAATGCCAAGATTTACTGCAGTTTTCACCGGATCACTCCGGCTGATTTATCCGTTTTAGAAAACGAGTGTAGAGAATTGGTTTCGAAAAATGCAAGAAATGCAGATGCAATAACAGAACAATTATATGAAAATCCTGAAATGCAAGTGTATGGTATGTTATTTCTTCTCGAAGGCGAAACTATTTCGCCTGTCCAATTTATGCTTACTGACAGTACATCCCGATTTTTTCGGGGCGCACTGTATTACGAATGTAAACCCAATGTGGATTCGTTATCCACTGTAACTCAATACTTAAATGAAAATGTAGTTGAGTTGATACAATCTTTCCACTGGAAATAAACCATTCGTCATGTACCATTTACCATTTTAGTCCCCCTTTGAAGGGGGTTAGAGGAATGTCAATATTTGCAATTTAAAAAATTCAACTAAACTCTAAACTCTACTAACTAAACTCTAAAAAAAGTGCCTCTCCTGCAAAAACATCAGTCCCCCTTATGGGGAATATGGAAAATTGAAGAAAATTGGGAAGCGTTGCTTTGTCAATTGGAACGTCCTGAGGCGTATCTTCCATTTTTGAACCGATATAAATCGGAAGGAAGAAAATCCGAATGGTTAGCCGTTCGCGTATTGTTGAAAGCGTTGACAGGCAGCGAACCGGCTATTTCATACCGAG
>Ga0082212_10013342_pt1 | contig 10282 bp, 8 predicted proteins | sample TergutNt197P3_FD_71548 | JGI IMG/M metagenome (GOLD analysis project Ga0082212, IMG submission 71548) | Neocapritermes taracua P3 segment gut microbial communities from Petit-Saut dam, French Guiana - Nt197 P3 | ecosystem: Host-associated > Arthropoda: Insects > Digestive system > Gut ...
CGATCGTAAAACTGTCGAACGATATAGACCACATTGCAAACGGCAATCTCCGTATTGACATAAACATAAAAAGTGATGATGAGGTTGGCCATTTGGGCAGGTCCCTGCAAAAAGTGGCAAATATTCTGCACAGGCTGCTTGACGATATCAATATCATGATTGCCGAACACGAAAGAGGCAACATTGACTACAGCCTTGATACCGAAAAATTCCTCGGCGACTATAAAACGCTTGCCGGCAGCGTCCTGGAACTTGCAGCTCTGGGCATGAGGGATCAGCTGACGGGGATACCAAACAGGCGCAGTTTTGACAACCGGCTGAATATGGAATGGAACAGAGCCATTCGGGATAAGAAAGCAATCAGCATCATGATTATCGACGTGGACAAATTCAAAAACTACAATGATACTTTTGGGCATCAGCAGGGCGATGTTGCCCTGCAAACGGTTGCCAAAACAATACGGAACTCGGTAAAGCGCCTTATAGATTTTGCCGCACGCTGGGGCGGAGAGGAATTTACGGTATTGCTGCCAAGCACCGACTTAAAAGGGGCGGTTCGTGTCGCCGAAAAAATCCGCAAGGCGGTTGAGGATGTAAAGATTCCATGTGATGATCCAGGGGGCGAAAAAATTACCGTAAGCGTTGGGGTAAGCACACAAATACCTTCGATGGACAGTCTGGCGGAAGATATAATTTCTGCAGCCGATGCGGCGCTCTATAAAGCAAAGGAAACGGGACGGAACAGGGTTGTCGCAGACGGGGAAGCCGAAGACTAATTGCCTCAATAAGGCCGTTTCTGTATAATACTTCCATGGCAGAACAACTGAATGAATATGCAGGAAAAGCAACAATGGAAAAAATAACCTCGCTGGCAAAGCGGCGGGGTTTTGTGTTTCAGTCTTCGGAAATTTACGGCGGACAGAACGGGGCATGGGATTACGGGCCTTTGGGCATAGAACTGAAGAACCGCATCGCCGCCGCCTGGTGGAAAGAGATGACCCAGCTCCACGACGATATTGTGGGGCTTGATGCGGCGATTTTAATGCATCCGCGCACATGGGAGGCTTCCGGCCATGTGGAGAATTTTACCGATCCGCTGGTGGACTGCAAAAAATGCAAGATGCGCTTCCGCGCCGACCAAATCCCCGAAGAAAACCTCGCGGCGAAAAAATGCCCCGAATGCGGCGGAGAGTTAACCGACACCCGCAAATTTAACCTGATGTTCAAGACCCATATCGGGCCGGCGGAGGATACCGCCAGCATTATCTACCTGCGGCCGGAAACCGCCCAGGGAATATATGTCAATTATAAAAACATCATCCAGTCAAACCGGATGAAGATTCCCTTCGGTATCGCCCAAATTGGCAAGGCGTTCCGCAACGAGATTGTCACCAAAAATTTTATTTTCCGTACCTGCGAATTCGAGCAGATGGAGATGCAGTACTTTGTGAAGGGCGGCACCGACGAGGAATGGTTCAACGAATGGCGCAGGCGGCGCTGGGCGTATTACGAAAAACTCGGCGTCAAAATGGATCACCTCCGCTGGCACCAGCACGGGCCGGGCGAGCTGGCGCATTATGCGAAAGACGCCTACGACATTGAGTATCTGTTCCCGATGGGCTGGCGCGAACTGGAGGGTGTGCATAACCGCACCGACTACGACCTCCGCCGCCACACCGAATATTCCGGCAAGGATATGCAGTACATCGACCAGGACAACAACAGCGAACGCTACATTCCCTACATTATCGAAACCTCGGCGGGACTTACGCGGAATGTGTTAATGATCCTCTGCGACGCGTATGACGAGGAACAGGTCGCTGACAAAGGTAATGACGACGATTGGAGAACGGTGCTGCGCTTCCACCCCAGCCTTGCCCCCGTTACTGTGGCGGTGCTGCCCCTCATGAAAAAAGACGGCCTTGCCGAGCTGGCGCAGGATATCCGGCGGGAACTGAAAGAGGACTTTGCCACCGACTACGATCAGGCGGGGGCAATCGGCCGCCGCTACCGCCGACAGGACGAGGCGGGCACTCCCTTCTGCGTTACCGTTGACTATCAGTCCAAGGAAGACGGAACCGTTACTTTGCGCTTCCGCGATTCCATGGAACAGATACGGGTGCCGAAAGCGGAACTCACATCAAGGCTGCGTCAGGAAATCAAGGAATACAAGCGAACAAAGTAATGAATCCAGGTTGAAAGAAACACTGTTTCCCTGTACTATTGTGGCATGAACACCAACAAAAGAAAATTCATCGCAGGTATTTTTTCAATTCTGGGAGCAGCGCTTGTTCTTTTCATGTCCTGTGCCAGCAAAGACGCCTTTGCATCAGTTGATAATGAACTGGAGCGGAACGGTTATGAAAGCAGCATTGAACAGCTGGAAAAAAAGAGAGGATCTCTGTACAGAAACAGAGATTCCATACTCTACTTCCTGGACAGGGGAATGTTGAGCCATTACGCGAAGGACTATGCCGTTTCTTCACAGCTTTTGCAGGAAGGAGAACGCGCCATTGAGGAGGCTTTTACCAAAAGCGTCACCCAAAATATCGCCACCTATCTGGTGAATGACAACACCCGCGAATATGGCGGAGAAGACTACGAGGATATTTACATCAATGCCTTTAATGCCCTTAACTACTATCACCGGGGAGAGCCGGAAGGGGCGATGGTGGAAATACGGCGGATGAATAACAAACTTGACTATCTCACCACAAAATACGACGCCGCCATCTCCGATCTCCAGAAAAAAGCCCTGGAGGATGAAATTTCCGAACTTCCCCCAAATCCGCAAGCCCCTGAGAAATTCAGCGATTCGGCACTTGCCCGCTATCTGGGGATGCTGTTTTTCCGGGGCAATGGCCGAAATGACGACGCGAGGATCGACCGCGATCATCTGCTTGCCGCCTTTGCCAATACTCCAGCCGTGTATACTTATCCGGTTCCTTCAACAATTTCCGGTGAACTGAACATCCCCGACGGCATGGCGCGGCTTAATGTGATTGCCTTTGGCGGACGTTCTCCGATAAAAAAAGAAGTCGTTATCCGAATCCCCCTGCCGGGGGCACGCTGGATAAAAATCGCCCTGCCGGAAATGCAAAGCCGCCCCAGCGCAATTTCCAGAATTGAACTTGTTTTTGAGTCGGGCGAGAGTCATGCGTTTGAGCTTTTGGAAGACATTGACGCAGTAGCGAGGGAGACGTTCAAGGTACGGCAGCAGCTTATCTACCTGAAAACAATTATCCGCGCCATAGTCAAGAGTGCCAGTTCTTCGGCACTTCAGGCTGCCGGAAATGAAACGGGGGGAGATACGGGACTGGTACTGGGTTTGGCCAGCATTGCCGCGCAGGCATTCGCAGAGGTCAGCGAGCAGGCAGATATCCGCCTGTCGCGGTACTTTCCCGCAAAGGCATATATTGCGGCTGTCAACCTGCCGCCCGGCCAATATTCCTTCCAGATAAAATACTACGGCATCAACGGGAGAGAGATTGCCTCTGTTTCACATAACGGTATGGATATCAGGGAAAAAGCCCTGAACCTTGCCGAGGCGGTTTGTCTGAGGTAACCTGTTTATAATGTATCTACATTATGAACAGACTCTACGCCTTTATCGTCCTGTAAAAATCGGTTCCCTTGAGCTTGACGGCAACCTCTTTCTTGCGCCGGTGGCAGGCTACAGCGACCGGGGATTCCGCTCGCTCTGCATCGAACAGGGGGCAAATTTTACCTCCACCGAACTTGTTTCCGCCGAGGCACTCTGCCGCAGCCCTGGCCATTACGGGCTTGATCGGGCGGCAAACGGAAGCAAAGCCGCCATACCCGCCGCAGTTTCCCTGGTAAGCCGCGCTGCAAACGAGCGGCGTTATGCGATTCAACTTTTTGGCGCCGAACCCGATACCATATACAGGGCGGCGCTTGTACTCGGCTCCAAAGGAGACGCGGCGCCCTTGCAGCCCGATTCGGTGGACATCAATGCCGGCTGCCCGGTGCCGAAAGTGGTAAAAAACGGCGCAGGGTCGGCGCTGATGAAAGACCCTGCCAGACTGGGCAGAATTGTTGCAGCGGCGGTCAGGGCTTCCCGCGAGGCTTTGGGAAACGTGCCGGTAACGATAAAGATGCGCTCTGGCTGGGATTCGAGTTCCATCAATTACGCTGAATGCGCCCGCATCGCCGTTGAAGCCGGCGCGGCGATGGTCAGCCTTCACCCCCGCACCCGGAGCCAGAACTACGGCGGCACAAGCGACTGGTCGTGTATAGCTAACCTCGTTTCGCGGCTTTCGGTACCTGTTACTGGTTCGGGTGATCTGTATACGCCGGAAGATGCCCGCCGTATGCTGCGGGAAACCGGCTGTGCTGCGGTGATGTTTGCCAGGGGCGCGATGGGCAACCCGTTTATTTTTTCCCAGACCCGCTCCCTGCTGGAAACCGGAGCCTGGGAGCCGGTTCCCTTTTCCGCCCGTCTTGCCGCAGCTTTCCGCCATCTGGAACTGCTTGCCGCCGGCATCGGCGAGCGCAGTGCCTGCCTGGAAATGCGCAAACAGTTCTGCGCCTACACAAAGGGAATCCCCGGCGGAGCGGCGGTACGGGAGCAGGCAGTCCGCGCACAAACCATCGCCGATTACCGCAAAATAATCGAAACGGTCGTTACACCTTCTCTTGACCATGCCAGCCTCAATCCCTATTCTTAAGCCATGAACAAGATCAGACACCCCTTCCGCTACCGGAACGACAACACAGTCTACTGGCTGATTGCCATTAATGTCCTTATTTTTGTTGCGACAAATTTTCTTGGCTTTCAGAGTTTGATTTATCTTATGGCAATGATTCCGGGACTGGTTTTGCGGGGCTGGGTGTGGACATTCGTCACATATATGTTCGTTCACGGAGGTTTCACTCATATCCTGTTCAATATGTTTGCCCTTTTTATTTTTGGAACCTCTGTTGAACGCCGCATGGGCAGCAGGGAATTCCTGTTGTTTTATTTTGTAACCGGAACCCTGGCGGGCGTGTTTTCGTTTGTAATGTATATCCTGACCGGTACGCCCGGAGTGATACTATTGGGCGCATCGGGGGCCATTTTTGCCGTAGAACTTGCCTATGCGATATTTTATCCCGACTCGATGATCTACCTGTGGGGAATACTGCCCCTGCGCGCACCGGTAATGGTACTTGGCTTTACCGCTCTGGAACTGGCATCTTCGATATTCGGGCTTCGCCGGGGCGTGGCGCACCTTACCCACCTGGCAGGTTTTGGCTTTGCCTGGCTGTACTTCCTGATTCGTTTTGGCATTAACCCTTGGCAAAGGCTGAGGATGCGATAAATTACGCTGCCTTCATAACATAATTCCACACCTCTGAAGCGAGGTAGAATGAACCCATGCAAAGAACAGGCAGTTGTTTTTCCTGCGCTTCGCGCAGCGTCTGCCGTATCGCTTCACCGGTATCCTGAATATACCGCGTTTTTTCAAATCCCTGATTGCATTGACCGGCAAATGCCCGGTAGGCCTTCTCTGGCTCGCTTATCTTGAAAGTACCCGGCGTGGTAACGATGATCCGCGAAAACCGGGGCAGCAAAATCTCTGCCATTGCACAGACATTCTTGTCGGCGGCGCAGGCAAACAGCAGCAGCCCCCCCTCGCCGTACAGCGAACAAAAAGTTTCTGCACACAGAAAGGCGCTTTCCGGCGTATGTGCGCCGTCAATGATCAGCGGAAAACGGTCACCCTCAACAGCAGGAATTTTTTCAAAGCGGGCGGGGATTTTTACCTGTTCCAGTCCCCGGCGTATCGCATCACTTCCAATCCCGGGAAAGGCGATTCTCAGCGCCAGCACCGCAAGGGCGGCATTCTCGGCCTGAACCACTCCGGGTATGGGAATGGAAAGACCGTGCAGCGCGTTACCTCCCTGAAAGGCTAAACTTGACCCAGGGGGTTCCGTCGATTCCCCTGTGGGGTGGGCAGCGCGGGGGGGCGGCGCGGGGCTGGCGAAAACCTGGGGGAGTCCGCCTGCGGAGCCCCTGCCCACCCCGCTATGGAGTGTCAAAGAAAAATCAGTGCCGCCATGATGCACTTCCAAATTTTCAAGCGACACATTTTCTGGGTAATAGAACAGCGGGCTGTTTTTTTCCGCCGCGCGTTTTTTGAAAACTTCCAGGGCTTCATCGCTTTGGCGTGCCAGGATCAACGGTCTTGCGCTTTTAATGATCCCCGCCTTTTCCCCCGCCACTTCCGCCAGGGTATTACCCAAAAATGCCGTGTGCTCCAGTTCAATAAGGGTGATGATCGAGACGAGGGGATCGAGGATATTGGTTGAATCCAGCCGTCCCCCCAGGCCGGTTTCCACGACCATTACATCACAGCCGCCGGCACGGGCGCAGAGGAAAAAGTACATGGTCAAAAGTTCGAAAAAAGTAGGGGCCTCGCCGCCCGAGTCCGGGTCAAACAGGCTGTTTTTTGAAGCGGGAACCCTGTTTTCCGCAAGGTCCCGCAATTCATCCCCGGCGGCGCAGTACACCGACTCGTCAAAAAACGAGTTGCCCAGACAGATACGTTCCCGAAAATCACTGATATGCGGTGACATATAACGCGCCGCCCGCCGTCCGTCCGCTTCCAGCACCGAGGCGATCATCCCCGTCACCGATCCCTTGCCTTTCGATCCGGCAACATGAATCGACGGGGCGCAGCGATCGGGATGCCCTGCAAGTTCCGATAAAGCCGCCATGCTTTCAAGGCGGAAAATTTTCGGAGGGATCAGGCCGCTTTCGAGGTTTATAAATTGGGCGAGCCAGGAAAAAACTTCAGAGGATGATGTAAAATGTTTGCCCAGATAATGCTCCTGCAATTGGAAGTCATTATACTCTGCCCCATATTCAATTGCCAATACCCGCAGCTTTCAGTATTACGGCAAGCTCTTCCCATTTGTTCAGCGAGTACAAATGCAGGCCGTTAGTCCCTGTGGCGGTGTAACGATGAATCTGGAGAACTGTGTATTCAATACCGGCTTTGGCAAAACTTTGGGGGTCATCTGGATATTTGCCCAAAATTGCGGCAAGCTCCGCCGGAATCGAACAGCCGTTTGAAATGGTCATTTTGATTATTGGATCGCGGGAGAGTACCGGCATAATTCCCGCCACAACAGGAATCGTAACACCCGCCCTGCGTATCTTTTCCAGAAAGCGTTCAAAAGCAGCAATGTCGTGGCAGAGCTGGGTCATGATAAACTGCGCTCCGTTGTCCTGTTTTGAGCGAAGCCAGGCAATGTCAGATTCCATTGAAGGGGCGGCAATATGTTTTTCGGGATAGGCCCCGGCTGCAATACAGATTTGCGGAAAGGCGGTGCCGATAAAATTGATAAGCTCATCAGCATGGGAAAAATCACCCCGTGTGCCTTCCCATCCGGCGGGAAGATCGCCTCGTATCGCCAGAATATTTTCAACCCCCATGTCAGCATAACCGGCGATGGTATTTTTGATGTCGCCTCGGCTGTTACCTATGCAGGTAAAGTGGGGCATTATCACATTGCCGCTTTTTATGACCGCATTGCACACCTCAACACTCCGTCCTTTATTGGTCCCTCCGGCACCGTAGGTGCAGCTGATAAAATCAGGTTTGAACTCATACAGACGGGAAAGTGTTTTCAGAATTCCGTCCATGGGAACATTGTCCTTTGGCGGGAATACTTCAAAGGAAATTGTCATTTTCTTTTTCAATAATTCTGCGATCTTCATGGGGAAAGTATAGCATAAATTCGCTTCAAAACGGCGTTTTTCGACCGGATTTTTTTCATTAAAAAATAATATTTATTTATACGTTTTTAACAATCACAGAACAACAATGCATTAGTTTTTATGCAAAGGGAGGTTGCTGCATGAGGATTGCGTATTTTACCGATACCTTTACGCCGGAAGTCAACGGTGTAACCAATACCCTGTCCAAACTTGGAACCTACCTGGACGGGAAGAATATTCGTCATCTGGTTTTTGCCCCGGATTATGACGGGCAAAATCCCCACTGCGATTCACTGCATCGCAAGGTACACCGTTTTAAGGGGATCACCACTTCCATTTCGCCCAAAAGCCGCCTGGCCTTTCCCGCATTTTGGGGAATTGACGAAATTTGCGATAATTTTATGCCTGATGTAATCCACGTTACCACCGAGATGGGCATTGGTTTCAGGGGAATGCGTTACGCGCAATCAAGAAACATACCTTTAGTAATGAGTTTTCACACGGATTACTGCAAATACCTGAAATATCATAACCTTGAGTTCATGCGGCCAGTTCTGGAAAATTATCTTGCCTGGTTTTACCGTCCTTCCGCCCGTACGCTGGCCCCTTCGCGGCATACCCTTGGGGAACTTCTGGGCAAGGGTTACCGCAGCCTGGATATCTGGTCAAGAGGAATAGACATTGGCACTTTCAACCCCGGACACAGGGATGATGCCCTGAGGAAAACGCTGGGAGGCGGCAAATTTATTTTTCTGTATGTGGGGCGGCTTTCCGCAGAGAAGAGCCTTGATATGCTGCTGTATGCCGCCGCCGCTATCGAGAGACGTTTCCCCGGACGGGCGGTTTTTGTTTTTACCGGCGATGGCCCATATATCGAAACAATCCATAATGCCCGCCTGCCCAACATTGTATGCACGGGATTCAAGCGCGGACTCGATCTTTCACGGGTATACGCCTCGGCGGATTGTTTTGCATTTCCATCGGGAACGGAAACCTTCGGCAATGTGGTTCTGGAAGCGATGGCATCGGGGCTGCCTGTAGCGGCCGTGAAGGGCGGCGGCGTAACGGACTTCCTTTCGCATAACAACAACGCCATGCTCTGCAATCCCGAAGATCCACAGGCTTTTACGGACAACCTTGTCTCAATCATGGAAAGCAAAGACCTCCGAGTAAGGCTGGCCGGTAATGCGCGGCAGACCGCCCTGTCACGGGACTGGAACCATATCTTCAACGGACTTGTCAATATTTACATTGACGTGATCGAGGAATACCGTCAGTACAGCATGAAAAAATCGGCATAAGTGTCTGTCAATAATGTGTCTATATTATTGACAGACTCCGGATTAGTTCCCTTTCCAGTTCTCCCGCAGCGGCATTGCCATAAACCCGTTCATCCGGGCCAAGGTTAATAATCCTGTCAAAAACAATACCCTCACCGGCTTCTCCCAAAACAATGACCCTCCCGCCCATATACACCGCTTCCCGCGGATCGTGGGTTACGGCGATGAGCAAGCGGTTTTTCTGCGATAGATTCTCACTTTCCTGCAATGAGAGGCAGAGGTCCATCAGGTGAATCCGCAGGGGAATGTCGAGTGACTGAAAAGGCTCGTCCATAAAAAGCGCCGCCGAGGGCCAGGCAAATGCCCTGGCCATGGAAACGCGCTGGGCCTGCCCGCCTGAAAGTTCAGAGGGATACGCCTCCTCCTTGTCATCCAGAGAAACGAGAGACAAAAAATGCCGCGCCCTTTCTTTGGCTTCTTCTTTACCGTAACGTTTTTCCAGGGGCAGGCTGACGTTCTGCCGCACCGTAAGCCAGGGCAGGAGCCGTGGTTCCTGAAACATAAATGCAGGTGCGACGGCTGCCCCGGAAGATTCCTCCACGGAAAAATGTATTTCCCCTCCCTGAGGCTGCAGCAGGCCGCCGAGGATTTTTAGCAGAGTTGTCTTCCCACAGCCCGATGATCCAAGGATTACCAGCGGACGGCCGGACTCTCCCCCGTCCAAATCGGCGTTAAAATGATTAAAAAGATATTTGCCATGAATTTTTTGTTCGGCATACGCAAACGAAAGATCGCGGACGGTAATTTTCATCTTCTGCCCCGCCCGTGCAGTTTTATGGCAAGCGAAAGCAGACCCTGGGAAAAGGCGGCGGCGCAAACGGTCGCGGCTGTCCAGGCGAACAATTCGGGGGTTTCCAGCTGAGCTTTTGCCTGTTGCATACCGGCCCCAAGGCTCCTTGCCGGCTGTACCAGAACTTCCGCAGCGACCACCACCTTCCAGCACAGGGAGAGGGAACTCCTTAACCCTCCGAGGATAAAGGGAACAAGGGAGGGGATATACAGGTGCCGCAGCGTTTCCGCCGGGCTTATCCTGAACGCGGTAAAAAGTTCCTTTAATCGCGGGTCGGTGCTGTTAATGCCTTCGATAACGTTAGCTGTCATTACCGGAAAGACCATGAGAAAAGCGGTAAAGACCGGCGTTTTGCCCGAACCGAGAAAAAGAAAGGCGAGGAGAATGACGGAAATAACCGGAGTGGCCGAGATTACCGAGAAGAGG
>Ga0082212_10013343_pt1 | contig 10281 bp, 15 predicted proteins | sample TergutNt197P3_FD_71548 | JGI IMG/M metagenome (GOLD analysis project Ga0082212, IMG submission 71548) | Neocapritermes taracua P3 segment gut microbial communities from Petit-Saut dam, French Guiana - Nt197 P3 | ecosystem: Host-associated > Arthropoda: Insects > Digestive system > Gut ...
TGTTGAAATTCTGCACGGTCGGGAAACGCTTTTTTCAAGCCGATGAGCAAATCGTGAACCACATCCGGGTCGGCGTTCTCGTTTATCGTTATACCTGCCGTGGTATGCGGGCAAAAAATCACGGCAATACCGTCTGTTACTCCGCTTTTGGCAACGGTTTCACGGACTTGCGCGGTTATGTTATAAAAATCTTCGCGTTGTGCGGATAACGTGTATTCATAGAGCATTATATTTTTCTCCTATTCCAATCCTTTGTATTGGTTTTTTACTTTATTTCGCAGGTAAACTGCGACTGCTTTTTGCGGACATTTATTTATGCAGCGATAACATAATGTGCAGTTTTTATTTGTTATTACTTTCCCATTTTCGTATGCAAAATTATTCATGGGGCATATAGAAACGCACAGCAGGCACTTATTACAATCCTTATCTATCCAAACCTTGCTCAATCCTCTTTTCTCAAAAGTCGGGTAAAACACGCCTTGTATAAGCCCCAATGCTCTTGAAACAGGGTTGAATCCGCGTTTCTTTACAATACCTTTTTTGATATTGTCGCATACGGTCTGCATTTTTCGTTCCGCTTTTATCACATATTTTTTTATGATTTTTCCGCTTGGCAAAGGCAATATAAATAAATTATTTACGTTATTGGGCATGAGTATGTGTTCGGCATATATTACATTCACATGACCGCGCGGAAAAATATCTGTAAACGCCCTTGCCCCGTCGCCTGAAAAATACATCTGCGTGCAAAAGATTATTGTTTTTTTACCTTTTAGGGATTCCATATGCTTTCTGACAAATTCCCGCATAATCCTTGGTACTCTCGAACCGTACACAGGGTAGCAGAATCCGATGATTTCTTCGGCTTTTATTAACTTTTCAAAATCAATATCTTCTTCAATCGAATGGCTTTCGGCGTTCATATGGCGGCAAAACAGTTCAGCGACATATTTTGAATTGCCCGTGCCTGAAAAATATAGCATTATCATAATCGTTTCCTCAGCAATTCCAGTTTATTTATGCAGGATTCGGCTCGTTTTCAACCGCGACCGCACGCAGCGCGTTTTCCATTTTCGCGCATTCTTCCGCCGCAGTTCCCAATAGTTCAGACCAATCAGCGTCTGCGCTCAGTTTGTCGTATGCGACAGCAAGCGCGCCGTACAACGCAAGCCCTAATGAATGAGTGGGCGCATGGATAACTGCCGCAGCCTGACCACAAGTACGGGCGGCTGCCTGCGCCGCCGGGTTGCCGTCATTTTCGCGGGCGGCAGCATGGCACTCGTTCAGGATAATATATTTCACATACGGCAATTTTACCTTACCGTCCAGCCAATCTTTCGCGGCGTCCAGAGCATGTTTGGGCCTTGCGTCATTCGGGTATGCTTTCGCGTAAATCGGGAATATATGCTTCTGAGCGTAGGCAATGCACCAACGGGCAAGCGTAGTTTTACTCTGCGTTTCAATCAGCCGCATCAGGGATTGTATGTACGGCGCGTCTATATCGTTTAGCATTTTCCGGCATTTTTTAGGCATGAGTTTCAATCTCCTCGCTCCATTAATAATTGCTCGACTAAAATTTTAAAAGCCTTCCGGTCGTTTGGGTGAAAACTTTTAAACAAACTATATTCTTCGTATTTGGTATCTTGCATAAGGCCGACGCTCAAAACATCGGCAAATATTTCACATTGTGTGCTGCAGGGAGCATCTTTTATGGAAGGAAAACAAAGTTTTTGTAAATAATCTAATATATTGTCAGGAACTTGGTTCGGAGTATTTGCAAAACAAGCATGCAGCACATGACCGAGTTCATGGAAAAATACCGCTATGGGATTTACGATATTCATATCGTTTACTTTCATATGATATAAAAAGACAATGGGAATTGTGTTTGATGACGTCACTGCACACAGGCTGTTAAATTCTATGTGGCTATTCGGAATGACTGCATAAATCAAGGGTTTTCTGTTAAAGACTTTTTTTGAAAACGAATATTTTGTATCCAGATGTTCCAGGATTTCTAAAATTGTTGATTTTGATATATTCTCGCCAACAGGTTCTCTGTAATCCGTTATAATATGATTACCGGCTTCTTTTATTTTAATAAGGGATTTAACAGGCGTTTGTTTGCCGCCGATAGAACATAGGAGGCACATTCCGATTGCTTCATTTTTTTCGCATATATAATAAAACATATCGCCGGAACGGTTAAAAGTATATCTTGTTAATGCGTTTTGGTATAATCTTTCATAAAAATATTTTATGAGAGTAGCCCTGTTGCTTGCTTTCATGGTGTTATCAGCAAATTCAATCAGCTTATGACCGCAATCGACCAAATCGTTAAATTCGACTATCTTTTCTATTTTCTCATAAATATTCATTGTATTTAATATCCTTATAAATTTTCGTTTTTATTATCAAAAATTATATCAAAATAATTGTTATACCCTGATTTGCCTTCAAATAATCGCTGTCGCGGGTAATAATCGGGATATGCGGCTATGATACGCTGAGTCGCCGGGTCGAACGGGGTAAAATTTTCCCCTGCCGCGAATTCCCGGATTTTCCCCGTGGTCTTATATCTATTTAATTCTCTGTGAACCGAAGTTTTGATTTTACCGCCGCTGCCGCTTGAGCCGTAACCATGTATTAATTTTATCACCGGATACCCGTATGCTTTTGCCCGCGAAAATGCCTGTTCAACGTATTTCATGGCTGTATCGACTGTCGGCAATCCTTCTTTGATATTGACTTCGTATATTTTTAAATTGATATTATTACTTCTATTTGTTCTCATATTTTCTCACTATGTTTTTTTATTAATTATTTTTTATTGAATCACACATTTCAGCGTTCTTTTATCGTGACGCGAATCATATCGCCGGGTTGTTTGCTGATTTTGCCGCGTATATCCTTGCGAACGCCGATAATATAACAAATCGAATTGTCTGCGTTTTTCACGCCCATGTTGACAATGCTTCCGTCGTAAGGTTCGCCGTCAAACGATGCGTGTACGGGAACGCGGCCTTTTCCGAATAATTCTTTTACATCAAATGGTATTTCCACATAAGCGGCGTCCATGTCCGGCGTTTTCTTTATGATTGCGTCAAATTCATATGTTTTGTTCATATCATTGTCACCTTGTAAACCAATTCTTTTTATGATCCATATAATATTATATCCGCTAAAAATGAAACGAGGGTTAATAAATGATCATAATATCCGGCGCTTCTTTCGATATTTCCACTATCGCAACCGAATACGATGACAACAGCGTTGAAAAGCAGCTATTAGATAAAATATCCGCAAGCAACGAAAAATATAATTACGATAATATTGACCAATTAAAATTTGAACTTAATTTACGCAAGAACATAGTCAACTCCGCCGTGAATCTCGGCAAAAGCGATTTATCTTTTTCCGTTTTCAAAAATTCCATATGCAATCCGCTATATTGGATACGAACGCCGAACGGCGGATTTTTGCTCAAAGAGGATTCCAACCCCGGCGAAGCGATCAATGATATTTTCATAAACGGGGATAAATATGCGACCGAATGCGCTACCGCCATGATGATCGTATATTACAAAGCGCTGCTTGATACATACGGCGGCGAATTGTTCGGCAAACAATTTCCCAGAATATATCTGATGGGCTGGTACGTGACGGAACCGCTGCTTTGGGAAGTTGCATTTCTTCAGCCGGCAGCAAATATATTGTTCGGCGACAGAGGGTATTTCAATAATCCGGATTATGACCCCGCCGCTCCTGAATGGGAGGGCGAAAATGTAATCGTTTTGCCTGATTCGATGTATTACGGGCATGGAATCGGTATAACGACAGCCGACGAAATTATCAGGGACTTAAATTCAAAACGAAAAGAACATGCGTCGCGTTCCGCTTATCTTGTTGATTCAGTCGGACGTCCGGATTTCAAAAAGTTATCTGACGTCTATCATAACATACCGCGCGAAACCGCTCCTTTAGATTGGAGACAATTCCCGGCTCCGCGTTCATAATCATGCTTCACCATAAACGCAGAGGAATCATATAATATACAAAAATCTATATTGCGAGGTTAATTATATGATAAAACGAATCCCTTTGGAACAAGCAGCGGTCGATCTCTGCAACGCAAGCTCCATTCCGCCGCGTATATACCAGCTGCCTCCAGAACAAGGACGGCAAAAACTCAATGAAGCGCAGGACGCGCCCGTTTACAAATATCCGGCAAAAATATCTTCCGTCCAAATCAAAACGACAAACGGTTTCGGTTCATTCCCTCTTTACTGCGTAAAACCTGAAAATATATCGGGTATCCCAAATATCATTTTTTACATACATGGCGCAGGGTGGGTATTCGGCAATTTCCATACGCACGAAAAACTGGTACGGGAATTAGCGGCGCGTACCAATTCGGTCGTATTATTTCCTGAGTACAGCCTATCGCCGGAAGTAAAATACCCTGTGGCGATTGAACAATGTTACGGTGTTTTATCCGCGTTGCCGTTCATTCTGCAAGAGTTAAAAGTAGAAGCGCGTTTGGAAACCCTGACCGTCGCCGGCGACAGCGTGGGCGGAAATATGGCAACCGTGATGACGATTCTTTCAAAATACCGGAACGGTCCGCATATCGCCAAGCAGCTTTTGTTTTACCCGGTCACAAACGCCTATTTTGATACGGAGTCCTATCAACAGTTTGCGGAGGGGTATTATCTTTACAGGGACGGCATGAAATGGTTCTGGAAGCAATACACAACTTCTGAGAACGACCGCAGCCAAATAACGGCGTCCCCTCTCAGGGCAACAACCGAGCAGTTACGGGGGCTTCCCGACGTGCTGGTGATAACTGACGAAGCGGACGTTCTCAGAGACGAAGGCGAAGCTTACGCAAAGAAACTGCTGGAGGCTGGCGTGGATACGACTGCCGTCCGTATTTTGAGCATTGTCCATGACTTTGTGATGCTGAACATTTTGGATCAAACGAACGGCTGCCGGGCGGCAATGGATTTGGCGGCAAGCTGGATCAACAGGAAAAACTATTTCAATAAATCCCCATAAACAAAACAATCCGTAATATGGTCGTTCATCATCCCCGTGGCTTGCATGAAACTGTAAATGATCGTAGAACCTACGAAATTCATTCCCATTTTCTTTAAATCTTTTGAAATCCTGTCGGAAACAGGAGTAGTCAAATGTATAACATACATGGTTTTCCAATGCCCTACAATAGGCGTATTGTCAACATAATTCCAGATAAACTTATCAAAACTCCCGTGCTTTTTTTGAATATCAAGAAAAACCCTTGCATTTGCTATAGCAGCGTTAATTTTCAAGCGGTTGCGGATTATTCCTTCGTTTTGCATGAGTTCCTAAATCTTCATATCATCGTAAAAAGCCACTTTAGCAGGGTCGAAATTGTCAAAGGCTATCCTGTATGTATCCCGTTTTTTGAGAACGGTCAGCCATGATAATCCTGCCTGCGCTCCCTCTAATATCAGGTATTCAAACAATTTTTTATCGTCGTGAACAGGGCGTCCCCATTCGGTGTCATGATAATCGGTATATATTTTGGTATCTCCGCACCATGGACACCTGATTTTTTCGCTCATAAAATTTTTCTCCCGTTTAATTTTGTTTAAGTATATCTTCTATTATATTAATAGCCTGCGTTCCTTCATTGTACCCTTCATCATACAGAACCAGCAGTTTATTTGAATCTGCCGCAGTCCGATCAACAGAAAGCGGTATAAGCGGTCTGATGATTACAGCTTTCTTTTCATGCTCAAGCCGTTCGCAGAGCGCAAGCTGCCTGTTGTACGTTTCATGCCGATTCATCATGGTTTCTATCAATTTCGGATATTTACGATAAAATAACTTCAAAATATTTTTGTGACGAAACGCCGGTTTTGTATATCCTTCATTACGGGTAAGCACGACAATGTGAAAAGTATTGCCATCTTCGATTGATTTTTCAATAGGAATAGGCGCGCTCACACCGCCGTCCAACAACTCATACCCGTTATATTTTACGATTTTAGACAAAAGCGGAACAGAACATGATGCTCTTGTTACGTCAAACCCCGCCGATATATCTTTTTTCTCGAACCAAACCGTTTCACCTGTGACGCAATCGGTCGCTCCGGTCAGGAACCGTATGCCAGTATCGTCGAATATTTCCCTGTCCCAAAAAATATGCTGTTCCGGTATTGTTTTGAAAATAAAATCATAGCCGAACAGAGAACCGTGTTTTAATATATTACGGCGACTGACATACCTGTGATTGCCTACATATTTTTCCACTATCGTTCGGTTGCGTCCCCGCTGTCCGGCAACATAAGTCAAAGCGTTCGCAGCTCCCGCCGAAACGCCGACTATATAAGGGAACATGATTCCCGCGTCCATGAATGCCTCAAAAACGCCCGCGCTGTAAAATCCGCGTGTTCCGCCGCCTTCCAAAACCAAAGACGTTCCTTTCGGAAGCATTCTGGCGTGTTTGATTCCTTTAACAATAGGCTGAGTAAACGATTGTTTATCCATTGGCGTTTCCATTATTGGAATGTCTTAGGGTTGGAATAACCGGGTTTGACCAAAACATTATCCTTGTCTTTGATAAATTCGTCGTATACGCCTTCCCATTCGTCGAATCCATATTCCTCTACAGACACGGATATATACTTTTCCGGTTTTCCCATTGTTTTGTTGATGATTGCGCTGATTTGCTCTGCGGCTTCCTGAAGTTGTTTTTGCGACGGTCCGCTGATTGTTTTGATTACGATATGCGGCATATTATTTTTTCTCCTTATTTATAATAAAAATTTTATTGATTGCGTATTAAATTACGTTTTAATATTATGGTTAATGTATATTATTTTTTGTTTTTTATTTCATTATCCCAATCTTCTCTTTCTTTTTGGTTCCTTCTATATTCCTCTTTTTCTTTTTTCGTGGATTCGCGGATATTCGGTTTCCCGCAGTCCACGCAGCGCTCTACCTTTCCGGATTTTTTAAAAGTATAACGACATTGATTACACGTATAGAACACAAAAATATCTCCTTATCCAGATTTTATACGCAAAATGCGGTGTAATGCGGTATATCAAGAGCCGCAATCTATTTTTCCCACACATTTTCAGCTTTCATATATATTATATTATACAAAATAAAATAGATAATTTAATGAAATTTTTAGAAATAATATATAAATATAAAACGTGAAAATAAAATGGCAAAACCTTGAAAATCATATGGCACAAAAACGCAATAAAAAAGACGAAAAGTTGGCACACTTTTGCCGATGACAAGTAAATGTAAATGTGCTATAATACTATCATGCAAACTTATGCTCATACCAAAAAACGAATCAAAAAGGAATCCTGTTCCGCATGGATTTAACAATTCCTTTTCGATTCTTTTATTTTTGAGCCGCCGCCGAAATAATACCGGCGGCGTTTTTTATTTGCATATATTCAGGGAAAGGAGGAATCCCCATATGTCCGAAAACCTTACTTTGAGAGAACGGCTGCCCAGATATTACTGGACCATGGCGGCGGTCGGCATCGCGCTGCTGTTATCCATACACCCGGTATTCGCGTCGCCAACCGGCGGAGGCACTATCTGGACACAGTTTTCCGCAGTCATGAAAGACATCTATAACCAGTTGTTAGGCATTTCGACAATCGTCGCCGTGGTAGCGGCGGCAATCGCGCTCATCATACGGATGGTGTCACGGAACCAGCGCGCGGTCGATGAAGCGACAAGCTGGCTCAAACGAATCGTCGTAACTTGGGTCATCTTAAACACGTTAGGTTTCATCATCGCGTATATCCAGCCGTGGATACAGGGCGGACGGTATACCCCGTAGTTGTTTGTAAAGCACAAAAAAGTTTGACAATTACAAATACGGTTTGACAATTTATAATAAAGATTGTCCTTAATGAATTTATAATGATAATATTTTATTCATAATTGCATAAGTTTAAGACGTTTAAAAGGATAAAAAAGATTTTCATTAAATTATTAAATATCGGAATGGTTTTAATGAGTTATATAAATTGTCAAACTTTTTTGTAAAAACACAAAAATGTAAAATGACAAAACAGGCTGACAATTAAGAAATTAATATTGTATAAATAGGAGGTAATGAGTATGAATCAAAATCCAAAATTAAACGCATCCGGCTACCGTGATATGACGGCATATACGGCAATAAACAATGTAAGCCGCGAAAAATACCCAATGAAAATGGAAAAAGCGCCGTCAATAAATAACATTAAAACGACTAAACAGCATATCGAACACGTTGAACTTTCGAAATGTGTGCCAACCGAATACCAGCGCCTCACCAGCGAGATTCAAGTGAAAAAAATAGCCGGCGGTTTTAAGGAAGCAAAGTTAGGCGTACTCACCGTGTCCCTGCGCGATGGAAAATATCATATAATAGATGGCCTTCACCGTGCGAAAGCTCTTAAAATACTTGGATATACGCACGCACCTTGTATCGTGCTTACGGGCCTAACTTACGAACAGGAAGCAGATTTTTTCCGAAAGCAGAATGAAAATAAACGTATCATCACAACATTTGACGATTTTAAAGCGGGGCTTGAAGCGAAAGACGAAATGTGCCTTAATATCAATAAAATCCTCAATGAAAACGAATTTCAAATCGGCAGAGGCGGTTTTTTCAAAATTTCATCAATCCACGCGCTGTTTACCATTGTCAAAGATTTCGGTTACGAAACGCTGAACGATACGCTTTTTTTGCTCGCGAATACATGGAACGACATAAAACAGGCTTCGCGCAGCGAGTTTCTGTTAGGCACTGCGGAGTTTGTATATCGTTACGGGATAGTTGAATTCTCCGAACGGCTGAAAGGTAAATTTGCCGTAATTTGTTACGATTATGCCGAAGCGATGCGTGTGCGCGGTTCCATTGGTTCGGCTGCTTCACGCAAAAAATTCTGCCAAATACTTGTGGAGCATTATAACAAGAGTCTTCACGGCAAAAGTAAAAAAAGATTGAATTGGGAGCATTAGGCAATGAAAATCGAAATCAATAAAATCAAGATTACGGTTCGTATCCGCAAAGAAATAGGCAAAATTGAAGAATTAGCGGCGAACATCCGCGAACACGGCTTAATCGCGCCGATAGCCGTTATGTCGCTTGACGACGGAAAATTTCAACTTCTTGCGGGCCTTCGGCGGATACGCGCTATGGAATTTAACGGTGAAACTGAAATCGACGCAAAAGTATTTCCCGCATCTAACGCCGAGGCCGCGCTTAGAATTGAATATTCGGAAAATGAACAGCGCGAGCCGTTTACGTATTCAGAAAAGATGGATTATGCAAAATTGATTGAGGAAATCGAAAAAGCAAAAGCAAAAGAACGGATGTCTGAAGGCGGCAAAGGCGGCATTTTGGAAGGTGTGGACGACCGTCCACACCTTAAATCGGGTAAGAGCCGGGATAATATCGGTTCTAAAATAGGTATGAGCGGACGTCAATACGAACGCGCCAAATATATCGCGGAAAATGCGCCGTCAAAAATAATTGATGAACTCGACCGGGGCGAACGCACGATTAACGGAGCATATGAGGAACTTCGCGCCAAAAAAAAAGTTGAGGAACTTCCGATACCGAATATTTTTCTCCCGGAAGAATCTATTACAAAAGATAAGCCGAGAACAGAAATTCAATCCGAAACGCAAACTGAAAATCATACGCCGGAATTTCCAATGCGTTCGTCATCACGCACAAAAACCGACCCGCTTCTTGAAAAATTCAAAGCAATGGAGGCTGAATCCATCCGTAAACACAATGAATTTGAAGCTCTTTCGCCTAATGATAAAATAACGGAATTGCAAAAACAACTTAAGGAACAGCGTACCCGTGCTGCCGACGCCGAATATAAGCTTTCCCGTGAAATAGAATTACGGAAAAACGCAGAAAACCATCTCGGAGCTACTATTGAAATGTTAAATAATCGGCTTGCGTTAGCAAACGCGAGAATATCGGAATTGGAGGAAAAATATGAATCGAATAAATATACTTCTTGAAAAATGACTGACAATAATTATTTTTTTTAAAACGGCGAATCATTAACAAAGAATTATATAATAGGAAACAACCGGCAGATTTTTCGCCGGTTCCTTCTATTTATACCAGATTACAAGAAAAATGAAATAGCGGGGTGAAGGAGATTGACCATCATTGACCAATGAAGTCGGAAAAAAGTCGTGGGGGGGAATCGAAAAAAGTATACAAACGGCTCCAAATATGAT
>Ga0082212_10013344_pt1 | contig 10281 bp, 9 predicted proteins | sample TergutNt197P3_FD_71548 | JGI IMG/M metagenome (GOLD analysis project Ga0082212, IMG submission 71548) | Neocapritermes taracua P3 segment gut microbial communities from Petit-Saut dam, French Guiana - Nt197 P3 | ecosystem: Host-associated > Arthropoda: Insects > Digestive system > Gut ...
ACGTAAACAAGACGAAAATAAAAAATTCGCGGGTAATGCTTACGATAATGCTCATAGCGAATATATCTGCGTGAACGAATTGGGCAAACTTTTACGCCCAAATTATGTGACCAAAAAGTTCAAAGATCTTTTAGAGAACAGCGGCTTGAGGGTTATACGTTTACATGATTTGAGACACAGCTGCGCTTCGCTTCTATTGCATTTGGGATATAATATGAAAGATATTCAAGAATGGCTCGGGCATGGGGAACATAAAAATGCACAACTAAAAAATACGTGGACTTTGGCGGCTGTTTCTACCCTTATAAATGAAATTAAATATAATTATATCATACTATCCGCCTGTCTGCATTATTCGCTGCGGATAGTTTTTATGTTTTCGGCAATTATTTTTGCTTAAATCATAAAATTTCTGCGAAAATCACAAAATGTTAAAAAAATGTTACACATAACCATGCGAAAACTAAAAATATATGATAATATATATAATATAAAAAATAAAGATAGGTTCGACTATAGCAAATCAAAAGAAACAATAACCAAAAAACACAAAAATACAGGAGGAAAATGATAGATAATATGTATTCGGGCGATTTATCAGAAAAAGTGTTTATTCGATGGTATCATCCAACGCATTTGACTGTCAGGACTTCGGCGGCATTGAATGTGATATAGCGATTGCAAAAAATATAGATATGTGATATAATTAAGAAAAAACAAATATCTGCATAAAATCGGAAATGAAAACGGAGGAAAATATGAAAAAAACAGTTTTAGTGATTTTTATGTGCATTGTTATTGCGACGGTTACCGGCTGTAACATAAACTTTTCACCTCAAACAGACGATTCCGGCAGCCAGTCAAATACCGGGACGTCGATAGGTCAAGACACAGAAGCATCACCCTCGCAGGAAACAGAAGATTCACCTTCAGAGAGTAAGGAAAACGGACAGGAAACGAATTTGCCCGTTTTGGATAATACATGGAAACAGATTTATCTGGAATTGTTTCTAACGACACAGGAATATATCGCAAATTTCGACTGGTCTATCTCCGACGATTATGACAGCCAATATCCAAGATATATTTCAGATATCAGGCTTGCTGACCTGAACTTTGACGGAATCCCCGAACTGATAATATGCGGCGAATCCGTACTCGCCTCGTCCGACATCAGCATTTATACCGTAACCGAAACCGGCTTACATAAAATATTCGGCGGATTACTCCATTACGGAAACGGACCGGTTCTGTACCGCACCGCTCCCGGCAACGGCAGTTTAGTCTACGGTTTTACCTGCCTTGACGTATCGTCGGATGATTATTCATTCACAGTTTATATAACGGACGACGAAACCGCGATAATCGAAAATCTTGCCGATACCGCCGAAAAAATCGCAGTATATACGGAAAATTACGATAATGGAGCCACATATACGTTCAACGGGCAAAATGTCACCAAAGAAGAATATGACAATTTGATTTACAACCTGTTTGAAGGCTGCACCAAACTTTTCGGTTATCCGGTAAGCATAATAGATATATACCCAAACGAAAACGAATATAGGGATTACGACTATATTTATTCGGAAGATGAAATATTACGGTTTTTCAATTTATATTCGCCGGAATATGACGTTTTTTACCATTATGTATCCGGTGAAGCCTCATACGAAATGATAGTCGGATATTATCAGGATTTTATGAACCACAAAGGGGACAGGGACGAAGCGATTGAAAACTTTTTAGCCAATATGAAAATAGAACTGAACACGAGCGACGAACAGCCGATGTACGAACTTGAAAGTTCGCTCTTTGAATTATTCGGTGCTGCCGCAGGTTACGCGATACGCGATATAAACGGCGACGGCAACCCCGAACTCTTTATAATTTCAGAAGAGGATTACGCAATATCAGCCATATATACGATACGCGGCGGCAATCCTGTTTTAGTGGGCGCGTACTGGTCAAGAAACAGATGCGTAATTGACAAAAACGGGATAATATATATCAACGGCAGCAACGGAGCGTCAGACAGCTTTTCAGCGTCCTATTCGCTTAACACATGGCAGGACGGGGAACTTTTGATTTTGATTGAAATGATTGGAGTCGAGAGTTATGACGGGCAAACGCTTGAAGAATTACCGGAACCGCGGTATTACCGCATAAAAGACGGGATAAAAACGATTATCAGCGAAGAGGAAGCGGAAACCGCATGGAGCAAATTCCCGGACGCTTATTCCGATAATCCTACAAGAGATTCGGGATTGCCGTATAGAATTTTTTAGGGGTGATTTAAGATGAAAAAAATCAAAGAATGGATAAGTATAAAAACAGTAAAATCTCCGGGGTTGATAGTCCTGCTGGGTATATTAGTCGCCAATATAGCGATTATCGGCGTGTCGGGGCTCATTATTTCGTCGCTTGCCCCTCCCTCTCTGGAGAACAGCGGATTTTGGAGTTCGGTGTTCAACACGGTCACCATGGTTCTGGGTATCGGCGGTATTGAAAATGTGGTCGAAGATATCGGAGAAGCCAATGTAATCTATGTGTTGTGCTGCTTGGGCGCCGTTATTGTTGGCATGGTCGTTTTTACCGGCGCAATCATCGGATACATGACGGATTTCATCTCCGGTTTCATTGAAAACGCGGATTCCGGTACCCGTAAGCTTCACATATCAGATCACATCGTTATACTGAACTGGAATACCCGCGCGGCTGAAATCATAAACGAATTGCTGTATAAAAACACAAAAGAAAAAATCGTGGTACTCGTGGAGGACAACAAAGACGATATAATCAACGATATAAACGAACGATTGTCCGACACCATCGAGGACATAGACGAAAACGTGACGGAAGCAAGCGAGGATATGAGCTTTTTCAAACGCCGGCGTTATATACGCAAACACAGAATCAGAAACAAGCTGACGATAATAGTACGCGAGGGCGACTCCTGTTCAACCAAACAACTTAACGATATTTCGATAGATTCCGCGAAATGCGTGATTATCCTCAGCAATGGCATTTCAAACGGCGACGATGATTCTGACCGTAAAGACAAAGGCGACGCTAACACGATAAAGACGCTGTTGCAGGTAGCGCACCTGACGTCGGACGAAGATTCTGCGGACAATCAGCAGGTAGTCGTCGAAGTCGAGGACGACTGGACGCTCGAACTGGTCGAAACGGTGATAGAGCAAAAAATGCGAAAAGGCAAATGCAAAATCATACCCGTAGCCGCAAACCAGATATTGGGTCAGATTTTTTCGCAGTTTTCGAGCATGCCGGAATTGAATATTGTGTACAATACGCTGTTTTCGAATAAAGGCGTATCGTTATACGTTAAATCGTCCGACGAATTTTCGCTTTCCGATACAGAATTTATCTCTGACTACTTGGAAAATCATTTGAACGCCATACCGCTTACCGTCATACACGACGAAGACGGTAAATACTACCGTTATTATCTGTCCGATACCGAACAGAACATCGACAGCGTTGAATCTGCGCCCGTAAAACATGACTTAAAAGTTTCGCTCAATCCCGGTTTCGAGATAAAAAACAAGCATATAGTAATTCTGGGGCATAACAGCAAAAGCATAGCAATCATGGAAGGGTTCAAGGCGTTTTGCGGGGAATGGCAAAAAAAAGACGGTCCGGAAGTGTTGGACGTTACCGTGATTGACGACGAAGCGAATCTGACAGAGCAGGAGAATTACAGGCAATATCCTTTCGTAAAAAAAGCCGTCGCGGCGGATATTTTCGATAAAGAGCTTATCTGCGGCGTAATCAATGAATTTATCGAGTCATATACGAATAACGGGTGTATCATAATCCTGTCGGACGATACGGTTTCCGAAGAAGATATCGACTCCGACGCGCTGACATATCTCGTTTTGGTGCAGGACATCATCAACAAAAAGATTGCGGGGGACCCAAGTTTCGACCCGAAAAGCATAGATTTGGTCGTCGAGATACTTGACCCGAAAAATTATGACATAGTGAGCAATTACAGCGCGGACAATATTGTGATAAGCAACCGTTATATCAGCAAGATGATCATGCAGATAGGCGAAAAAGAAGCCATATATAATTTTTACGACGACATTTTGAATTACGAGGAGCCGGACGAAGATGTATTTATCGCGAAAGAAATGTATATCAAAAAAGCGTCCGAGTTTTTCGACGAGATTCCGGGGGTTTGTACTGCCGCCGAACTGATACGGGCGGTCTATCACGCTTCCCCCGACGACAACAAATCTATTGTGCTTGGTTATTTCCGTTCCGACGGCAAAATGATTCTGTTCAAGGGCGACCAGTCCAAAATCAACGTAAACCTTTCGGGAGAGGATAAACTCATTCTTTTCAGCAATCATTAAACGAGGATAATTATGAACAGAGTTAGTATTTGGGTGGCAGACTGGGAAATGCAATGCTGCGCGCAACTGGATTGCGAATAGCGTTTATTTATCCAACAATTTTGACAAAGACAGGCAACAAAAAAACAAAATATCATCGCTTTTCCGGTGATGAGTTTGATTTTATTCTAATTAGGATGGTGTAATTCAGATATGTTGGCAAAAGGAAATATAATGTCGTTTAAAATGACGGGCGGCGGAATGGGAAAAAACGACAACTACAGTTATTATATTCGGGAGAAAGACGGCGAAGTTTTATTTGACGCATATTACCGCACATATTGCGACGGCGGCGAGGTCAGGGAAGTGATGATAAAAAATGCCGTAGTTACGCATGAAGACATGGAAAAAATTCGTAATTGGTGCAACAAACGGGAACTCGCGGAAAAGCAGAATCAACAGGAGCAGTCCGCCGAAACGGCTGGGGTGGTTTGGACGTGCGCCGCCTGCGGAGAAACCGGCAACAAAGGCAAATTCTGTACCGAATGCGGCAAGCCGCCTGCCGGGAAAGACAACGCGGCAAAGGCGGGTGACAGTATGATTAGGAACCGTCAGAAAGATTCTACTGTCGTTCAAATTGAGGCTGTTTGGGAAAACAACGCCAGATTTGATACAAAAATGATAGTAAGTGTTGATGATTATAGTATGGGTTTGACACATCTTTTATTTTTATTTGAGACGTTGACAAAACGGTTGGGAGGCGGTTATTGCTTAGTGCCGGAAAAACCTGTCGCGGAGGGGAAAATAGTTTCGCTCGAATTTTCGTATGGCGGCAACGGCAGGAATCCATTTACGGCTTACAGGTATTATCTTCGCGAGGAAAACGGCGGGATTTTGTTTGACGCGCACGGTTACGCCAACAACTCGAGAATCGATGTAAATTTAGAAAAAGCTGTCGTTTCCCGTGAGGATATCGATGCGGTAATAGAAATATGCGGCGGCAATTCGACACTTGCCGAACAACAAAAAGATTACGCTGTCGCCGCATCTTCCGTTTACATCGTACCGCCGTGGAGGGAAATCTATGACAGAATTAATGAAATGCAAACAACAGACGGTCCTTTCCATAAGAAAATTTTTGAGATTGTATGGGAAAACGGCGCCGCACTTAACGCGAACACAACATTCGGCAGCGAGGAAACTCTGAAAACTTTCTTCTATGATTTGGCGATCCGGCTGGAAAAATAATAAAGTTTAGTAAATGCAGTAATGTCTGAACGAGAGAGGCACTTGATTTATGAGAAATGTATGGAACATTGTAAAAAAATATATAAATGTAGCGTCTGTATTTGGATTGATTTGTTTTATATTCGGCGTTTCTTTTACGCTGCATCAAATCATTTCGCATATGAGCTGCACATCTCAGACAGAAGGCATAATCAGCACTTTTTATCACAGACTGATGGGTAAGGATTATCCGTACCGTGGACTTGCATATGCGGTAAACGGCGTTGAGTACAGCGAACCTTGGTCCGGCGGCGATTCTTTCGCCGAAGGTCAAACCGTTACCGTGGTCTACAATCCATCCAACCCTAAAAAATATTATATTTTAGAAGATAAATCAAACGCGAAGATCGTAGGAATAGCGTTTATCATAGGCGGCATCGTTTTTACGGTAATAGGCTATTTAGTAGGAGCAAACGTTTTACAGGCGCATTATCGATTATAAAATTCGGAGGCTGATAAAAATGATGGTAAAACTCACAATCAACGAAAGCGGCGTATTGGAAAAAGCGGAGCTTGCGGACGAAGCGGGAACTGTTATAACGGACAGTGTGAGAGGAACAGGCGACAGGGAATTTTGCGACTACTCCCTGCTCACGGACGCGGTAATACCGGACGGCGTGACGAGTATCGGGGACGGCGCGTTTGCTGGTTGCGACTGGCTGTTCGGCGTAACGATACCGGATAGTGTGACGCATATAGGCAATAAAGCGTTCTACGACTGCTATTCTCTTACGGAAATAATCATACCGAAAAGTGTAACGAGTATCGGGAACGAAGCGTTTGTTGACTGTAATAATCTTGAAAGCGTAACGATATTGGGCAAAATAACGGGCATTGGCGACAGAGCGTTTGCGTGGTGCGAATCGCTCGCGGAAATAACGGTACCGGACAGCGTGACACATATCGGGGACAGAGCGTTTTACGGGTGCGGCAAGGATTTGGTAATCCGTACTCCAACGGGGTCTTTCGCCGGACATTACGCGATGGAGAACGGCATTAAGGTCGCTGAATTTTTTACATAATAATAATCATGATAAAGTAAGGTTAAATTAACGATAATCTGAGTTGATGAAAGGTATTCCAGTCCTCACGTTGCGTGAATGGAAAGATAATTTCCGTATTGGCAAGCAATGCGTGTGCTGTAGCACGACGCGATTTGGCAAGCAATGCACACGGTACACCGTGACGCATTTTTGCCTTGTTGGGCTGCCGCCCAAACCCACTCAAAATCTGCGTGAGCGGATTTTGTTAATCCCACTTTTCAAGTGGTCTGCTACGCGTTCTGCGGACGCTGAAAAATATTTGAGAGCGACAACGACTCAAAACGATTTTATATTTCATTTTTATCATAACTTCTTGTACCAAACCGATACATTTATATATTTTTTCAAGAGGTAATACAAAAATATTTACGCCTGCCTAAACGACGTTTACAAATGATTTTTATACCCGTATAAATACCAAATCACTACAATTTTTCATTTGCCAGTCTCTCTATTTGATTACATCGTTCCGTTACCGATTATGTAATAGCAGAGCGTATTTTTTCAACGAGTCTAATATTTCAACCTCTCCACATCAACAAGACTGATTGTTTCATCGTTGGCGGCTTCGGCGACGGCATAATCACTGAACCGCCTATTTGTGAAAATGTATATATGACTGTCATAATATTTGTTCGCAAGCGATACCGCCTTTCTAATTTTGTGGAGTTCTTCCTGCCCGCAATTTTCATTGGGGCTTTCAAAAACTTTTATGAAAATTGCCTTGTCTCCGTTTCTGACTATCGCGTCAAAAGTATAATGAAAAGTATTGCCGCTGACAATCTGCGGGGCGTAGATAACTTTCTGCGTAATATGAAAGCTCTCCCACAAATCGTTTTCGATTCGCTCGTTGGCAAACGCGAACGCCTTCTGTAAATGAAACCCGTGGATTTCCTTTTTCATAATATTTTTTACAATACCGTCAATAAATTCCTGGCTACCAAGTTGAAGCTCCGTGCGGTTCCGATAAATATACAAATGCCATAGCCGGAAATAATTGTTCGTTATTATATACGCCGTCTTTTCGGTGCCCCTTTGTGAAATAACCTTTTCCGTTTTCACAAAGCCGTATGATATGAGCGACGAGAGATAATTGTCGCATTTATTGTATTCAAATCCGCAGAATTTTCCTATATCGCTTACGCTGTGATTGCCGTTGGCGATGGCGCAAAGGATATGATGATAATTTTCCGGCTTGCGGAAATATTTTTGCATCATTTCCGGCATGAAAACGCAAAATCCCGACGAGGGGTTCAACATATTTTTCAGATTATCTTCAAGGCTTGCCTGCCTATCATATTCACATAAAATTTTCGGAATACCGCCGCTCATGGCGCACAGTCCGAGAACGTCAAACTTTGAGAGTTTCGGATAGAGCTTCATAACTTCGGGGACAGAAAAATATTCGATATTTATTTCGATGTAGTTATCCGCAAGTCCGGTTATATCGTCTATTGGCTGAATGATAAAAACGACAAATGGAGGAGCGTTACCCATTATCATGTTATCGTAGAACGCTTTTTGAAACCGCTTATACGATGACACAGACGATAAATCATCAAACAATATTATTTTGTGTTTTTTTGAGATTGCTATAAATCCATCTTCCCAACCTGATACGGTTGTGCCTGTCTTTTCCTTCACATAATCCGAGAAAATCTTTTCAGCCAAATCCTCCGCGAAACCGCAAATGAAAAATAGAAGAAATCTCTGCCTTTGAAATAATTCAACAGAAGCGTCGTTTTCCCGCTGCCTGTGAATCCTTTTACTACATAAACGGTTTTCAAAACTTTCTGATCGTCCGACCGGCGATAATGATTTTTGAAAACCGCACTTATTGAATCTTTATACGTTGTTCTTTCAATAAAATCCATCATCAATTATTTCCTCATATTATATTATGATATATTTTATTATAGCACATATTTGTCGCGTTTTCAACCGTTATATATTGAAAACGCGATTATTTTTATTCAGAAAACCCCGATATGCCGAGGTTATTTTGTTTGTGAAAAATAAATAAGAATATTTTTGTGTTTAGGAGCCCGTAAATATCCGTAAAATGTCACGATTTATATAGGGACAAAATGATCATATGCACTAAGATAAGATTGACAATGGTAAATAATTGTGATAAAATCATCTCAAAAGAATAATGAGGTGAAAAAAATGTATAGCGTGGCAAGATTAATGCAGGAAATGCCGGAAAGATACGAGGAAGAATGTGAGAAGCAAGGAGCAGTACAGAGATGGCGCGGGGTGAAAAGCGCGGGAGATTTGATGCTGGTGAACATGATACACCTGGTGAACGGGACATCGCTTTTGGAAACAAGTGTAATCGCGCATGAGGCAAAGCTGGGAGAAATGAGCGACGTAGCGTTCATGAAGCGATTGGCGCAATGCAAAGATTGGTTTGTAAGTATATGCCAAAAGCTGATCTGCCGAAGTATAGAAAACTATGAGCAACCCGCGTGGCTTGGGGGAAAGACGGTAGTAGCGGCGGACGCGACGGACGTAGTAGAGAAAGGGCGTTCGCGGCGAACATACCGGCTGCATTATATGCTCGACGTATTTAGGATGGCAGGGGTGCAGTGCAAAATCACAGCGCAGTCAGTCGGCGAAGCGCTCGTAAATTTCGAGATGAAGCCGAATATGCTTGTGATAGCGGACAGAATGTACTCGAACGTCAAGGGAATGGCGCATTGCCTGAACGCGGGCGCGGATTTCATTCTGCGAATGCGGAAAAACAGCTTCAAAACGCGCGACTCAAATGGAAATATTCTCGATCTGCTGGACATTTTCAGGGGGCTGAAAACCGAAGAACACGCCGATTTGGTTGCGTTCGCCGTCAGCAAAAACGGCATGAGCGTGCCTGTCAGGATTTGCGCGAAGCGCAAAACGCCGGAGCAGATAGAAAAGACCATGAAAATGTTAAAATACCGCGAAAGAAAGGGGCGGATTTCCGACGAAGCCAAACTATTCAACGAGTACATCGTACTGGTTACTTCGCTTGATGATACCATCTCCGCCCAACACGTTCTTTCCGCTTATCAGCTCCGCTGGCAGGTCGAGATCTATTTCAAAAGATTGAAGTCCATACTTGATTTCGGCGAACTACCGAAAAAGAGACCCGAAAATTCCCTGGCTTGGCTCAACGGTAAATTGATGGTTGCGCTCCTGATCGAGAGCGTGATCGCGAAATCTTTTTCCCCTGTCGAGCAATGCGGGCATTTCGACCTCGAGGAGTATTTGGCGCGAAACTAAGATTTTGTATCTCTTCGCCAAAATCGCGCTGGTCGACTTTGATCAGGTCATATGCCATTTCCCTGATATTTCATTCCGCCTCCAAACTGAAAAACGTCATAAACCTCGCTTTCTCCAAATGATTTCCTTATCTTAGTGCATATGGTCTATTATGTGCATGGATTTCAATATGGGAAAATATACAAGATACGCACGGATGGCAGCCAGAGGACGAAACTTACTGACGACGAGGGCATACTTGCCGGAGTGAAAGGCGGCTGGGTTTACTATTTTAACCGAAATGACGGTAATAAATTATATATAGTGAATACAAATGGCGTTGGCAA
>Ga0082212_10013345_pt1 | contig 10280 bp, 8 predicted proteins | sample TergutNt197P3_FD_71548 | JGI IMG/M metagenome (GOLD analysis project Ga0082212, IMG submission 71548) | Neocapritermes taracua P3 segment gut microbial communities from Petit-Saut dam, French Guiana - Nt197 P3 | ecosystem: Host-associated > Arthropoda: Insects > Digestive system > Gut ...
TAAGGCTTGAACGGATAATCCACCAGAGCGGGAAAACAGCTATTAAAAAAAGAACTAATGTACACACAAAAGCTATGCCGTTCAATATATTGTCACGCTTTTCGCGGTTTTTATATAAACTCATTTGTCCCCCTCATAAAACACCCATTCTTTGGATGTGGCGAACAGAATACCGGTAAAAATAGCGACAATGATAAAAAAGACAAATGATATTGCACTGGCGTAGCCAAGCCGGGAGGACTGAAAGGCGTACCGATACATCAGGTAAGTGAGAAACATGGATGAATTGCCCGGACCGCCATTGGTCAGCGCAAGAGCAGGGGTTACCACCTGTAAATTGGTTATTAAAGCCATTAATAAATTGTAAAAAATAATCGGAGTCATGCTTGGAACGGTTACATGGAGGAAACGCTGCCATGAGTTTGCGCCGTCTATTTCCGCAGCTTCGTAATAAACTCTGGGCACATTCTGCAACCCCGCGAGAAATATGACGATCAGGTTTCCCGAAAGCCATACCGCAATTACAACTAACGAAGGAATTACCAGTTTAGGATCCGCGATAAAATAAACTTTATTGATACCAAACAGAGTTAATACATAATTAAATAAGCCAAAATTACTCTCGAAAAGCCATGACCAGCCTATATATACTGCCACTCCGGGCAGTATATAAGGCATATAAAAAATCGCACGAAAAAGCCCTCTGGCGGGGATTTTGCGGTTAAGCAGCATCGCCACGCCCAGAGAGTAGATTAAACTGCATAAAACAGCCAATACAGAAAAATAAATGGTAACTTTGATGGAATCGATAAAATAGGGATCCTCTGTAAACAGGCGGATATAGTTGACGAATCCATAAAAAGACGGCTTGAGAGCGCCCCTCCAGTCGAAAAAACTGATGGAAAACACCGCAATGAGGGGGCCATAGGTAAGCGCCGTAAGCCCGACAAACGCCGGTATCAAAAAAAGATACGCGGCGCGGGCCTCATGGGCCGCAGTCTTTGTCAATGACAAAGGCCGCAGTTTTTTTACGCGGTCCATAAGCGCACGGTCAATGACCGCCTTTTGCTCTCAGCCATCTTTCGTTCCTTACAATAATCAGCATGGACGCTGATTATTAAGACTATCTTTGCGCGTGAATCCGCCTCAGCGCGGCGGCGTTTGAGGTGATCGCCTCCCGTGCGGTCCTTCTGCCGGTCCAGACATCGCCCAGCGCTGACTGAAGAAGCTCGTTAAATTCGCTGGTGTTAGGTGTAAAGAACCAGGAAGTAGGCTTTGCGTAATCTCTGGCATAGTCAACAACCGCGCTCTTGTACTCGGCATAGGGCGGGAAATTGGGATTTTCCACCCATCTTCTGGTATAGGCTTCGTTGGTATAATAGATATCCATTGGCGGCATCCAGATACCGGTCTTTACAAGGCCGTTCCAGGTTTCGCTGCCTTCTTCAATGTTCGTATACCATTTGATAAAGTCCATTGCTTCCCTGAGATGCCTTGTCTGGCTGAAAACTACAGGCGCGCCGGAAGTGTTAATCGTAACTTTATTCCTCATGTAGGGGAGTACCGCTACGCCGTAGTTGATTCCGGAGCCGGGGAATGCTGTTCCCACATTCCACTGGCCGCCTGTTCCCATTGCGACCGAGCCGGTGAGAATTGAACGCTGAATACTGTCGTCTGTAAGTCCCGGTGAAAGAGGCGCGACATTGTCAACGAGGTGAAGGTCAGCAACTCTCTGAATCGCTTCGATGGCCGCGTTCTGATCGATGATTACTTCTGTACCGTTGGCATTGTAGAATCCGCCGCCGTTGCTTAACGCCCAAACTTCAAGCTGCCATGTGAGTGTTTCTACAAGCGCTCCGTACTGGGTGATCTGGTTGCGGTTAAAGCCGGCGTCGTTCGGGGTTCTGCCGTTGGAGTCAAATGTGAGCCTTTTCGCGGTCGCCACAAATTCATCCCAGGTCCAGGCGCGATCAGCGCTGGCCGGAGGATAGGCGATGCCCGCTCTGTCGAACAGGTCTCTGTTGTAGTAGAGCAGCAGAATTTCGTTGGAAGCCGCGTAAGCTACCAGTTTGCCGTCCGGAGTTCTGAAGGCGAGGCTGTCCAGCGGTTTGGGATCATTGGGGCCGTACATCTGCGATACATCGGCTAAAAGCCCGTCAATCGCGAACCTTAATAGAGAAGCTTCGCTCATCATGCCGGAGTCGGGGAGGTTCCCCGCGGCGGCCCTTACATTTAAGGCCGCGTCGTAAGTGTCATGCGGTATCTGCTGGGGCGTAACAAAAACCTTATCCTGCATTGCGTTATAAGCGTTTATTACACCGGCTGTAGCATTGTACTCATCCGGGGTTCCCCAGAATGAATAGGTCAGCGGAATCCTTGAGCCTGTATCGGCTGTCTGTCCGCCTCTGGCAAAAACTGAAAAGCTTAATGCCAGAAGTAAAACGAGCCCAATACCTAGAATTTTCTTCATTTTGTCCTCCTAATCTAATTACCTAAACGTTTAGGTAAGTCCATAAAATAAAAACGAAGCTATGCTCCGTTAAGTCTGGGTTTATTTTATCCGGTTTCTTTAGGTTTGTCAAGCGTTTTTTCGTAAAATTTCTTGAAAAAATTCTATTTTTGGGGGGTTGAAATTTAAGTGAAAAACCTAAACGATTAGTCTAGTGGTAACAATAAAGGAAATAGCCCGGCTTACCGGTGTCTCGACAGCGACAGTTTCCAATGTACTCAACGGCAAGGCTGGAGCGGCCAGTGAGGCAAAAGCGAAGGAAATATCCGATCTGGCGAGAGATCTTCATTATACGCCGAATATTCATGCGCGTAACCTTCAGCAGCAAAAAACAAACACAATCGGCATCATTACCGAGGATCTTACAGTTTTTAATACTCCCGAAATTGTGGACGGGATAGATTCATATTGTGAAGAAAACGGATATGAGACAATTCTCGAAAACATGCGGCTTTTTAAACGTTACAATAATGACTTTACAGATACTCCCCAGCATCATTTTCTTTTGGACAGCCTTGTCCGCAATATGGGGGCGAAGCAGGTGGAGGGAATTGTGTATGTGGGTTACCATTGCCGCGAGATAACATATCTGCCGTCTTTAGTCCAGGTTCCTTTTGCTTACGCTTATTGCTTCCCGAAGGAGGGGGTATATCCTGCGGTAATGTACGATGATGAAAAAGCGGCGGAGGACGTTACAAGCCTATTGATCGAAAAGGGACATAAAAAAATCGGAGTTATCTGCGGCCCGGAGGACAGCTACCATACTCAGGCAAGGCTCCGGGGCTTTTACCAGTCATTAGCGCTTCATGGTCTAAAGGCCGATCCGGCGCTGATCGTATACGGCGATTGGGAGAGTCCTTCCGGTTACTACCTCGCGAACAGGCTTCTGGAAAGGGGAGTGTCCGCGATATTTTCTTTTAACGATCAAATGGCCTCCGGTGTTTATCAGGGAGCCGCGGAAAGGGGTCTTGTAATAGGAAAAGATATTTCTCTTTTTGGCTTTGATAACCGTGATATCAGCCAGGGTTACATTCCGGCGCTCTCAACTGTTCAGCCGCCGTTAGTTGAAATCGGCCGCCGCTGTGCGGAAATAATTTTTAACCAGATAAACGGCCGTAAAACAGGTAAGAAACGAATCCTCCTACCCTGTACAATACTTGAACGTCAGTCCGCAGGGGCAAATTAAGAAGAATAAAACCACGGAGGTCACGGAGTTACACGGAGGAAAAAAGAATTTATAGTTAAGACTCCGTGTTCTCCGTGGTTGAATTCTTACTTCCCGGATACTTACTTTTTATTCCCGTAATACGCGTCTGGCCCGTGTTTGCGTTCCCAGTGTTTTCTTGTTATGTGATCAGGCAGGGGTTTTGCCTGCGGATCAAGCGTAACGGTAAACAGCGCCATTTTGCAGATTTCTTCAAGAATGGCGCCGTGGTAAACCGATTGACTTGCGCTTTCGCCCCAGGTAAACGGACCGTGCCCGGCTACCAGCACCATGTTTATGTGAGCGGGATCCAAATTGCCTTTTTTGAAAGTTTCCACTATCAGGTTTCCTGTCTCAAGTTCGTAGTTTTTTTTAACGGCTTCAGGACTCATGAAATCGGTACAGGGAATTTCCTGCGCAGAGTGGTCGGCGTGGGTAGTGCCAAAAACCGGAACCGCTCTTTTAGCCTGCGCCCAGGAGACCGCGTAGGGCGAGTGTGTGTGAGTTACTCCGCGAATTCCCTTAAACTCCCTGTATAAAACCTGATGAGTTTTTGTATCTGATGAAGGATTGAGTTTTCCTTCAACGATCTTTCCGTCAAGATCAACTAAAACCATCATTTCCGGATTCAACTCATCGTATTCTACGCCGGACGGTTTTATGGCAAATACTCCCTTGTAGGAATCAAAGGCCGAAGCATTGCCCCATGTGTAGATGGCAAGATGCTGGTGTTTTATCTCAAGGTTCGCTTCATACGCTTCTTCGCGCAGTGTTTTGTATCTGTCCATTTTTGCTCTCAGCTCCAGTACGCTTCGTTCCTGCGCAGTTCATCCTGAAAAATTTCTGCTTTGGTATTCCTGTCGATCAGCACAAACTCAATTCCGCTCATCTCCGCCCAGTCCCTGAAATACTCAGTGGTTAAGGCCGTGGAATATACCGAATGATGTGTGCCTCCCGCAAGTATCCATGCTTCGGCGGCGCCGCTAAGGCTTGGATATGGTTTCCATAGAGCGCGGGCAACCGGCAGTTTCGGCATTGCGTTTTCAATTTTGATAGTCTCAATCTCATTGACGATCATTCTGAAACGATTGCCAAGATCGATGAGGGTGGCAAGGACTGCAGGCCCTGGCGCGGCATCGAATACCATGCGCGCCGGATCCGCCTTGCCGCCAATCCCAAGCGGATGAACTTCGATACGAGGCTTGCCGTCCGCAATAGTGGGACATACTTCAAGCATATGCGCGCCAAGAGCGGCTTCTTTGCCGGGCTCAAAGTGATATGTGTAATCTTCCATAAAGGAAACGCCGCCGGGCAGCCCCAAGGCCATAACCTTAGCGCAGCGGGTTAACATTGACTGCTTCCAGTCACCCTCGGCTCCAAAACCGTAACCCTGCTCCATTAGCCGTTGAGCGGCAAGCCCCGGAAGCTGAGGCAGTCCATGCAGATCCTGGAAAGTTGTGGTGAAGGCGCCGGCGTTTTCGGTTTGTAACATTTCTTTCAGGGCGATTTCTATTTTTGCCTGTTCAATCATTGCGGTTCTTTTATTACCAGAATTTTTTAATTCGGGAGAAAGTTCATAGATTGAATCATATTCTTTCGCGAGCGTTTCTCCTTGAGCGTCTGTAATTTTCGCGTAACGCGCGGCAAGATCGCCAATAGCCCATGTATTCACCTGCCAGCCGAACTTGACTTGCGCTTCAACCTTGTCCCCTTCTGTAACAGCCACTTCCCGCATATTGTCGCCAAGGCGCAGGACTACAGAATCCATTCCGTCATTTCTTGCCGCGGCCGCCCGCATCCACACGCCCATGCGGCGGCGGACTTCTTTGTCCTGCCAGAAACCGGCTACTACCTTGCGGGGCAGCCGCATTCTCGCGTGAATATGACCATGTTCCCTGTCGCCGTGCGCGCTCTGGTTAAGATTCATAAAATCCATATCAATTGAAGCCCAGGGTATGTCACGGTTGAATTGGGTGTGAAGGTGCAGCAAAGGTTTGCGGTTCATCGCAAGGCCATGTACCCACATCTTTGACGGAGAAAAGGTGTGCATCCATGTGATGATTCCTGCACAGCTCCGCGCGGCGTTCGCTTCTTCAAAGAGCGCGCGAATTGCCTGCGGCGTTATCGCAGTGGGTTTTAAAACTACAGTGCCGGGAAGCAGGGGATCCTTGTTAAAATCATCGGCCATGATCCGGGCATTACCGGCTACCTGTTTAAGAGTCGCGTCTCCGTAAAGGTCCTGACTTCCTACAATAAACCAGTATTCAAATTTTTTAAGATCCATATATCTCTCCTTACATATTTTCTACAGCGGCTTTTTCAATATTAAGCCCTGCGGTATAACGTTCCATGAATTTTTTAAAACCCTGCACATCTTTTTCATCCGGCTCAAACCTTATGCCGGTCTTCCCGGAAAAAACTTTTTCCGAAAGGAACTGTTCCAGTGTTCCGCTCTCCCGTCCTTGTAACATATATGAAGCGAGGAGCGCAATGCCCCATGCTCCGCCCTCACCTGCGGATTCCATTACCGATACCGGTGTATTGAGCGCGGCTGCCATTAGTTTCTGTCCCACGCCCTTTGTTTTGAACAAGCCGCCGTGTCCAAGAAGGCTGTCCAGGCGCACCTGTTCTTTTTCAGTAAGGATATCCATACCGAGTTTGAGAGTGCCCATTGTAGAAAAAAGAATCGTCCGCATAAAATTGGCAAGGGTAAAATTGCTGTCCGGCAAACGGACAAACAAGGGCCGTCCCTGTTCAATACCGGTGAGGTGTTCCCCCGCATAAAAATTGTACGATAAAAGACCGCCGCAGTCTTTTTCCCCATCCAGAGCTATGTTGTATAACGCGTCATAAAGAGAGGCTTTATCGATTTTTGCCCCGCTAATATCAAGCAGTTCCCTGAACAGCTTTACCCATGAGTCAAGATCGGTGGTGCAGTTATTACAATGAACCATGGCGACAGGTTTTCCGGCAGGAGTAACAATAACATCAATTTCCGGGTGCACCTTTGAAAGAGATTTTTCAAGCACTATCATCGCAAAAATAGAAGTCCCTGCTGAAATGTTTCCCGTCCGCTCCGCTATACTGTTAGTCGCAACCATGCCGGTGCCGGCGTCTCCTTCCGGCGGACAGAAATGGATCCCCGCCTGTAAACTACCGGACGGATCCAGCAATTTAGCTCCCTCTGTTGTGAGAGCACCTGCTTTTTCCCCTGCGCTTAAAACCTTTGGGAGTATATCGCCTAATTTCCAGCCGAAACCTTGAGCGCTTATATGTTCATCGAATTGCCGCAGCATCTTTTCATCAAAGCTATTGATCGTGCTGTCAATGGGAAATACGCCTGAAGCATCGTCAATGCCAATAAATTTTTCACCCGTCAATTTCCAGTGCACATAACCTGCAAGGCTTGTTAAAAAAGCGATATCCTTAACATGAGATTCCTTGTTGAGGATCGCCTGATGCAGATGAGCGATACTCCAGCGCTGCGGTATATTAAACTGAAATAACCCTGAAAGTTCTGACGCCGCTTTTTCCGTAAAAGTATTGCGCCATGTACGGAATGGGACAAGTTGGTTGCCGTCTTTGTCAAACACGAGATATCCGTGCATCATCGCGGAAATGCCGATGGCGCCAACGGAGAAATTAGTCACGCCATAGCGTTTCTGAACATCATCCGCAAGGTTTCGGAAACTGTTTTGCAATCCTTTCCACACATCATCAAGATGATAAGTCCAGACTCCGTCTTCCAGTCTGTTCTCCCAATCGTGCCCGCCTGAGGCGATGGGCGAATAGTTCCCGTCAATTAAAACCGCCTTGATACGGGTAGAACCCAATTCGATTCCAAGGACTGTTTTCCCTTCGATAATTATTTGTTTTGTATCCATGATTTTCCTCGATCCACAGTATACTATATCTTTATGATGTCGAGTCTTTTATCTTCTCTTTGCTTTTAAGGCGCAGCCACGCAGGCAGCAGTTTACTTGAGCTGCCATCCTTTCTGCTTGCGATTGTCAAAACACTCTGCAGAACTATAAAGGCAAACAAAAATGCCGAGGTGATAATTGTAGGCCATGACGCCTCGGTAAGTCCCATTAGCGGAACAACGCGCTGTACAAGCAAGTTAATCAACACACCGAAAAACGTACCGATGGGAAGACCTACCCCGCCTGAGAGCATTGAGCCGCCGATTATACTGGACGAGATTGCGTGGATTTCATACATACGCCCGTAATCAGGACTTCCGCCCGGCATACCTAGCGTAAAGACGAATCCTCCAATCGCGGCAAGGACACTGCACAACACATGCGCCATAAATTTCGTTCTTTGAGGATTAATACCCATCAGCAGCGCGCTTTGCATATTGCCGCCGACAGCATAGAGAGAACGTCCGAACCTTGTATATTTAAGAAGTAAAATTAATATTACTAAAACAATTAAAACTACTATTCCAGCGGGAACAAGGTAGGCCACATCCCGCGTACCGTTCCTGCGTAAATTGTATAAAAACGGAATATAAAACTTCGCGTTGGACCAGCTTAAAAATACAGGATCTACTATTGGTACAGATACCGGCCTAAGCACGCTGATCATGCCGCGCGCGAAAACCATGCCGGTCAAAGTTACGATGAACGGCTGGATTTTCATATAAGCGACCAGAAACCCTTGAGCGATGCCGAACGCCAAACCTATTCCTAATACCACGGGGATTGTCCATATCGCAGGTATCCCGTTTTCAGTAGTCATAACAGCTATTACCATTGCGACAAGCCCTATCACTCCGCCGACTGAGATGTCTATGCTGCCGGCTATCATAACAACAGTTAAGCCAAGAGAAATCGCCAACAGATACGGTTTCTCATTAAAAAAAGTATTGAAAAAAACAGAATATTTTCCAAAGCTACTGTCACTGAACAGTATGACAGAGGTAATATATAGAATAAAAAAGAGAGAGATAGTGATTATAAGCAAAAGGCCTGAATTGTCTAAACTCTTGCGTTTTATTTTGTCTTTCATTTTCAACCCTCCGCCCGCGCAAACTTGCCAAAAACTTTAGCGGCCAGTTTTTTGAAATGTTCTTTGAAAACTTCACTGCTTACGAGGATCATAATAACAATGATGATCGCCTTGAAAACATTAAGCTGATCCGCGCGGACGTTCATTGCATAAAGCGTTATGGTGATCGCCTTAATTGTATACGCACCGATAACGGAGCCTGCTATGCTGAACTTTCCTCCGCCAAGCAGATTGCCGCCAAGAGCGACTGCAAGTATTGCGTCCAACTCAATACCTAAACCCAGTTCTGATGAATTCACGCTTCCAATAGCGCTTGATCCTACAAGCCCTGCCACGCCGCACAAAACCCCGCACATAATAAATGTTACAAATTTTATGACGGTGGAATTTATGCCAACAAGACGGGACGCAGAACTGTTTATGCCTATACTCTCTATATTAAGCCCGAGGCTTGTAAGTTTTACGACAAGTGAAACGAGCACAACCATAAGGGCGGAAATAAGTATTGTCGTTCTGATTGGTATGCCGGGTATTTGTAATCCCAGATATCTATATACCGGATTCATTACATAAATGGTTTGGCTATAGGTGATTAACTTTGCAATCGAACGCCCGCATGTAAAAAGAATAAGCGAAGCTATCATCGGCTGGATTTTCAAGAACGATACCATAAAGCCGTTGAAAGCACCGCACAGGGCGCCGCCAAGCAGGCCGACAATGAGCGCCAATGCGTAAGGGTTATGAAAGACATCAGTTCTGTATTCCGGGCCGTTTAGCATCAAACCGCAGAAGGCGGCAGAAATCGCCATAATGGAGCCGACGCTGATATCCTGCCCGCCGGATACCGCTGTTACCAGGGTCATGCCCAATGTTACGATAACCAGCGTACTGGCTTGATCAAGAATATCGGGGATATAACCGGCAACCAACCCGTTGATTACTGAAATATTGAAAAATGTCGGGGTTGTAATAATATTTTGTAATACGATGACAAACAAAAGCGTTAACGAGAATGTAAGCCGGTTTCCCAGAATCCTCTTTATAAATGGCTTTGAGGTTTTTGATATCTCAGGCATGCTCGCCTCCCGCTATCGTCTGCATTATTTTTTCCTGATTAAGATCCGCTCCGGTCAGTTCTCCGACTTTGTTCCGGTCTCGCATAACAACCATTCGTGAACAGGTACGCAGCATCTCTTCCAGCTCTGAAGAAATGAAAGCCACACTTTTGCCTTCGCCTGCAAGTTTTAATATAAGCTTCTGTATTTCTGTTTTCGTGCCGACATCGATTCCCCGTGTGGGCTCGTCTAATATCATAAACTGGGGATTGGTTAAGAGCCAGCGCGCGAGGATTACTTTTTGCTGATTCCCTCCTGAAAGGCTCCTGATCGGCGTATCGGCGCTTGGAGTTTTAATACTGAGCAGTTCAATGTATTCATCGGCGAACTTTTCCATTTCATTCCGGGTAATACGCCTGAATATTCCGTATTTTGCCTGAAGGGCAATAATGATATTTTCCCTCACCGAAAGCTCAGAGAAAATACCGTCAACTTTTCT
>Ga0082212_10013347_pt1 | contig 10279 bp, 9 predicted proteins | sample TergutNt197P3_FD_71548 | JGI IMG/M metagenome (GOLD analysis project Ga0082212, IMG submission 71548) | Neocapritermes taracua P3 segment gut microbial communities from Petit-Saut dam, French Guiana - Nt197 P3 | ecosystem: Host-associated > Arthropoda: Insects > Digestive system > Gut ...
AAACTACAGCTTGACGTTAAGCGCGTTTGGTGGGGCGGCGGGCACGAAGTCGAAGCAAAGACGCTTACCTCCCGCTATGACAAAGAACATAATGATTACCCCGGCGACGGCGTCACGCCGCCGGATATTTCCAGCAAGGCGTTCATTTCCGGCTCGGGCGAAAAGATGTATTTCACTTTTCGCGACAATAGCAACCCCTACCGCCACGCTATGGACTTCTGGGAGTGGGAAGTTCGGGAAGGAAAGTATATCCAGTCCATATTGTTCCCGCTTTACAGCCAGCAAGGCGAAGGAGAACTGTACCCCTTCGGCTATATGCGCAGCGAGGACTCGGAGGACTTTATCTGGCGCTGACACCAAATCGCGGCCGGCTTAAACAAAATAGGAGATCAGGTAATGAAAAAAATTAAAAAATTTGCCGGAATCGCCTTGGCAATCTCATCAGTCATCTTATTGGCCGCAATTTTTTTACCGCCTTCGAATTCCGGGAAAGCGGAAAAAACCGTGGTGGTTTACACTTCCGTCGACCAGGTGTTCTCGGAGCGGATATTCGCCAGATTTGAGGCAAAGACGGGCATAAAGGTCAAGCCGGTATACGACGTTGAAGCTTCCAAAACCGTCGGCCTCGCGAACCGCCTGATCGAGGAAAAAAGCAACCCGCAGGCCGACGTTTTCTGGAACGGAGAAATTTTGCAGACGCTGAACCTCAAAGCAAACGGCGTCCTGGCAAAAGCGGACGTCGCGGCGGCGCTGCCGGAGGGCTTCGTTGACCCGGACGGGCAGTGGTACGCCTTCGGCGGAAGGGCAAGAGTTGTAATTTACAATAAAAAGTTGATCAGTGAGAGTGAACTGCCCAAAACCATTGCAGAGCTGCCTACTCATCCCCGCATCAGGGAAGCGGGGATCGCAAACCCCGTGTTCGGCACAAGCTCCACCCACGCGGCGGCCCTGTACTCCGAATGGGGAGACGGGGTGGCAAAGACGTTCTATCGGTCGCTGAAAGACGCCGGAATTTCGGTGCTGGAGGGGAACGGCTCAGTGAAGGACTATGTCGACAGGGGCAGACTCGCGTTCGGCTTGGTCGACACGGACGACGCTTTTGAGGCAATGGAAAAGAATCCCGATCTGGACATGGCGCTTTTGGACCAGGGCGACGGCATGCTCGGCACGCTGGTTATCCCCAACTCCGTCGCGCTGATGAACGGCGCGCCGCACAAACCGGAAGCCGAGGCGTTCATGGAATACATTCTTTCCGCCGAAGCGGAACGGGAGTGCGTAAACATGGATTGGATACATATTCCCGTTCACGTTGACGTAACTCCTCCGGAAAAATTCGGCTCGCGCGGCATCACGGTCATGCGGGTGAACTGGACGGACCTTGTTAAAAAGCTGACCGTTTCGGCAAACGATATGATGAATATTTTCGTTAATTAGAGCCGTTGGCTCTTTGAAGAACACGGGCGGCAAAATGCCGCCCCTACGATTTCGCAATAGGAGGCTTTATGGCGGCGCTGACACGCGGGATTCCTAAATGGGCGGCTATAGCGGCCGCGGTATTCGCGACCGCCGCCCCGCTCTGTTTTCTGCTTATCGGCGCGGTTTTAGCGACGGCAAACGGTAAATTGCAGTTTGCGGGCGTGAACCTGACGCTTCTTGCAAGAAGCGTTTCGCTGAACGTGGCCGCCGCGCTTCTCTGTATGCTGCTGGGGATGTTTGCCGCGCTTTCGCTGTGGCAGACGTTTGGGCGCGGCGCTGTGGAGGTAGCCGCCGTTACGCCGCTTCTGCTGCTGATTCCGCCGTTTATCCACATTCAGGCCTGGATATTTGCCATGGATCGGCTTGCGGCATCCGTGAACGCTTTGCTTGGACTGAATTTGAACTTCACCGGAGGCTTTGCGGTAGTTCTTACCACCGCGTTCGCCTATCTGCCTATGACCACGGCTCTCGGTTTGGTGGCGCTGATCGGCGTCCCACAGAGCATAGCGGACCTGGCAAGACTTGAAGTAAGCGCGGCAAAGGCCTTTCGACATGTGTACCTGCCGCATTTGCTTCAGTTTTTGACGGTTGGCGGCGCGCTGGCGTTTCTGCTGAACGTGAACGACTACGGAATCGCGTCGCTGTTTTCGGTAAACACCTACGCGCTGGAGCTGTTTGCGAGATTCAGCGCTGGTTATGACAAATACTCGGTGTTCGTTTACTCGATCCCGCTTGTCGCAGTCAGCTTGTGTGTTCTGGCCTCCCTTGCGGGTTATGTCTCAAACAGCGGGATTCTGTTCGATTTTTCCGTGAGCGGAAATCCGTTCAGGCGCGAAAAATTTTTGCTGTTCCCCAAAATAACCGGGCTTGCAATTTCCATGCTGTTTGTAACAGTACCGCTGTATAACCTGACGTACGAATCGGTTAAGGCGCGAAACGCGGCGGAAATCCTGCGTTCCTCCCTGCCGCAGTTTCGCTATTCAGTTTCAATCAGCGCGGCGGCGGCGGTTTTGTCAGCAGTCATCGCCCTGCCGTTCGCGTATTACATAAGCATAGGCAGGCGCAAAACCGTGATGCTGTGCGTCGGCCTCGCCCAGTTTGTCCTTCCCTCGGCGATTGCGGGGCTGTCGATGATTTGCCTGTGGAACACGGCGCTTCTGAGCGCGGTATATCGCAGTTGGCTTATGCCCGCCGTCGCGCTGACGGCGAAATACGCATTTATTAATATTTTGTTGTTTTGGTTTGCGATTTCAGGGCTTGACAAAGACCTCACAGGCAATATGAGGGTCCATTATCCCGGCGCGGCCAGGGCGGCGTGGTGCTGCTTCCGGCTGATCGACAGGCAATTTTTCGCGGGGCTGCTGATCACCTTCGCCCTCTGCATGGGCGAGTTCGGCGTGACCCTGCTCGTTACGCCGCCGGGCTATCAGGCCATTACCATAAAGATATATAACTATCTGCATTACGGCGCGTCGGGGACCATCGCGGTTTTGTGCTTGTTCACGCTTGCCGTGATTTTGGCGAGCGCCGCCGCCGTATGGCTGCTTTTGCGGAGGGACGATACATATGCAAAAGTTAGCTAAACCTCTTATCTGGCTAGCCGCGGCTATTGCCGCAGCTCAGTTTATCGGGTTCATTATTGAGCGGCCTAAAAGCGGCGTAGACGAAATCATAAAGCCCGACGGATTTGAATACGCCCTGCGGGGCAGGGACATCTACGCGCTTGATTTTCAGGGTGGCGACGTCATATGCGGCGGCGCGGCGGGGTTGTTCAGAATCGACGCCGAAACCCTTGAAGCCAAGGAAATAGAGGGTTTCAGCTATGTGAAGGCGGTTCTGACGACCGAAGACGGCGTTTGGGTCGGCAGTGAAGAGGGGTTGACTTTACTTGGGGGAACGCGGAGATTTACGACGGAAAACGGCCTGCCGGACAATCGCGTCAGGTCGCTTTGCCTTGGGCGGGACGGAACGCTGTGGATAGGTACATGGGGCGGCGCGGCGCGGGCGAAAGTCGAAAATGGGACGTGGAAGATCAAAAAAATATACGCCGCCGCGGACGGGCTCGCGGACGACATGGTGAACGTCGTTTTTCAGGATAGCTTCGGGGGAATGTGGTTCGGCTCCTATGTGGCGCCGAGAGGCGGCGTCTGCGTGTTGAACGGCGGCGAGAGCCAAATTTTCACCACGGACGATGGGCTGCCCCACGCCAACGTGAACGCCATATTCGAAACCTCCGCGCGTTCCGTCATAGTCGGCGGAGGATTTTACACGAAAGGCGGCGCTGCGGTATTTGAATATGAAAACGGCAAGTGGGAACTTAAACGCGCGATCGCCAAGGAGGACGGCCTGGCCGGCGAAAAAGTGCGCTCGCTTTATGAGGACGATTCCGGCAGGCTGTGGATCGGCTCGGAGTACGACGGGCTCGCGGTGTTTGACGGCGGCGGCTCGACGATCCTCAACATGGAAAACGGCTTATGCCACGACGAGGTGCAGGTAATACGGGAGGACGCCGACGGGAACTTCTGGATCGGCACGTATGGCGGACTCACAAAAATTTCAAAGGAGGTCTTGGACAATGTTACAGGCAAATAAAACGCGAGAAGGAGGGAACGGCAATGCGTGCTAATCGGTCTAATCAAGCTAATCAAGCTAACCAAGCGGCTCAAACGTATCCGCAAACAACCGGGCAGCTGCTCAAATACATAATTAAGCAAATCCCCGGACGGCTGTTGAAGTCCCTTCCGATGGCCATTGTGACCGGCGCGGGTATGTTGCTTCTGCATACCTACGTCCTGGTCTACCTGAACGACGGGTTCGAGAAGACTAGCTGGTATGCGACAAACGTCCTTAACATACGTGGGAATCTTTTCAACAAAAGCATACTGTGGGCGTCGCTGGGCGCGGCGCTGCCGCTACTTTTGAAAGGCGGCAACCCGTTCGGGAAGATCGCGGGCTTTGTCAAACTGCCCTTCGGCGTAGCCAGGGCCAACAGGCAGTCGGGCGGACGGCTTCTGCCGGTCATATGTTTCGCCGCCGCCGCGTCCCTGTTTGCCGGCGACACTTTATTCGCCATGAACAGCGTCCTGCTCGGCGGCATCGCGATGAACTCCGCGATTGCGTTCGCGGCGGGGCGAGGCAGCGTACTCATTGCGCTGGTCCGGCAAATCGCGATTGACATGCAAACCGGTAAAAACCGGAATCCGAACGGCGACGGCGCTATGGCCCTCGTCGGAACCGCGGGGGCGTTCATGGCCGTTATGGGCGTCGTCAGAGTGCTGCCGGCGGCTTCCGGGTATGCCGGCCTGCTTCGCAATCTGTGGCTTCCGCTCCTTATCCTCGGCGTCGCGCTGTCTTTCAGGAACAAGGGGAAGAACGCGCCGAAACAGCTTATGTTTCTTTTGTGCCTGTTCGGGACCGGCTGTCTTTTGCTGCATTTCGGAACCGCCGCGTTTGCCCACGACGGCGGATGGACAGAGGCCCAGCGCAGCCTTAAAGTTTGGATGAAAAGCCCGGGCGCCATGAAAGCGGTCGAGACGGGTTATCTGCCGGCGCTCCTATGCTTTCTCTCCAGTTTGCTGGCTTCGACACTGAGCGATTTGAGCATAGTTTTAGCCGAAATTATGAAGCTGCTTCCGCCCGACGAACCGGAAACGCCTGAGCCAGACGCGCCTGAGCCCGGCACGCCGGCCGTCACCCTGTGGCAAACGGGGCCGGACGGCAAGCCCCTGCAACTTTTCCTCGCGGCGGACGGTTATTATGAAGACAAGTGGGGCAACGCGTACGACCCGAATGAAATTAACGAAATCATACGGCAAAGGAACGAGAACGACGCATACTCGAAGAGGCAGGTAGACGCGGCCAATAAGAAAAACTGGAGCGAGCTGAACGACAAGGCGACTCAGGACGCGAAGCGCAAAGCGATAGAAGCGAAGCTGAAAGCCGAAAACGACGCGGCGAACCTGAAGCTGGAGCGGCAAATTTTTACGGAGAAAACGCAGTATAAGTACAATATTTACGACCAGAATAAATTAATGGAATTCCTGAATGGCAAGAAAGAGCGTGACCTGGCGTTGGCAACTAGCCTGAATAAAGCCGCGGTTTTTTTTGACAAGGCGACGGTCGTTGCGGAGTACACCGTCAGGACTTGCGAAGCGGCGATAGACACTCTGGCGTTTATGACCGACCCGACAGGAATGGGACTGGGAACGAAGATCAAGGCCGGATTTAAGTTTGCAAAGCATGTCGCGCTTCAGGCCGGGGCCGATCCGTCTCTTACAAACCTGGCTAAAGGAGTGTCTATGGGCGCTGTGGATGCTACCATGACTTACGCTAAATTTGACAATACGTCGCAAAAACTGGCGGCGAACGTGTTTGCCGAGAGCTTGAAAGGCGCGATAGACAGCGGGTCGCTAAAAGGAGCTGCAAGCGGCGCGGCAGTCGGCGCTAACAAAAACGCCTTGGAAGCATACGCCGGCATTTTGCTGCCGAAAAACGCCGGGACTGAGCTTGCCAAGAATCTGACATACAGACTTGCGCTTCAACCGAACGTGAAGGCCGCGGTGAATAAGAAGCTGAAGTTGAAATAGCGGCCCGCCCGATTACCGCAAACCGAAAGGAGAGAAATATACCGTGAAACTATCTTTAAATGAAATAACCTATCTCGCGCAATCTTTTGCCCAAAAGACGGAGATGAGCGTATTCGCGAACATCAACGCGCCGCTGGCCGGAAACGAAAACGAAACGCTGCGGCAAAAGGGCGTTCTGTCCGGCGACGGCTACTCGCCCGACGCGCTGTATCTGCTGAACCTGCTGGCGAAACCCACCCGCTGCGCCAGGCTAGTCGTCAGCACCAATTTTCTGCTTATCGAAAAGTACGTTTACGTAGCGGACGGCAAGCTGATCCTCGCCGAAAATGTTGACGGCGAGCTGGAGTTTACCGAGATAGAAAACCTGCTGGTCATTGCGGCGCTGATGGTCGGGCTTTTGGGTACTTCCGGCATAAAGTACAGCGCCGTGAACGCGGACTTTACGAACGATGAAATTCTGACGCTGTTCGCGATCTTCGATATTTACCGCAAAAAAATGCTGGAGTCGTATGTCGCGGGCGAGTACATAACCCCCGAAATAACGCCGCGGACGATCGCTGGCGAACTGAAAAACGGTTTTGTAAACGGGCTTGTGGATATGCTCGGCGAAAACTTCGATTTGAAAATCCCGGAGGGCCTGGATGTTGACGGCATATTGGGCTCGCTGGCGGCAAAGGAGTGCGTCAGGTCAAAAGACGACCCCGTACTCATCAACGACTATCTGCTGCTCGCAAACAGCTTTTTGGTGTTGCAGGCGTCCGTGAGGCTCAATGTTTATCATAAAGGCGGCGCCGGTTCCATAGACGCGCTTTCCGTCGCGTTCTATTACGCCGGAACGGCCGACGTGCTTGCGCTGTTCCCGCAGGAAAACGGTTTTATCGTCCAAACGATGAGCTGCGAAACCGTGGCCGAGCTGATCGGCGATTTGATGGCCTTGCCGGGTATTGCGGATAACGCGCAGCCTGCGCCTCCTCCCATATCGGTACAGGCCCCGCCGCCGCCCGTGGTATCTCAGCCTGCGCCGCCTCCCATATCGGAGCAGGCGCCGCCCGCCGCTCCTAAACCGGTTTCCCGGCCCGCGGCTCCGGCGGCAACCGACAAAGCTTGGCTCTGCCCGACCTGCGGCCAGCCAAACATAGGCAAGTTCTGCAAAAAGGACGGCACTCCGCGACCGGAGGGAGGCGCGGCGGTAACCGGCGGCGGTAATCGCTGCCCGGCCTGCGGCAATGCCGTTACCCCGGGCGCGAAATTCTGCAAAGGGTGCGGCGCGAAACTGTAAACGATAGGGAAGTGTTGACTATGTTCTGTGAAAATTGCGGGAGTCAAATTCCGGACAACAGCGCGTTTTGCGAGGAATGCGGCGCGAAGGTCACGGCGGACGGCCGCGGAGCCGACGCGGTTGACGGCGGTTACTCCGGCCTCGCGCGGGAGTTTTCCTATTCGATGGGCGACTATGGCCCTTGCGTGGGACCGATAAGCGACGATCTGCTCCTTAGCGCGCTGCGCTATGTGGAAAAATCCGAGGGCAACTTTTTCGAGCTGACGGAAAAATCCACCGGGCGTTTTTTGCAGACAGCCGGACGTTGCCGAGTGGAGGCCTCGGCGGTGAAAGGAAAAATTTATGGCCGAAATTTCGGTTCTTTTTCCGAGGCCGCGGAGGTGTTCATGCTCTTCCTTTTGCTCGGCCAGTTCCCGGATATTTCAAGCTGGGATAGCGTCGATTTTTCATGAATATTACCCTGGCGTCTAATTTGATCGACCGTAGGGGCGGCAACCTGCCGCCCGTGCCGGGCACACCAAAAAAAGCGGGCGGCAAAATGCCGCCCCTACATTAATTATTACGCTATCTCTTCTTCTTGAGCAGGAACGGGACGGCCGCGAGGGCAAGCAGCCCGAAACCGGCGTCGCATCCGCCGCCGCCCTTCCTCTCCTTGGGATCGGGGTCCGGCTTGGGATCGGGTTTGGGATCAGGCTTGGGGTCTGGTTTGGGTTCCGCCACCCGCGTGAAAACGTATACCGCATCGCGGTTTCTGAAGCTTCCTGCTATAGTTTTTTCTTTAAGCGTAAGCGTGGAATTATTGCCCGAAAGTACATAGGAGATATTAAATGTTGAAGTACCAAGTTCTCCATCATTTGTTTCCACAAAAGTTTTCCTGTATTCCGTTTCCGATACTTTTGTAAAGTTTTTTGTTCTTTGTATTGTATAGGCCTCCTCCTCAATTTCACCCCATTTATCATTCCTTGCAGTGTCAGGTTCACCTGCCGGGTGCACGGTCTGCACCAAGGTAATACCTACGCCGAGGCCGCCGTTGATCATAAAGTCATAAGTTCCGTCGGCGTTTCCTTTCACTTGTATCGGAAATTCGCTGGGCGTGACGCTGTTAGGGTCAAGATGTTGCACCCATCGCCTGTCGGCGCCAGCACTTTGCTCAATGTTTGCCGACGTAAACTTCCAATTTCCGTCTATGGGGCTCGCCAGCGCTTGCGAACATTGAATGAACAACGCCGCCAAAACCAAAAATAAAATCCAACTCTTTTTCATCGCAAAATTCCCTCCTTTAAATAATAATAAATCGCCAGGTATCCGTCGCCTTTCGCAGCCGCGTGGAAAAATTATTTTCGCGAGCCCCCTCCTTTTTTTGAATCGCATTGAGTTCGGCTAAATTTACAGCAAAGAGGGTCAAAAACGCATCATGGTTTCTGTGATTTTTAGCGAAAACCGCATCACAGAAACCATGATTTTTTGAAAATAAGCCTGATTTTTGGCGGGTTCGCCAAAAAACCCTCTCATTTTTCAATGAGCGTGGTATATATTCGTTGACATTTGGCACACAATACGGTACAAAAGACCGGGAGGGAATTGTTATGAATTTTTTTGCGGCGCGGGATTTGCGGACACAACCGAAAACAATTTGGGAAACCTTGCAGAACAACGGAGAAGTCGTTATCACAAATAACGGCCATCCCGCGGCATTGATGATGGACATTACAGACGGCAACTTTGAGGAAACAATTAAAGCGGTTCGTCAAGCCAGGGCTATGATAGCTTTTAACAGTATGCGCAAGAAAGCCGCCGAACGAGGCTTTATGTCCGACGAGGAAATAGAGAGCGAGATAGCCGCTTCCCGCAAGGAACAGCGATAACGTTAAATGCTGGTTGTAATCGACACAAACGTACTTGTTTCGGCCTTCTGGTCGAAGAACGGAGGCCCCGCGCAGATTTTGGGCCTGATCCAGAACGGGCGGCTGACGCCATGCCATGACTCCCGCATTTTGACTGAATACTGGAGAATTCTCAGGAGTTCGAAGTTTGGTTTTTCAGAGTGGGAAATTTCCGGGGTTTTGACGCAAATTGAGAGCGACGGAATGTCCGTTGTACCTATTCCTTTGACTGTGCCGTTTACGGACGAAGACGACCGGAAATTTTACGAAGTCGCCAGGCATTGTAACGCGACGCTCATAACCGGAAACCTGAGGCATTTTCCAAAAGATGAACTCGTGAAATCCGTGACGGAATTTCTTGAGTCACTATAACTAAAACTTTACAGGAACTTCTTCTCCGATTCGGAAGGAGGATTCGGCACCACGTTAATGAGTATGTTCATCAGTTCCGCCCGGTTCGCGACGCCTGCTTTGAGGTAAATATTCCTCGCGTGGGTGCCGACGGTGTTCTCGCTGATCTTAAGCTCGTCGGCAATCGCCTTGTATGTCCTGCCTGACATAAGCAGGCTCATAACTTCGCTTTCGCGCGCGGAGAGCGGCGCGGCGACGTCCCATTCCCGCGCCGGGCGATCCCGCTCCGATGTTTTCGTGGTCGTGGCCGTGAACGCGGTCAGATAGACGTGGCTTTTAAGCAGCTCCGTCAGCCGCCTGTGCAGGGGCGGGAGCAGGATAAAGCCGGCGCAGACGACGCCGAACGCCAGCAGGGTGTGGCTTTGGGCCTGTCCGCTTGCCGCCGTGCCGGCGTTCGCCGTTATAGCGTTTCCGATAAGCGCGCCCAAAAGAACGCCAAGCACATTGGCGGCGAGGCCGATCCCGATGATTTTGGCGGGGTTCTTGTCGTATTCCAGCATATCGCCGAGAATACTCCACCAAAACAGGTCGTAAACGCCGCAAGCGCCCATCAACAGGGTGTTGACCACAAGATAATTTATCCACGAACGTCCCGGCACGAGAAAAGCAATGAAGGAAAACCCGATCCAGGCGATGGCCACATA
>Ga0082212_10013348_pt1 | contig 10278 bp, 11 predicted proteins | sample TergutNt197P3_FD_71548 | JGI IMG/M metagenome (GOLD analysis project Ga0082212, IMG submission 71548) | Neocapritermes taracua P3 segment gut microbial communities from Petit-Saut dam, French Guiana - Nt197 P3 | ecosystem: Host-associated > Arthropoda: Insects > Digestive system > Gut ...
TCCGTCGACCATAAAGCTGTAGAAATATTTTCTGCAGAAGAACGAAACGAAATCAACGAGCATATAGAAGCGGCCTCGGTTCGTGACGCCGTTGTTGCTCCGGGCATCCCGTCCAAAGGGGAAGCATTAAAGCGCGGCATCTTTCCCCTTTTTGTTAATGGCGGGGCAGTCGTGCTTTTGGCGGCGGGAATCCTGTTGCTTTTTAACTTTCAGAAGATCGATGCCGCACAGATACGTGAATCCGGCGCCGTTCTTGGCGTTACTGAACGGGCGTTGATCCGAGAAATCCGCAAGGAAACCTTTTCCCAATTGAACGAAAAAGACGCTGCCATTGATGCAATGCTTAAACGCCTGGCAGAAATTGATCGGGAGCTTGATGCGCTTAATTCATTGGAAGTATTAACAGACGAACAGCGGCAAACAATGGAAGAGCTTCTGGTCAGGCATGAAGAGTACCAGGAAAATCTAAATACCTTACAGCAGGAAAGGGCGCAGATTTTAGCACAGGCCCGGATTCGCGAAGCGGAAGCGCGGCAGCGGGAAGAAAAACTTCTGGAACAACAGTTGTTCCTGGAAGATCTGACTGCCCAAAACAAAGCAACAATTGAAAAAGCTCGTGAAGAACTTTTAAAACTAACAGGAGAAGCGGAAAAAACCACTCTTATTGAAAAACAGCTTGCCGCGTTTTACATAATCATTTCCCGACAAATAGAAGAAGGCCAATTAACGGAGGCGGAAAACAGCCTGGCCGCCCTTAATGAATACCTTGCCACCCCTTCATTTGCTTCCATGAAAGCAATACAGGCCCGGCACGATAGTGATGCCGCTGCGGTACATGCCCTTTCGATCCTCCTTTCAGATGCACAAAAAAAACACGGCAATGCCACGGTTGTTGTTCAGGTTGAAGAGCTGCCCCCTGTCCCCCCCGGCGCCGGTGCGGAAGAAGCATTGAGGGAGCAAGTGTCCGCCCAGGCTGTTTCGATTGCCGAACAAAACGCCGCCCTGGCGGAACTGCAAAAAGCGGTAACTGATTTACAGCAGCAGCATGAAGCAACACAACAAACAATTGTAGAAAAAGACAGACAGGTGGAAAGCCTCAGAGCGGAAAGCGCTTCAAAATCCCAACAGATTGAATCGTTGCAAAGGACCATCACAACCATAACCTCTGCACTCCGGGACAACCAGCAATGACAAAACCCGCAGGCGGATAAATGGCAAGCGATGCCCACGCCCATCCGCTGGATTTGCTGGATGTGTTTCCGCAAGCTGAAGCAGAGCGGCGTTCCTTCGGCATTGCCTGCGCCGCAAGTTCATGCGGCAAAGCAGAATTCCTGCATCATGAACAAATCGCCATAGCCGCAAAAAACGACGGAGCGGCGCCCCTTTTCCTCTGCTTTGCCGTTCATCCCCAGTTTCCGGCTTATATACAGCAAACAAAAGCACATTGTTCTGCAGCAGATTTTCAGGAACACCTGGAACTGTTATCCACCCTGGCTGCCGAAGGCAGAATTGCCGCAGTAGGTGAATGCGGCTTTGATTTGTACTCGCAGCACTACAAGGCTACCGAAGCTATTCAGGATGAATTGTTTGCCGCCCACTTAACAATTGCACAACGCCACAACCTGCCCGTTGTACTCCACATCCGGCGTGCCATGCACAAAGTCTTCCCCCACACCGCAATACTTAAAAAACTTCCGGCGGTTGTATTCCATTCCTGGCCCGGCGCCCCCGACGAAGCCGCTTCCCTGCTTCGAAAAGGCATACCCGCTTTTTTTTCTTTTGGTACTACCCTGCTCCTTAACCACAAAAACGCACAACGATCCTGCGCCGCCGTTCCGGCAGAACGATTACTGCTGGAAACCGACGCACCCTACCAGCCATTGCGGGGAAAAGCATATTCTTCCTGGGCGGACATGCCGGGGATTCTGGAAGCAGCGGCAAAGATACGCAAAGAAGCCGGAGCAACGCAAGGGGCTGATGCAATTGAATTGGAAGGGAATGTTGACAGGAATTTTATGGGGGTGTTTGGTTATTAGGGGTTAGGGGTTAGGGTTAAGGACTGCACCACCTCAAATATTTCTCACGCGGAGGCGCGGAGGCGCAGAGGAATCCTTTATGTGCACATGACGACTTGACATGTATATACTCCCTGTATATACTATTTGTATCTACCAGAAGTATATACAGGAGGCCTTATGACTACAGCTGTTTTGTCAAAGTGGGGTAATAGTCATGCGCTACGAATTCCTTTGAATATGATAAAAGAATTAGGCATTGAACCTAATGAAAAGCTATACTTGGAAGCCTATGAAGATAAAATAATAATTTCTAAAGCACCTGCACCTAAAAAGGGAACCTTGGAGTATCTTTTTAAAGAATATTCAGGTGAATCATTCAGAACAATTCTGGTTAATCCTCCAAGACCAAAAGGAAATGAAAAATGGTAAATAGTGTTCCAATGCAAGGTGATATAATCAAGATAAATCTAGATCCCAAGAAAGAACACGAGCAAGCCGGATATCGTCCATATATTTGTTTGTCCAATAAAATTATAAACGATTATGGTAATATCGCAATTTTTGCTCCAATATCTACCACTAAAAGAAAATATCCTCTGTACATTCAGCTGCACAAAACCAAAACAACTGGTTGCGTTCTCCTGGATCAGCTTGTAACTATAGATTATAACGCAAGGAATTTCCGCTTTGTTGAATCCATTCCTTCTTTATTATTAACGCAGCTGCTTTCAATTACTGCAATGATTTTTCAGCCCAATTGAGGTAAAATTTGCCACCATACATAAACTAATTACGGCTCTAGGACTACAAATGAGCATCGTTTCCTCTGCAAAACCAGCCCGTAAGCGGGGATAGCTTGCGTAAACCACCTCCTCTCAATTTTCTCACACGGAGGCGTGTTAAAAATCCACATCCATGTGGATTTTTAACCCTGGAGTTTTCTCTTCGACAAAACTCCAGCCTAAAGCATTGGTACCACCGCCCTCCATGGCGGAAAAACGCAGAGGGGAAAAAAGGGGCAACGAATAGGAAGCTTTTGCAAAGGGAAATGACAGAAAAAGAAACCTTGGCAGTAATGACTGCATCCGGCGACGGCTGGGAAGCCCACGTTAAGGAACGCTATGCCGAATCTTGATACCTATGCAGGCCTACTCTGCGTAAACACTACCTCGAATATTTCTCTCGCAAAGACGCAGGGGCGCAGAGGCTATTGACATACTGTCAACCATAGCTTACTATTAAAGAAGGTAACAAAACAAATGATTGCTGAATATCAAGTTTATGAAACCAACATCTATACGAATTGGTTTGCCTCATTAAAAGATGAGAGAGCCAAAGCTCGTATTGCTAAACGAATTGACCGTGCAAAGTTTGGCAATTTCGGTGATTGGAAAACTGAATCGGGAGAAGTCCGAACTATGAGGATCGATTATGGCCCTGGATACCGTGTTTATTATTGTTTAAGAGAGAATAAAATAATAATTTTACTCTGCGGGGGCGATAAGAGAAATCAGCAAGCAGATATCAATAAGGCAATAACACTTGCTAGGGAGGTTTAAAATATGTCAATAAAACTTAAGAAATGGGATGTAACAGAACACATGAATAACGAGGAGTTTATTTCAGAATATCTAAAAGCGGCTTTTGAAAGCGGAGATGTCCCTGAAATCACCCGTGCCTTGAGTGATGTAGCACATGCCCGCAACATGACCGACCTTGCTGTTAAAATGGGTATCAGCCGTCAAGGACTTTACAAAACCCTATCCGAAAATGGCAATCCCGAATTTGCCACCATACATAAACTAATTACGGCTCTGGGACTGCAAATGAGTATAGTCACCTCTGCAAAACCAGTCCGTAAGCGGGTATAGGGGATTTAATTTAGTTTAATCTGGTCTAGCAATGTATCATCTTTATAGAGCGAAAGCGTATCCGCCGCACTGTCATAGACTGCGGCGTCATTGTCTTTTGTGATCTTTATCTCGAAGCCGGTAGTTGCTTTTATCTGGTAGATAAAGTTGAATCCATTTTTCTGATGACGCGCTATTACCCGCCCGGAGTCATAATCCCTTTTTTCGGACTTATTTGCGATTAAGTCTTCCAAAGAATCCGGCAGGCGGTTGTTGTCTTTTTTAAAATCATAAACCCAACCGATAACCGGAAGGATTATTGTGTCCAGAGTGATTGGCTTCATGCCCTTACCTCCTTGGCTATTTCTACAAATCCGCTGTAGCCTTCCCAGGCTTTGTAACCCTTATTGGCCATTTCACTTTCGGTATATGGACGGGTGCGTACAATAGTCTCGCCATGTTCCGCACGATATTTATTTGACATATCGAGGCCAAGGTTCCAGGCTTTGGTTTCGTCTTTTACTATATCATTTCTGTTGCCCGCCTTGTGCTGGGCGGCATGATAGGCTTCGTGAAACAGGGTATCAACCAACTCCGCCGTTCCGTCTTCCAATGCACAGTTTACGTCTATGTAAATTTTATTTTCTCTGGGTCTGAAAGCGCCAAAATTGTCCCCTCCCGAATCATACAACTTAACACTGTTGCTATTAAAATAATTTGTTAGCGTTTCGGCTGTTTTAACTTCAACCGGCGTTTCCGCATTATCTTTGATAAAATCAACGGAACGCGCTATCATTTTTTCCGCTTTTTCCAGTTCCACCTTGTCAAAATTTGACAAACCGTCTCTGTTTCTGGTAAAAAATTCAGGCGGTATTTCTGTTTGCGCCGGTGCAGGGTTAAATTCCCTAACTTCAGATTTACCTTTAAATTCCATGTTCTACCCTCCAGTCCAATTCCAACCATTTCGACGGCAGGTCGTTTAAACCCATATTCATTGAGCATTCGGCAATGATGCAATCGAGAATAACCCCCTGGGTTTGCGCGTCAAACAATGCTATTTGCGGTTTTATTTCATCGTAAAATGATTTTGCCCAATCCAAGGTTATCGGAAACCCGGCCCTGTAACGTCTAAGTGCCGTACTTTCAAATGGAAAAAGCCCTGCAATAATGTCTGTAATAGTTTCCGTTTTTCCGCTTGGCTTTTGGTTTGTCAAATAATCGTGCAGACGTAATTTAAGACCGTTTTCCATGTTAGAGCGAATTATCCGCTCTTTTAGTTTGTCTATTTTTCCTTTGTCCGGGTCTGTTTGTGCAAGAAGGTAGAGTGTTATTTCTTTGACGAGTTCACCGGATACCGTATCTTCCGCCGCGGCAAACGGCTCTTTACATTCATAAGCGTATGGTTTTTCCGGCACGTCAAAACGGTCTACTTTGCACAACACCGGCTGTACCCAATTGTTTTGATACACGGCCGCCACGCCGCATTGTAGTTTTGAAAGTTCAACAATCTGATCGTTGTTGAGTCCTGCTGATTTTCCCACAAGCTCCCGGTCGCTTTGATCGGGCAGGCGCAGAATTATTTTGGTATTGGTATTGCGGATAACCGACATATCCAGAAGGCCCGGAGACTGATCGGCAATAATAAAGCCTTCGCCATACGTACGCATTTCTGCAATCGCATTGGCAAGCATCTCGACAGATTTTCCGAGCAGGTTTGATGATTCGCTTGATTGCTCGGTAGAAGTACGCTTGAGCAAATTGTGCGCTTCTTCCAAAACGGTAATATGCTGAAGGGAAGAATTCATCTTTCCGCTTGTCATGCGGTATTCCTGCAGCTTCATAACCAGGATGCCCATGATCAGCGCCTTGGTTTCCGTGGAACCTGCACGGCTCAGGTCGATAATGACGTTTGTGTCAAATAGTTTTCCGGCGGGCAGTTCATCGTTGGTAAAAATCATGCCGTTGATGCCGTTGGTAAGGGATTTAAGGCGGGTTTCCAGAGAACCCTTGTAGTTTCCCTTGAGTTCCTCCGAATAAGCGGAACTGTCCATGATGCGGACAAGGTTCAGGACCACATCGTTAAATGTAGGGTACAACGGCGGGTTAAAAGTGTTTTGGGAACTTCGTAAATCCCAGCCTGACGCACGGTAAGAAGCTTCGATAGCGTCTTTGAGTACCGCGGGCATGGCCGCGTACATGGGCCAGCAAACATTAAAGATCTCGATAAGGCGATCAAGGTGTTCAAGAATATGAATGTCTTCGGGAAACTTAAAAGGGTTTATCCGAAGAAGCGGCGATTTTTTAGGGTTGGTGCCGTAAACGGCAACGTCCTTCCGACCGCCGAATACCTGCTTGTATTCGCCTTTAGCGGGTTCAATCACCATGAAGTGAGCGCCTTTTTTGCTAATCCCGTCAAGAAGCTGATAGACGGTGTTGGACTTGCCGCTCCCGGTTGAGCCGGTAATAAAAGTATGAGATGCCAGGCTGTTTTTGTTCAGACAAACCGGAAGCGCCGTCTGATCGCCTGAGGAGTCAGTTTTCCCCATGTGGTAGATGCGGCCAAGGGAGACGGTGTTTTCGTCCGGGGCTGCGGCGGAGTCTTCGCGGTTAACCACGACCTCGCGGCCAAAAGCCGCCATGGTCAGCACCGGCAACCCGCCGACGCTGGACTGCGGAATTCCGGCGTGAATGGCAAGTTCCGCGCTGCTGATAAACGAGGTCGGGGTAATCTCCAAATTATCCATCTTTAACAGGGGATGGTGCATTTTGGCAAGCCAGGGAATAATGCCGCCGGTTTTTTGGGGAGACCACACGGTAATGCTTCCGGCCTCTACCGATGAATTTTCTCCCCGCAAAAGCGCTTGATACGCGCTCGCTACGATTTTGCTGGTAGACTGGTCATCGGCAAGGCAGTACGCGGAGCAGTTCCACATCCCCGTGTCCGCGCTTGTGTCCAGCCGTTTGAGCTGGGCGTTGATTTTTTCCAGCAGGTTTTTAATGGTCTTGTTTTCAAACTTGATCTGGATATTGCGGCTCCGCCCCCGGCTCTCCGAATCCGTTTTGCTCTCCTGCCGCGTAGTTCCCATTGACATTCCTTCGCTCGTGCCCCTTGTTGAGCTGCGGCTTTCATTCTCGCCAAAGGAACTGCCCCAATTTCTGCCCGCAGAGCCGCCGAGCCCAAAAACGATAATCCCGGCATTTGCACTGGCGGATTTTGAATTTCCCTCACTTTCCGATCTGTTGGTACCCCTGGTATAGCTTAACGTATCGCTGACACTTTTGTTGATCGATTCAGAAACGCCTTCGGAAAGGGTATTGCTGACGCTTGTGCTTTCGTTTTCGCCGAAGTTTAGGTCGTGTCCGGCATGGGGCGAAAGCTGCGAGTACAGCGTTTCGTAACCGCGCCGTATCTGTTCAATCTGCGCCTGGGGAACAGGATCGGCAATGAGGAGCAGGGAGTATTTTTCGCCCTGCATCGCGTCAATGAGTTTTTCCATGCCTTGTATGAACTGTCTGTCTTCCCTCTCGTCTTTGCGCCTGAGCCCCGCAACGCCGGTAACGGCGCTTATCTGTTTGCTCTGTCCCCTGTGGCTTTTGTTGGTGAAGATATTTTCCAGCATGTCGTTAATGGCGTTTCCTCCGGGAACCTGGGTAAGCGTTGTGCCGGGGAAATTTCCGGCAAAAGATTTTTGCAAGACCTCCGCCGAATCGCTTAAATCGTTAAGGCCGCCCGCTTTAACTGCCGTATAAAAATCAATTTTGTCTCCGGTACTGTTAATCAGCACGATGAGCGAACCGGTACAGCGTAAAACCGCCTGAAACACGTTCATCAGCTTGTCGCGGTTGTTTTCGTTCTTTGCGTAAACAAAACGCTCAATTTTGAAAAACCGCGCTATGCCGTTAATGTCTTTGCGCTGCAGTTCTTCCGGGCACGGCAGAACTTCCATTTCGCTTAAGTGGTCAAGGTAGGTTTTATAGACCACGGCGTCGGCCAGGGCGAGGGAGTTTTGCAGGGATTGCTGATTGCTTACAGGTTTAAGTTCGTTGGGCATATTCTTTCGCTCCGGTGCGGTTAATCGTCATCGTCGTCGTCATCATCAAAATCATCATCATCAAAATCATCGTCATCAAAGTCTTCGTCTTCATCATCTTCGTCATAATCCGGATCTTCCCATTCCTCAAACCATTTCTGAGCTACCTCATTATCCGGATCAAGTCTTAGTACGGTTTTGTAATCTGCTTCTTGCTTTTCAAGTTTGTGGAGGTTTCCATATGTCGCAGCGCGCGCAAGATATATATCCGCCAGAACTTTGTCGTCAATTTCCGGCTCTTCGTTGTACAACTCAATTGCTTTATTAAAATCTTTCAGTGCGGAGTTATACTCTCCTATTAGTATATACGCAATCCCCCGATCCCTGAAAAGATACCATTGGGTATCCAGTTTAATGGCTTTGGTAAAATCGCTTATTGCCTTGTCTTCTTTTAACAGTTTTGAATATAACCAGCCTCTATGAGTGTAAGCCAGAGACAGATAACCGTCATCATCATCCGACTCTGGGCCGATTTTTATTGCCGCAGTTAAATCAGCAAGAGCCGCGTCATCGTTTTCCAATTCCCGATATACCATAGCACGTGCAAAATAGTTGTTGCAGGATGGGGCAATTTCTATGGCTTTAGAAAGATCGGCAAGCGCTTTTTTATAGTTGCCCTTTTCTTCATAGGCAGATCCCCGAAGGTAGTAAAGCGCCGCGTCATCCGGAGCAATATGCAGCGCCTTGGTATATTCGGCTATGGCACTAGCGTATTCTCCTTCTTCCATAAAATCATTGGCGCGATTTGTCAGCTCTTCAAGTTCGTCATCACTATTTTGCTCCGGCTCAGGTTCCGCAGCACTGCCTTCCGCCTCAGGAGGCTTTGCTTCACCTACGGGCGTGCCGCACTCAGGGCAGAGCTTCCACTTGGGCTCAAGTTCCGCGCCGCAGTTTGCACATTTGGGCGTACCGGTCGGCGTTTCGCACTCAGGACATATCTTCCAGTTCGGTTTTAGCTCCGCTCCGCAGTTTTTGCATTTCAGTACGGTTTCCACTTTGTCTTCCCCTTTTTCCAGTTCCAGTTTTATGCCGGGGTTCCGGTCTGTATACCTCTGCATCTCCGACTCGAAGGCGGTATAACTACCATCGTCTCCAAAAAAGACTATTTTACGCTCGATACCAGGGCCCCAGTTACATTTTTTTGCCAGTTCGTTAAAGAAAGCGCCTTTCCATTCGTCTATACTGTGCCCTTCTCCGGTACCCAGGCAGCTTAAAGTCAGGGAATCGCCGTCCCTGTCTAATGCGGTGGTTTGATTTTCGCTGTTATAACGCAGGGTAAATTGTGTCATGTTATGCCTAAAGCTCCTTTACGGTAGTATAGCAGGCCAAAAAGCCGGGGACAAGGGGAAAATCAGATGCTGAATTTATGAATAAGACTTATCTCGAAAATATCTCTCGCCAAGAAGCAAAGTACGCCAAGTTTTGGTAAGAAATTATCTCTATTTTTGTCTATTATATTGATCCCGTGATTTTCATTTACCTCTATTCGTCATACTTTTTCAAAAAATCGGTTGGGCTTATTGCCGGAACACTGGATTTAATAAAATCACCAGTATTTCTGGTTATGATGTAGTCAGCATTTTCCCTTGCGGCGGTTGCAGCAATAACAGCGTCTTCAAAGTCAGAAAAATGAGGTTCTATTTTTTCGACAATATCAAGCAGAATATTGGTATCAAGCAAAACTTTCATTGCCGCGCCAGTCTTTCGTTTCTGATATCCTCAAGCGTCATCGCTTCCTTTGATGCAATTCCAACCAATCGCTGTGCAGCAGCAATTCTTTCCTGAATGTCTGATTCTATAATATCCTGATTGGATTTATTTTTTATCAAAATAACCCTAATATCAGTTGAATAGTCTCTTCGATACTCGACTGGAATTTCGATCATCCCATTGTTGGCAAATGTTCCAAATTCAACAGCTTCCATAACAACTCCTCCGTATAATTTATTGTGCCGTTACGAGGCAGCTATGTCAACTCTGGTAGTATGATTATAAGGCTCTGCGTCTTAGCGGCCCTTTGGCCTTTTTCCAACAGGCACTATTATCGGGCCTACGCCATTTTGTTTTATTTCGTGAACGCCCTCAATGTTTCGGGCGCTATTTTTGGCGGCCTTTGCGAGATAAAAATGGGAATGAGTAAAAATCAGGGATTTGGGCATAAAAAAAAGCCCCGAAGAGCGACATACAAACACGATTTGTAAGGCTTCTGCAACAGAAGCAGCGTTATCTCCGTGGACTTTCTAAGTATAAAATAGACGATTTATACAGGTTTGTCAAGTAGCAAAAACGGGAAAATCCCCCACCCTACGACGCGGCTTT
>Ga0082212_10013349_pt1 | contig 10277 bp, 5 predicted proteins | sample TergutNt197P3_FD_71548 | JGI IMG/M metagenome (GOLD analysis project Ga0082212, IMG submission 71548) | Neocapritermes taracua P3 segment gut microbial communities from Petit-Saut dam, French Guiana - Nt197 P3 | ecosystem: Host-associated > Arthropoda: Insects > Digestive system > Gut ...
GTTGCCGTTCCATTTTATTTTCAGGCGGTTGTCATCGGTAACGTGGGCAATGATGGTGGTTTCTATGTTTTCTTTTCGGCAATGTTCAAAAAAGGTTTCCACGTCTTTTGGGGCAACCACCACGCTCATCCGCTCTTGCGATTCGCTGATTGCCAATTCGGTGCCGTTTAGTCCTTTATATTTGGTTTTTACGGCGTTGAGGTCAATATCCAATCCGTCTGCCAACTCGCCAATGGCAACGCTCACACCGCCCGCGCCAAAGTCGTTCGATTTTTTAATTAAACGGGTAACCTCCGGATTGCGGAACAGTCGTTGTATTTTGCGCTCTTCGGGGGCATTTCCTTTTTGCACTTCCGCCGCGCACAACTCCAACGAAGTTTCGGTGTGCTCTTTCGATGAACCGGTGGCGCCGCCAATGCCGTCTCGTCCGGTTCTGCCGCCAAACATAATCACAACGTCTCCGGATTTGGGTTTTTCACGGCGCACATAATCTGCGGGAACTGCGCCTACTACAGCGCCAATTTCCATCCGTTTGGCTTTGTAGCCGTCGTGATAAATTTCGCGAACGTGGGTGCAGGCAAGTCCAATCTGATTTCCGTAAGAGGAGTAGCCGTGCGCAGCGGTTTTAGAGATCACGCGCTGGGGCAGCTTACCTTCCATTGTGTTTTCCACCGGCTCGGTAATGTTGCCGGCGCCGGTAACGCGCATTGCCTGATACACATAACTTCTGCCGCTCAGTGGGTCGCGAATGGCGCCGCCCACGCAGGTAGATGCCCCACCAAAAGGCTCAATCTCAGTGGGATGATTGTGCGTTTCATTCTTAAACATTAACAGCCACTTCTCCATTTTTCCATCCACATCCACATCCACATAAACGCTGCATGCATTAATTTCGTCCGAAATTTCCATATCTTCCAAATTTCCGCCCTTGCGTTCGTTTTTGCCGCAAATAGTAGCTAAATCCATCAATGTCATCGGTTTTTTGCCGCCGTGTACTTTTTCTCTCAATTTTAAATACTGATTAAAAGCCTCTTGCAACTGCTCTTGAAATGGCGATGGCGAAAAGGTAACTTTTTCTATTTCCGTCTCAAAAGTAGTGTGTCGGCAATGGTCGCTCCAATAAGTATCCAATACTTTGATTTCTGTTTCAGTGGGGTTTCGTTTTTCTTCATTTTTAAAATATTGCTGCACAAACAAAAGATCTTTCAACGACATTGCCAAACCGTGTGTTTTTCTAAAATCTTCAATTTCATTTTCAGAAAAATCTATAAAACCATCGAAAACAGGAATTTCGGCAATTTCAACATTTTCGGAAGCATCCAACACATTCATATTCTTTTCTCGTGCCTCCACTTCGTTAATGCAGTATTTTTTAATACGTTGCAAATCATCATTAGAAACAGAATCGTCCAGCGCAATCAGTTTAGCGCTTTTGATAATAGCATCGCATTTGGGGTCAATCAGTTTGAGGCATTGCAGGGCGCTGTCGGCACGTTGGTCGAATTGTCCGGGGAGGTATTCAATGGCAAAATGTAGAGGCGTTGCATGCAACGCCTCTACCGATATATCGTCCGTTACCGGCTCCGAAAACACCGTTTTTACAGCATTTTCCAGCAGTTGTTCATCAATATTAAAAACATCATACACAACAATTAACCGCAGTTCATTAATGTGTAAATGAAGATTGTTATTGAGTTCATTTTTCAAGGATTCGGCTTCCACCTGAAATCCTTTTTTCTTTTCTATGAAGAGACGGGTTTTAGGGATGATGTTCATTATCAACGGCAAAAAATAATTTATTACATTTTAAAACGAATAGTTGCATCGCGCAAAAATTTTGAGCGGCAAAGATAAAAAAAGATTTAGCCAAAAACTTATAATATTTCCTATCTCAAAAAAAACTATATTTTTGCGCGCTTTTTTAAAAAGCATTTTAATTTAATAATAATCAAAACTTAAAACAATGAAATCTGTATCTATTAGCGGTTCTCTTAGAGAGAACGTAGGGAAAAAAGATGCGAAAGCACAACGCGCACAAGGGCTTATTCCGTGCGTAGTTTACGGCGGTAGCGAACAACTGCAATTTGTAGTAGAAGAAAAACAATTCCAACACCTCCTTTTCACTCCTGAAGTGAAATATGTGGAATTGGAAGTGGGCGGCAAAAAATTTGAAGCCGTAGTGCAAGCCACGCAATGGCACCCCATAACAGACCACCTATTACACGTTGACTTCTTGGAAGTAATTGAAGGAAAACCGGTTACTATCGGCATTCCGGTTAAAATTACCGGTACTTCTCCCGGTGTACTCCGCGGTGGTAAATTAATAAAGAAAATACGTAAACTCACCGTAAAAGGTTTGTTGAAAAATATCCCCGAAGAGATCACCATTGACATCTCTAATTTGGATATCAACGATATGATTAAGGTTGGCGACTTGGTTGTGCCTAATCTTACCTTAATTGAAAACCCGGGAACGCTTATCGTAAATATTGCTTCTACACGTAATGTAGTTGAGGCGCAATAATCTCTGTGTTGCTTAGTTTACTTTGTGTCTCTGTGTTGCAAACAATACTTTCAGCACAGAGGCACGAAGAACACTGAAAGACACAGAACTTAAACATTAAACACCTATTCTTTTTTTGTAACTAAATTCAATAAAATATCTCTTTTATCAGGTGAAACTTCAAAAGTTACCAATATTTTTTCGGAATTTTCAATAGTTGAGGCATCTACGTAGGTTTTAGGATAAGTGAATAGATAAATCACATCAACTTTCAAAACTTCTGCGATTTTCACAAGATAAGATACTTTTAATTGTTGCCTTCCATTCTCTATTTTATTCCAGTTTGATGCATCACAATTAATTGCAAAGGCTATATCTTCTGAAATGTTAATTATCTTTTTGTACCAAATAAGTTTACTTTTGCACTATTATTAACTTTAAACCTTACAAAATGAAAAAAATTATTCCCTTCTTACTTAGCGTAGTGCTGTTAATGAATTATGCAAATCTTGCTGCGCAAGCCGATGCGCCCACAGATTTTACAACAACCCCTGTGGGTATTTCTTTGGCTTGCCACCTTGCTTGGACAAACCCTGCCACCACCATTGCAGGCGACCCATTAACCCAAATTACCAAAATTGTAATTGAGCGAAACAACGAAATAATTAAAGAGATTGCAAACCCCGCCGTAGGCGCCCCAATGAATTTTACCGACAATACTGCTCCTGCCACAGGCACCTACCATTATGTATTATATGCAGTTACCAACGAAGGCAAAGGACTTGAAACCGAAGGATATGCAGATATTGGAAACGGATGCTATTTCAGATTTGTAATGAAAAATTTAGCTTACTCCTCACAAGGGTGGAAAGGATCTTTCATCAATATTACTGTAAATGGAATAGATTATTGTACCGTAACATTACAGGGAACTTATTTCGCAGAAGAAACAATTTTTATACCCAGTGGAACACTGACATTTACTTGGGTATCAGTAGGGACATCTGATGAAATTTTATCATTTGAAATTTATAACCCATTGGATGAGTTGTTATTTGTTATTCCTGATGGTATTTGGGAAGAGATTGGAATGTTTTTAGAATATGAAAACCAATGCAATGATGACAACAATGAGTGCGATCCGGCAACAAACCTTGTAATTTCTGCAAATAATGGTACAGTTGCATTACATTGGGAGGGAATTGCCGACAGCTATGCTATAATGAAAAACGGCACTATTATTAAAGAAATAACTGAAACCCATTATTTGGATGCAGAGATTGAAGATGGTTTTTACTCTTATTGCATTATTGCAAATTATAGCGATTGTATATCTTTCCCAATTTGCGATGATATTATGGTTTTAGGTGTATTAGAGCATAAAGATAATATTTTGGTTTATCCTAATCCTGCAACAAATTTAATTAACATATCGGGCGATAGCGTTTCGGAAGTAAAAATATATAATAATTTAGGGCAATTAATTTTAACTCAACATAATACAAATGCAATAAACGTATCCGCATTAACAAACGGCATATATATACTATCTATTAAAACACTAACCGGAACTATCACTCAAACGAAAATCATCATTAACCATTAAGAATTAGGAATTAGGAATTAAGAATTAAAAGAACTTTAAACTTTAAACCTTAAACTTTGAACCTATTAACCACTAACCACTTAATCCCCCGCCTTAATCTGCGTAAATCTTGTTAAAATCTGTGTCATCTGTGTGCAAAAAACCAAATTTAAACCTCATATTATTAACCAAAATTAAATCAAATGAAAAAAATATTTTTAATTATTATAGTTTGTTTGGGCTTATTTTACTTTAATTCCTGTACAAAACCCGAAAATAAAATATGTGCTTGCGGCGTGAAAAATCCTGCAAAAAACCTTCCCTGGCTTGCCGAATTGATTAAAACAGCAGAAAGTGACGAAACATTGCTCTATTTCGGTGCTATATGGCTTGAAAATTATTATGGGCAAGATGTCTTCGTTACGAATATGCCGCTAGGTGGTTTCTTGTATAGAGTTTTCGATTGTGAAGGAAACGATCTGTTTAATAATAATGATGAGTACTGGTATTTTCTTAATCATTTAAAAAAGGATATCGTAATATATGTTTCACCAAATTATCCATTAAATTAGTAAATTATGAAAAAAATATTAATTATAATAACATTCTTTTTTTTTGTATTGGCATTCCTCTTTTGGACAATGTGTCGCTGTAAATATGTATGATCTACGTACTCCTATGGGTAGTTTAGTTTATTCATCTATAAGTTGTGAAGATGATTTAGGATTAAGGTTGGCTCAAGATAAAGCTTACGCTGAGGCTTATCCCAATGCAATTCAGATACTCACGTATGATGGTTGTAGTTCTACAAATAAATTCAATTGTCATGGATATGCATGGATTAGAGTAGAGCAAGGAATAGATAGACGGGTAGGATTTCCTGAAGTCATTCGGAGAGAAATGCCTCCTTATATAACTGATGGGAGTTATACTCAAGTATCTTCTGAAACTTTTCCTGCCAAAGTTTTTTGGGATTATCCCGAAGGTATAATTGTAGATCATTCCGCAGTAACTACTCAGCAACCGGGTTGGTGTATTTCTAAGTGGGATGCTGGTCCTTTATGCTATCATCAATACAATGATTCTCCTTATACTTCAACTTTCAAATATTACGTAAGAAATTGTCATCCTATTATTGAGAACATGGCAATTACAGCAGATCGGAATATGAATTCGTGTGGAGACATCACTTTTATAAACGATACGATTTCAAATAATGCCACTGTAAATATTCATGCACAAGATGCCGTGTATCTCAATCGGGTATGTATTTTGTGGTAATTATGCTGAAAGATGGTAAGGTGCTAACGCAAAAGATGATGGTGCAGTAATATTTTGCACGCAGATAACGCAGATAACGCAGATGTAGCAGATGAGTGCAGATTTTTAAGAATTTGCGCTTATTTTTTTATCAAACTTTGCAATAATTCGCTTATCCCAATAAAAAAGAGACTGCCTTTTAAGACAGCCTCTTTTCATCTATATTAATTGATGTTTATTTAGTAATCGACACTTTGGTTGTGCTTGTGCTTGATTCGGTAGTAACGCGCACGCCATAAATGCCGGTTGCTACATCGAGGGTAATTTCGGTTCTTTCGGTAAGCGCGTTGCCTGACCAAACCAAACGTCCGTACATATCCATAATTTCAACCTGTTTAATTGAAATCAGGTTTTCGTTTATTATAGTAACCACGTTGCTGTGGCTGAATACGTTGACAGTTGCTTCGATGTTATCAATACCTTGAGGTACTTTAAAGTAAGCCTTAATGGTGCTGTTGCCTCTAATGTCGAAGAAGGTATAAGAATCCACATCGCCCATAGATACGCCGTTTACAAGAACATCGCTAACTACAAAACCTGCATCCGGTGTCATTACAAATGTTTTGCTTTCGCCGTGGGTTACCACAAAAATACCTGCGGGAGTTATTGTTCCGCCGGTGAAGGCTTGGGCAACAATTTCATAGTTATTAAGAACCACACCTTCAATGGTAATAATTTGATCCATAAAAATATTGGTGATTGCATAAACACCACCTGCAGGATAAAGGGCAATGCCATTCACACGCACCAAAATATTGGATTGGCTGTAGCCTTCTTCCAATTCAACTTCAAACTTGTAGCTGCCATTGTATTCCACAGGAGAACTGTAGCCTTCCACAGGAATTACCAATGCGCCCGGAACAACTTGATAAATAACATCGTACCATTTCTTCTCGTATTGGGCTTCTATCGAGTGGTCGGCAGAAACGTCATAAAACTTGTAAGTTCCGGTAGTAACTGCGTCCGGTTGGTTAATTCCGTCAACGATAACGCGCACTAAGTCGTAGCCTTGTTGAGGCGCCATAAAGAAGAGCTGGTCATCGCCGCTTATCACAGTTACAAAGCCGGCAGGGTTGATGTCGCCGCCTTCGGTGGCGATTGCTTCAATAGTGAAGGTATCCGGTGCAAATTGAATATGAATAGTGTGGTTTTCAGTTACATCCATAAAACGATACTCGCCATCGTAAACGGCTTGCAAATCGTTTGCGCCGTCAATAATGGCATATTTCACGTGGTAGCCTTCCCAAGAGTTAAAAACGTAAATGACTGAATGTGAGCCATACTCAATATAAGCCACGCCGGAAGGAAGAATTTGTCCGCCCGGACTGTGGGTTGCCGTAATGGTGAGCGTTTTTTTGGCAAAGGTTACCTCAACAGTATGGTTTTGCGTTACGTTGAGGAAAGTAAAGTAGCCTTGCGCCACTGCAATGGGGTGGTTGTAACCGTCAATGAGTACTTGGCTCACTTCGTACCCTTCTTGTGGAATGAAGTTGAGGGTTTGATTGGCGCCGTGCACTACGATGGGGTTTTCGGGGTCTATTTCGCCGAAACCGTTGGAGTTGGTAACAATAATGTAAGCATTCGTGGCAAAAAGTGCCGAAATGGTATGGTTTGCTGTAACATTTTCAAATGTATAAATTCCTGTGGCTGAAGCATCAGCGTTGTAAGTGCCATCCACATAAATTGCAATCAGGTTATATCCGGAGTTTGGAATGGCTTCGTATGTTTGGTTAGCGCCATAAGCAACCTGAAGAGTGCCGAGAGGAGAAATAGTTCCGTGTGAACTCGTGCTTGATACAATTGTAAACATAATGGGTTTAAAAGTTGCAGAAATAGTGTGCGGAGCATGAATATTTGTAAAAGTGTAAGTTCCTGTAACTGCAGCTTGCGTATTGAGAATGTCATCTACAAATACTTTATCAATTTCATAACCAATATCAGGCACAATAGAGAACGGGAAAGCAATAGTAGCCGAATCAACTGCAATTACGCCAACCGCATTAGGAAATTGAGTGGGATACACCACACCGCCCATTTCTTGATCGGCGCTGGGTCCAAAATAGATAAGATATTTCGGAATTTCTCTAAATTCTACGTGGATCGTATGGTTAGCCTGAATGTTAAAGAAAGTATAGGTATTGGAACCCGGTGCCGGTAAGATATTGCCGTCAACCACAATATAGTTTACCAAATAACTGGTATTGGGAAGGAATGTAAACATTTGATTAGAGCCATAGTTAACAGTTATTGTGCCTATGATGGGGTTAATCGTACCATTATCGCCGGCAGTGGCTGTAATAGTGAAAGTTTGCAACTGGAAGTTTGCCACTAATGTAGTATTTTGTGTTGCCGTGAAAGAATATTGAAGTTGATCTGTAACTTCTGTTCCGTTTATGGTCCAGTTAATAAAATTATAACCGGTATTAGGGGTTGCCGTAACCGTTACAAGGTCGCCATTATAATAAACGCCGCCGCCGGTTACTGTTCCGCCCGATGTTGGATTTGCCGCCACGGTTATGATTGGGGCTGCATCGTTGTCTAAACAAAATTCAACACCTTCCGAGTCTTGTTGAATATCGTAGTATGCAATTACTTCATAGCATTCTGCCGGATTGCCGGTTGGATACAAATCTGTAAAGTTGTTTAATCTTGTTAAATAATCATTGCCATCCCAGTCTGTTCCTACTATGTTTTCGCCTTGACGCATTACTTTGTATCCTAACAGACGTTCTTTGGCAACGGCTCCGGTATGATGTTTCAAATGCGCAGTAACGGCAACATTGCCCATAAGAGAAAACTCTGATAAAGTTCCCCACGTAAGACCGCCATCTTCCGAATACAGGTTGGCGCGTCCTTCAAAAGGTTGTTCATACTGAGGTGTATAAGGCGAGCACAAAGCAATAGGATAATCAAAATAAGAATGAAAAACTACTTCAATACCAAAATATAAGGGTTCTGTCATATCTAAAGAAAGAGATACAGGGGTATTTAATGTAAAAGTATTCCAACTGTCGTTTACGAAAGAAGGAATAGCTTGATCAACAATTCTTTGTGTGCCTTTAAATACGGCAAGTTTTAATGTTGGTCCAAAAAATGGTGATTGCTGATATAGATAGGCGGAAATGGAAGTGATTTGATAATCGTGGTAGCCTACTAAGTCTTTAGCCTCAAATTTAGCGCCTGCAATAAAGGGTACTCCTTCATTTCCAATGTTATCAATGGGCCATTCGGGGTCTTCCAAGTAAGAGAGCGTAGCCACTTCGCCAGGGTCTGCCCAATTCACGTGCACAGTTCCATCTTGAGCATCATAAGCGGTAACGCGCTGCGGAACTTCAATTACCAATGCGCTTTCAGGAGTAAAAACAAAGATGTTATCCAAATTCCACATCATATAACTTGCCGGAGAATCCTCAGCATAAGCAATGAATCTTATTCTGGTTTGCTTGTTGGCAGCAATAGCAGAGATATCGAATTGATGATATTCAAAAGATGAAAAATATGATACCGGTGAAAACTCGTGCACGGTTTGCCAGTTTGTGCCGTCAAATGCTTCCACCTTAAAATGATCGGTGGCAGTACCCATCCAGTCTTGGGCAGGGGCAATGTTAAAAGATAAAAACACCTGATCGGCTTCGGTGGCATCTAAATAAGGCGAAAGGAAATAGTCTTGATAAGTATTTCCCGGCGAAAGGTACATCATTGCAGGAGGGTTGATGCCATTCCATGTAGATATCATCCATCTATCATCCGAACCGGGGTTAATATTCCAATAGTTTGTAGCATAATCTCCCGAATTAAAATCTTCCATAAACGGAACGGTTTTTTCGCCAACATTAATGGCTACGCCAAGAGTAGAAACGCTTTCCTGCGTATCGTTCCAAACGGCGGTTGCTCTGTAAACATAGCTGCCATTGGGAATAGCATTATCGGCAAAAGTGGTATTGGTTAAAAGCGAAGTGTTCAATTGCACGCCATTTCTATACACATTATAGCCGTTGAAAACATTCTCCGGATCGGGTGTAGGAGGATCCCAGGTAAGGAGAACGTTACGGAATGACGTTTCTTCCAAAGCAAGATTTTTAGGAGGGTTAACAGCTGCTAAATGTGCAGTAATGTCCACAATCCAGCCTTCGCCCGTTACCGCTACGCTAAATCCTGCCATACGAAGTCCGTCTGCAGAAATTGATGTAGGAGTATCCATATTGGTCCATTGGGCTTCGAGAACTCCGGCGCTTACCAAATAGTCGTTAAAGTGCATCCTTCCCAATTGTTCCGTATAAATAAAGGGTTGTCTGCCAAAGATTCCATCAAACCCAATCACGTGACCAAAGTCGGAAACTGCTTGAGCATACCCTGAACCGGGGATAATGGTTAAAATATCCAGTTCAATATCATAAAGAGCAGGACTAGCTCCGGCTTGCAACGCTACGTATTTTCCGTTAGGGCTTACTTTAAAGCATTCACCGGTAATCCATACTCCATTTTGTTTAATTTCTCTCATTTGTCCATTTATCCAAACCACGGGTTGGCGTCCATTATAAATCGGATTAGCCCAGCCGGCGGCAACAGTTCCATCGGCAGACAAGCCTTGCACTCTGGCACCTTGCCCCGTTGGGGTAAACTCCAAAACTGTGGGTGTAGGATTTCCGTTAGTCCATATTACAGGTTCCAACATATTCCAATTTATCCAACGTGAACCTGCCACTACTGTGCCATCGGCAGAAATTCCTTCTGCCATATTTCCAATACCTTCTTCGGGTTGATTTCCCGGATAGAGCGGAAAACCGTGCCATTGGTTATTTTGAAAATAACCGCCAGTGAGGAGCGCTCTCAACACTTCGTCATACGGATCGTAATACATCATCGTTT
>Ga0082212_10013350_pt1 | contig 10276 bp, 8 predicted proteins | sample TergutNt197P3_FD_71548 | JGI IMG/M metagenome (GOLD analysis project Ga0082212, IMG submission 71548) | Neocapritermes taracua P3 segment gut microbial communities from Petit-Saut dam, French Guiana - Nt197 P3 | ecosystem: Host-associated > Arthropoda: Insects > Digestive system > Gut ...
ATGCTCTCATTTTATTGAACATGCCTGTCTCCGGATCCGTGAAATAAGGAAATTGTTGCGCAAACGGCGAAATATTCTCGCCCTGAACCATATCAAACAGCTCTTCCGGAGTAATTGTTAACCCCAATTTTTTAAGCGCGTCGTTCAACACAATCTCATTGACCATGTTATCGTAGACGCTTAACCTTATTTGCGTATTCTGTTCATCAGTCAGGTTGGCCCCGTTCGATTGCATCTTGTAAATTTTAGACATTTCTTCTATCCGGTCGATATAGTCCTGATAATGAATAACTGTTCCATTTACATTCGCCACCTGATCCTGCGATTGCCGCATATAAGTCGATCCCGAATTGAGAAAGTCGCCGATAATAAAAGCGAACAATGCCAAACCGACAATCACAACCAATAGACCTGCCTGATTCCTAATTTTCTCTAATGTAGCCATTTTTTTATGTATATTTATCTATATTATTTCATTAAGGGCGCAAAGATACAAATTTTATTGATAATTGAAAATTGAAAATTATATTTTTTGGCGTAAGTTTACAACTTGTGCCAAAAAACGGAAATCCGTCAATTCGGATTTGCAATCCGAATGTGTTGAGTATATGGGTTTTAAATCTGTAAAATAGATTGATGCTTCGCATTGCAAATGCTTATACTCAATTCTGCCGGATTACAAATCCGGCACGACAAAGCCCAAAAAACGGAAATTACAAATCCGGCACGACAGATGCGTTTTCTATTGCCGTTGAATCTGCCGGCGCGATTTCTTCCTCGAAGGGTATTTCGGCTTGAGCGTTGAATATTTGGTATTCGGTTAATGTTTGATTGGATTCAAATCCGGTTCCGGTATTGATGAATTCGCCTTTGGTAATGCGGATAAATTGATCGGAATAGATTCGCTCATTCGTATCGTCCCAAAAAAGCAAAGAGGTTTCGAATTGCTCGCCTTCCATATTGACTACTTTTACATTGTTTATGAATTTCCATAACTTCTTTTTGGTAAAGTAGTAGGCGGTGTCGGCATCGAAGGCAGCTTCGACATTGAATAATGTATCAAGGCGTTCGCCATGCACTTTTTCGGGATAATAATTATAAGGTTCGGAGGCTTCATCGAACATAAGCCATTCTTTTGTTTCCAACCTGTATCTTGTTACCCCCGAATCTGAAATCAGCATGATAACCTCAGTGGATTTTACGTTATAGGATGTTTCATTGTCGAATTCAAAGTCAACAAATTCTTTTTTACCCCAGGTGCATGAGATAAAAAAACTGAGAGGCATGGCAATCATCATACAGATGATTGCCATGCCACATAAACTATCGGTTTCGCAATGAAAACGATATTTCATCTTCTTACTTTCACTGTCGTGCGTTCGTTGATCCAACCGCCGACTAAGAACGGAGAGCCATCTTCAACATCGGGATGCATAAAAACTTCTTCCGTAGTCGGGAAATTGTTGCGGTATTGACTGATCAGTCTGTTTGCATCGTCGGCACAGGAAGGATCTATCTGCCTGGCTCTTTCAAATTTATCGACGGCAATTACATACACCATTTTTCTTAATACCGGATCATTTGGATATACACTCTGGGCTGTAGCGCCATAAGCCTGTCCTATTAAAAGCATTGCTTTACCATTGCTTGGATTGCCTTCTAACGCTCGTAATGCGTATGATCTTACTTTTTGATAATTGTTGCTACCGGAAGCTAATGAAGCAATTAAGTAATTAATAGTACTTTTCTGTACATTGTCTGAAGTCAGTTCAATGGCTTCAAGAAAATATTTTTCGGCCGTAGCGTTGTCTTTTTTCTTTAGCGCTGCGCCGGCTTGTCCGTAAGCCGATTCGTAAGTCGGTTGGATCACGTGTGCATAATTAGCTGCGGCAAAGTAGCTATCCGTTTCCACACATCCTACTCTTTGAAATAAAGCCAACGTTGTTTTCAGAAATTCAAGATCTGTTTTCTGCGCATCAATCTTGCTTGCATACACTCTTTCCATGGTTTCACAATCAGCGGCGCCGCTTTGAGCAAAAGATGTTTCAGTACCGGCTTTCATTGTCGAGATTGTATTAATCTGATTCTCATCGTTAGCTGCTTTGGCTGCTTCTAACTTAGCATCGTAAAGAGCGTTAACGGCAAGGAAGTCATTGATGTATTGCGACATGTATTTGTCCGGATCTGACGCCATTAAGTTTTGTGATGCCATTAAGTAATAGGTAAGCGAGCCAAGCTGAGTCTGTTCCTGATATTGTTCTATCATCGGTTTTAACCAATCATATAAAAGAGCAAAATCGGCTTTTTCACCTTTTATCGTAACGTAGAAATAAGCTTTACGATTCATAATCCAATTGACGTCGTACGTTGCTTCATTTCCAAAATACTTGATGCGCTTATCGAACAAAGCCATCAAATCATTGAAATATGTCTCACGTTGAGCATCATCGGTAGCTTGCGACATTTGCCACTGAATAATCTGTTCGCCCCATGTGTACAAATTCCTGAAAGACCCCGGACATTCATCGTAAGCAGCTTTCCAATAAGGAAGCGCATCTGCGAAATTCTGTGTCTGGACATTTGATTGCGCTAAACTAATGTTTTGCCTGCAGCGAAGGCTATCTTCTCCTGAGCCGAATGGAGTTCCGCTGGCTACTCCTGTCTGTGCTTTCGCACCCATTGCAATCGTCAGGATAACTGCAATGCTTAAAATTTCTCTGAGTTTCATCTCTGTTAATATTTTAATGGTTTATATTTATTTTACGAAATCTAATTTTATCTCTTAACTCTTAGTTCTTAACTCTTAATTCTCCTTATTCCATTTTCATCTTAAAAAACCAAAACTCATTAAAGTTAAACGACAATGTAAGTTGGAAATATTGTTCGTTGATTAATGATTTAATATCCGGCACAATTCTTACATATTCAAACGACGCGTTGATATAAGAGCGATTATCAATCATCGGGAAACCGGCTCCTATTCCAATTCCGTATTCTTTATATCCCGAACCATTGACCTGTAAATAGGAGTTACTGTAATTCAAACCTGCCCGATACCTGACGCGGCTTAAATAACTTCTCGTAAAACTATTCGGGATATATTCACCGCCGACAGCTAATTTCAGCCTGTTGTTAAAATTGTCTTTTTCTCCTTTGAACCGGGTTTTCGACCATGCCTGCCACGAGACATCGGCAGCTAAAATCATCTTGTAATCTTTTTCGTACGAAACGCCCAAACCAACCGAATTGGGAATATCGTATCCTTGATTGTGCAGTGTATCTGACTGGAGCAAACCGGAATAGAAATATGGATCAACTGAAATCGCATTATATGAAACAGCGCTGAACGTCAGCTTCGGCGTATAAGTCAATCCGAAAGTCAACCGTTCTGTTTTGCTTAACGGTTGCGTATATTGCGCTCCAAGATCATATTTAAAATTCCGAAGGTTCATCTTTTCTAATGTATATAAATTATCAACACTTGATGCTCTGTAACTCACACGACTATTATGTTCAATAATGCCAAACATATAACTAACATTTGCTCCTAATGCAAGACGCTTCTTCCATATATCTATAGACAATCCAACATACACTTCGTTTAATCCGCCCTTTCCTGAAAAGTAATCGTCGTGCGCCACTTCATCTGCTGTATTTGTAATCTGGAAATTATATCCTGTATGGGAATAGGGTAATATCCCGGCGCTCATAGCAACTGTATGGGAAAGAGGAAATTGTATGCCTAAATACAACAGGTTTCCGCTGATGTTACTGTGCGTATTTGTTTCGTCATTGAGCATTGAATATTGCAATGTTGCACCTGCATCAAAAAGAAACGTTAATGAATCCATGCATGAGTATGAAGCCGGATTCATGGGATTTATCTGTTTAGATGAACGAAGACCGTAACCTATGCCGCCCATCGAACGACCGGCTCCGAACGACCGATCGGCTATCACACCATACCCAAACCTGGTATAAGGAGAAATCGTACTGTTCTGCGCTACCAAAGATAACTGCAGACAAACTAAAAAACCTAAAATTAAACTCGCTCTACTGTTTTTCAACATTATATTCTAAAATCCTGTTTAGTCCGATTATACCTAATAATTTGTTTGCAAAGATGATGTTTTTCAACCGTTTTTCAAAATAAAATGTATGTCCGCCTGTTAAAAAAACATGAAGACCCTGATATTTATTTCGTAATTCATCAATAAAACCATCCATCTCATATACAATTCCATTCACTACACCGGCTAAAATAGCCGTTTCGGTGCTTGTTCCAATTAATGGAACTTCTGCTCTCTCTTCCACAAGCGGCAGTCGCTTTGTGAACCGGTTCAAGGCATTAAAACGTGTACGCATCCCGGGCGAAATATTTCCTCCAAGATATATACCCGGCGCTTCAATCACTTCGTAAGTTATTGCAGTGCCTGCATCAATGACTAAAATGTCTTTTTGTGGTTGCAGAAAATTTGCGCCCACAGCAACAGCTATCCGGTCTCCACCTAAAGTATCCGGTGTTTGATAGCAAACTTCTATCGGCAACCGGACATGCCTGTCGAAAAAGAAAAAATACGCCAAACGATTTTCCAAACATGTAATCAATTCTTTTTCAACATCAATTACTGTCGAGAAAATCCCGTTTTTAAAAGGATATTGACCAAAGAGTTGAAACAGAGAAGATTGTTCAAATACCTTATAATCAGCAGAAAAAACCATCTGTCCCTGATTGAATACAGCTACCTTCGTAGCAGAATTTCCTTGTTCAATAATCAGATTCAACGCTCAATTCCTATTAAAAGACGACAAAGAAACAAAAAATCTGCGAAAAAACCACATTTATAGGTAAAGAACATTGAAATTTTAAGATTATTTATAAAAAACAGCTACATTTCAATTTGTCGCACAATATTTTTTAAACAATAGGGTAAATCTTGAATTGCTTCTCTTCAGACAGCCTCACATTGCTTGATTCTAAACACTCAGGTAAATTCCTAATTTTTAATTTTTAATTCTTAATTTTTAATTGATTACCTACCATGCAAACATCGGATAATCCTGCATCGTAGTATTGACTTTCAGGCGTACAGCCGCAATTGTCTGTTCGGATTCCGGATTCGTCAGGACTGTATCAATCATTTCGACAATTTCGCCCATCAACGCTTCTTTGGCTCCCCGTGTTGTGATGGCCGGTGTGCCGACCCGTATGCCGGACGTCTGAAATGCTGAACGGCTGTCGAAAGGAACCATATTTTTATTGACTGTAATATCGGCTGATACAAGGGCTTTTTCGGCTGTTTTGCCATTCAGTTCCGGGAATTTTGCGCGTAAGTCAATCAACATGCTATGGTTGTCCGTACCGTCCGAAATGACTTTATATCCTTTATCCATAAATGCCTGTGCCATTACGGCTGCATTTTTTTGTACCTGTGTCTGATAGATTGTAAAATCAGGTTCGAGCGCTTCATTAAACGCTACTGCCTTAGCAGCGATGATATGTTCTAACGGCCCTCCCTGAATACCCGGAAATACAGCCGAATCAAGCAATTGCGACATCATTTTGAGTTCGCCTTTCGGAGTGGTCTTTCCCCAGGGATTTTCAAAATCTTTACCAATCAGGATAATACCTCCGCGTGGCCCACGCAATGTTTTGTGGGTGGTTGAGGTGACAATATGTGCATATTCCAGCGGGTTATTTAATAAACCTGCTGCAATCAGACCTGCCGGGTGCGCCATATCAATCATCAGCAACGCGCCAATCTTCTCTGCAATTGCACGCATGCGTTTGTAATCCCAATCGCGCGAATAGGCCGAACCGCCTCCGACAATCAGTTTAGGACGTTCACGTAGCGCCACTTCTTCCATCTGGTCGTAATCAACGCGACCGGTGGCTTCGCGTACATTATATTCTGTCGGACGGTACAGCAGTCCGGAACTGTTTACAGGCGAACCGTGCGAAAGATGTCCACCGTGTGAAAGATTCAACCCGAGGAATGTTTCACCGGGATTCAATACCGCCAAAAACACGGCGGCATTGGCTTGCGCACCCGAATGAGGCTGCACATTGACCCATTCGGCATTGAATATCTTTTTCAGCCGTTCGATAGCCAATGTTTCGCTTTCATCAACCACCTCACAGCCTCCGTAATAGCGTTTTGCCGGATAACCTTCGGCATATTTGTTGGTAAGGCAACTACCTGCTGCCTGCATAACCTGTTCGCTGACAAAGTTCTCAGATGCAATCAACTCTATCCCTTTCAATTGCCGTTGATTCTCTCTCTCAATAATTTCAAAAATCGCATTGTCTCGTTTCATATTGTTTTTGTTTTGACGTGACAAAGATACAATTAATTTGAAAATTCTCAATTGCTTCCCTACGGAAAGCCAAACATTATATAATTTTTTATATAATTGTAAATCTCAATTTTCAATTGCTTCACTTCGGAAAGCCAAACATTATTTTTTTACACTATTGTAAATTCTCAATTGGATTTTGTACTTTTGCAGTGTATAAATTCATTATTGTTCGTTATGAATGAAATTGAATCGAGGATAAAACTGCTTCGGGAAGAGTTGGAACAGCATAATTATGACTACTATATGCTGTCGATGCCTGTCGTATCCGATCGTTTATATGACGAAAAGATGCGTGAATTGCAGGATTTGGAAAAGCAATATCCTGAATATGCCGCTACGGATTCGCCAACGCAGCGGGTGGGCAGCGACTTGTCGAAAGAATTTGTACAGGTTGCACACCGGTATCCGATGCTTTCGTTGGGAAATACGTATTCGAAAGGGGAAATAACAGATTTCTATGAGCGTATCAACCGCGCTTTGAATGAACCTTTCGAGTTGGTGGCCGAATTGAAATACGACGGCTCATCCATTTCGTTGATATATGAACAGGGAAAATTGACGCAAGCCGTAACACGGGGCGACGGTGTCCGTGGCGATGATGTGACGGCCAATGTGCGTACCATTCGTTCGATTCCGTTGAAACTCAAAGGAGAAGGATATCCGGAATTATTTGAGATTCGCGGCGAAATCCTGCTTCCCTGGATGGAATTTGAGCGGCTGAATAAGGAGCGTGAAGAACAGGAAGAACCGCTGTTTGCCAATCCGCGTAATGCCGCCTCCGGCACATTGAAACTGCAAAATCCAGAAATTGTGGCCAATAGGCGGTTAGATACCTTTTTATATTATATGCTGGGCGAAAAACTCCCTTCAGACGAACATTTTGACAATCTTCAAATTGCGCGTACATGGGGACTGAAAATTTCGGATGCCGTATGTAAATGTGCGACCTTGCAGGATGTATTCGACTTTATTGATTATTGGGACGTGGAACGTAAAAACCTGCCCGTAGCAACCGATGGCATTGTATTGAAAGTAAACTCGTTACGCCAACAACGGTTTCTGGGATTCACAGCCAAAAGTCCGCGATGGGCGATCTCGTATAAATTTCAAGCCGAACAGGCCGTCACACGATTAAACTCGGTATCTTATCAGGTCGGGCGCACGGGAGTCATTACGCCGGTGGCCAATCTGGAACCTGTGCAGTTAGCAGGCACAGTCGTGAAGCGTGCCTCATTGCATAACGCAGATATTATTGCCGCACTCGACTTATATATCGGCGACCATGTATATGTTGAAAAAGGAGGTGAAATCATTCCTAAAATTACACAGGTTGATATGGACGCCCGCTCTATCCTGATTGGAGAAAAAGTTATTTTCATAAAGAAATGTCCCGAATGTGGCACATCATTGGTGCGTCCCGAAGACGAAGCCGCCTTTTATTGTCCGAACGACCGGGAATGTCCCCCGCAAATCAAAGGAAAAATAGAGCATTTTGTGACCCGTAAGGCAATGAATATCAATATGGGGCCTGAAACGGTCGAAGATTTATATAACGCAGGCTATATGCGAAATACAGCAGATTTATATACTTTAAAAGCCACCGATTTACTAAATTTAGACCGTTGGGCTGAGAAAAGCGCGCAGAACCTGATTGACAGTATTGAGACGTCCAAACAAATTCCGTTCGAGCGCGTTTTGTTCGGATTGGGCATACGTTATGTAGGCGAAACAGTCGCCAAACGGTTATCCAATGCCTTTCCTTCCATAAGGCAATTGGCAGAAGCGACCTTGGAATCCCTGCTTGAAGTAAATGAAATAGGCGAACGGATTGCCCGGAGTGTCATAGATTATTTTGCAGACAGTCGTAACAAAGAATTGGTAAGTCGTTTGGAATCTTACGGATTGCAAATGAGCCTGAATGAAGAAGCCATACAATCCCGATCCGACAAACTGAAAAATTTGACTTTTGTAATCAGCGGTACGTTTTCGCATTATTCGCGCGATGCATATAAGTCATTGATTGAAAGTAACGGAGGCAAAAACACCGGTTCCGTTTCGGGTAGTACAGATTATTTACTTGCAGGCAATAACATGGGGCCTGCGAAATTGGCAAAAGCCGAAAAACTGCGAATTAAAATTATTAATGAAGAAGAATTTTTAAAACTAATCGAATGATTCTGACGAAACATTTTTTATTCAAAAAAATTAAGGCACTCTCGCAAAGCGGCTCAGTAAGACCGCATTGTTATCGTTCGTTGGACGATATCAGGTATGTTTTGATATTGTGTGAAGCCAAAGACTGGAAAACCGTTTATGCGTGTATAGGCACTTTAAAAGCGCTGGGCAAATCAGTCAATGTATGCGTATATATTAACAAAACAGATGAAACACCAATCTGGGACTATGCTTATTTGTTGGTTGAAGCAGGGAAAGATATCAATATGTGGGGTTTTCCGGACAAAAGTATAAAGTCCCAGTTAAATGGACTTAAGGTAGATATGTTGTTAGACCTGACCGGCGACGACACGCCGGCGATGCGTTACCTGATGCTTCAACACCCGGCATCGTTCAAGGTTGGCGCCAAACATTCACCTGATGAAGATCTACATGATCTCGCTATCGTAATGAAAGAAGGCAAGCATGATATTTCGTTTTTATTCGGACAAATAATGAATTATTTGCAGGCCATACGTTCCAAATAAGTTTTTTTCAATATTTTTGTGCAAAAATAACAATCAATGATGATAAATATGGATTTAAAAGGGATGGGTATAGCGCTCATCACGCCCTTCAAAGAAGATGAAAGTGTAGATTTTGATGCACTATTAAAAGTAGTTGAATTTCAAGTACAAAATGGCGCTGACTATATCGTTGTGCTCGGCACGACAGCCGAAACGCCCACATTGACGGAAGAAGAAAAATCAGCGATTATCCAGGCAGCAGTACAGCAAATTCGTGGCCGTATACCTGTTGTGCTTGGCGTAAGCAGTAATTGCACCCGTTTTGTGGTTAATCAACTGAAAGAGGGTGATTATCAAGGAATTGATGCCATTATGTCGGTAGCGCCGTATTATAATAAACCCACACAGGAAGGTATCTATCAGCATTTTAAAGCGGTTGCAGAGGCTGCTCCGCTTCCGATCATTATGTATAATGTACCGAGCCGGACAGGCGTAAATATGACGGCCGACACTACGCTCAGGATTGCACGCGATTTTGAAAATATCATCGCAATCAAGGAAGCATCAGGCAATTTCGCACAAATCAATGATATTATTAAAAATAAGCCTGCTCATTTTCAGGTAATATCGGGAGATGATTCGTTGGCTTTTCCGTTAGTTGCATTAGGGGCTGCAGGAGTCATTTCTGTATTAGGGAACGCATTCCCGCAAAAATTTAGCAAAATGATACACCTGGCGCTTAACGGCGAACACGAAAAAGCGCGGACAATCCATACACATTTTCTTGAATTGATTGACTTACTGTTCGTTGACGGAAGTCCTGCCGGCGTAAAGAGTGCGTTGAATATAATGGGATATTGTGAAAACACACTGCGCCTTCCCTTACTCCCTGTACGCCCGGCTACATACGAGAGGATACGTGCAATCATATAATATTTTAGCACGCAGATGACGCAGATAAAAAGGATTTTCGCAGATATTTTTTAAGAAATCTGCGAAAATCCACAAGATCTGCGTCATCTGCGTGCTGAAAAGCAAGCAAAAACTAAATCGCCATTGAAGCCAATATAGTCACAAGTAACGCAAGGATAGCGTACAACTCAGGGAATACGGCCAATACCAACGTAGCAGTAAACACATCGTGGCCATCTCCGATACTCTTGATTCCGTTGGCGCATACCTGCGACTGACGGATAGCCGAATAAATACAGGCGCCTGCCATCATAATACCTAAC
>Ga0082212_10013351_pt1 | contig 10275 bp, 7 predicted proteins | sample TergutNt197P3_FD_71548 | JGI IMG/M metagenome (GOLD analysis project Ga0082212, IMG submission 71548) | Neocapritermes taracua P3 segment gut microbial communities from Petit-Saut dam, French Guiana - Nt197 P3 | ecosystem: Host-associated > Arthropoda: Insects > Digestive system > Gut ...
CGGATTGTTGGCCCTGGCCTTTGCCGCGATCGCCTTTGGGATCCGTCATCGCGCCGTCGACCGTCAGGTCCTCATCCTGCACCTTGATAAGATAGTTTTTGAAATTTTCGTGATAGTTCGTCCCATATTTTTGGTCACATTCAAAAGTAGTCGAAAAAACCGCGTTGAACGCGTCCATCCCGACGCAACGCTGGAAGCAGGACGCTGTTTTGCGCCCGAGCAACCGCTGCATCTTGACCTTCTTAATAAGGTCTTCAACACTGCTGTGGAGATGCGTAAACCGGTTGATTTTTCGCCCTGTCAAGTCCGATGTGGCCGTCATCAGATCCTCGTGCTCAGGATCATGCGCCAGATCATATGTCATTGCGACACAATTGATCGATGGCCTGATCATTGGATGATCCACCCAATTTGGCTCTCTTTCCCCAAAAAGATATACCTGCGTGTCAATCTTCCGCAAACTTTCAATATACTCGGCGCCAGTCATTAATCCCATAATTTCCTCCTCATTTTACGAAAAATCCCAATGCGAAACTGCCTCTTCGCAGAGTATAACAGATTCACAAAACTATAAGCAAACGTCCTTCCCTGACACTTATAACAACACGGCCATCGCCTGTAAATTCATTGCTGACGCCCACAGGGCGGCTATGTGTGAGTACAGCGTCTGATAGTTCATATTTAGCGTTATCTATACAAACCCCGCTGCTGCGCTCAGTATAGGAAAGCACAGAAAACCGTCCGCCGGGTTTGCCGCGAACGGTAACCGGTTTTGCCGCTATAGTCTCCCCGTTTTCCCGGGCGTTTTCGCCTTCCGCCATGATAAGCCTTTCATGCCCGGTCACGATCTCCGCTTCACAACCCATATCGGTCAGGTATGACAAAGTCTGGACATTCGCCATAGTATGGCCAAAGTCCCCTCCGATCCCTCCCGCCAACACGAATCGATCGAAGCCCCGCGCCAGCGCGTAACCGACGCAGAGAAAAGTATCCGTGTCGTCCTTATCTTTGGGATAAATGACGCGTTCTATGCCAAGGGTTTCCAGCTCTTCCGCCAACTCCGCGGGAAGGCTGTCGAAATCGCCGATCACTATATTTGGCCTTTTGCCGGCCATCCTGCAAATCCTATAGCCCCCGTCGGCGCAAATAATATAGTCGTCCGGATTTATTTCCGGAAACCAATCGAGGTTCGGAAAGTCGTCCTCTAAGCCGGCGGTGATGATGACGCAGCGATTATACTCCATATACCGACGTACCCAACCGGCTATTTACGCTCCTGGTCAAATGATCGCTTGACGGGAGCGGGCTCACAAGTTTGCCTTTCGTTTCCGGGGCGTCAGGTAAAGCCGCGGCATCCGGACGGGCTCGTGTCCCGCCTATCACCGCGTCCCTGTAAGCCGGTACTTCGTTATTCATTTCGCGTGAGATATCCGCTTCACTTTCCCAGGACAGGTCAGCCCCCAGGATATTGGCGATTTCCTTGCAGACCTGCCAGGATTTATAAAGTATGCCCGATTCGGCAGCCGGGTTTACCGCGAGCAGCCGCCCTTCCGTATTGGTGTATGTTCCGTCAGCTGAAGCAAACCCGGACATCGGTATCACAACGTCGGCTCTCCCGGCAGTCGCCGTATTATGCGTGTCGCACACGGCCAGGAATACCACCTGGTCGAGCAGTTTCTTCGCGGCTTTCAACTCGTCCGGCGCCGCGCGCCCCGCGCCTGCCGCTTGAATCTGCCCGGCGGGATCCTCTCCGAAAATCAGGAGCGCTTTGACTTCGGCCCCGAAATCACTGTCTACTATATCTACCGCCGTCGCGCCGATTTCAAGATCGTACAATCCCCCGCTATTGCATTTCGGAAGTATCTCAAACACGCCGTCGCGCGGTCCGCTTCCGTGGCCGGACAGGAGCGCTATCCTGCAGATCAAAGCCGCCGCGTCAGCCGTGACGACATTGCGCTGATAGACAAACATCACCTTCCTGGCGTTTCTGATATCATCCGCGATTTTCGCGGCTTTGGCGGTCGTTTTTTTGTTTTTTAACGCGGCTTCTATTTCGGACAGCAGCCTTAGATTGTTTGAAGTATGAATGGTTTCGCCCTTGATACGCGACCCGAACGAGGCGTTTTTCTTACCACATTCACATGTTTCATTCGCGTCCCCGGTCTCGATTTTGATGAGCCTTACTCCCGCGCCGGCCGCGTGGTCCAGTTCCATCGCGAGCACGGGGTTTGCCGCGAAATCAAGGCAGACCGACAATACAACGTCAGTATGCCTCAGCTCCGTCAGGTCCGCCGAAGCGGGAGCCCCGTATAGAGCCGAAGCGGCGGACACCCGGTTATTAAACGAAAAAACCCGCGCGCCGAGCGTGAGCGCCAGCGACCTCGCCGCATACGCTTCTTCGTTGGTAAGACGATCCGATATAGCGACGGCCACGCTGCCCGGCCCGTAACGCGCGCGTACGCTTTGCGCTTTTTTCGCCGTAGCTACAAAAGCGTCATACCAGGTCGCGTCCATAAGCCCGCCCGATGAGCCGTCCCTGACAAGGGGGGCTCTGAGCCTTTCACCAAGCCCGGCAATATCCACCTCGGAGCAATCGAAGCCGAATTTGCCGCGACCGCATATCAATCCTCTGCCGCCCTCATCTTTAGATGGATTTGCTTTCACGAGCAGCTCACCCCTGGTCTCCAGCGCGATAGGACAACCAAGCCCGCAATGAGGGCATGTGGTTTCCGTTATCCGCGTCTCCAGAGGTACTGATTTTTTTATAGCGAGCTTTTCACGCATCGCCCCCGTCGGACAGGAGTCCACACACAAACCGCAGCTTACGCAAGCGGATTCCGACAGACCTATCCCGAACTCCGGCGTGACCACATTATCAAACCCGCGCCCCGCGAAACCAAGCGCCGCCGCGCCGCAGACTTCTTCGCATATCCGCACACAGAGTCCGCACAATATACATTTGCCCTCCTCGCGCTCGATGAAAGGATGCTCGTCCCTCCGGTCCGGCACAGCTGACAATTCGCCTTTATAGCGCTCCGGTTCAACGTCGTACAGTCTCGCGTACTCGATCAGTTTGCACTCAAAATAGTCCGCGCAACCACATTCCAGGCAGCGAGCCGCCTCGCTCACTATTTCCTCTTCATTCCATCCCGCCGAGATTTCGGCAAAGCTCCGCTTGCGCTCCTCCGGCTCTGTAATTTTCGCTTTCGGACGGAAAATCCGCTCGTACTCTTCGTAATCGCTTGCGTCTACGCCTTCTTTCTTCACCGAATAAGCCGGTTTGTATTCGATTCGCTCACCTGAAAGATAAGCGCTTATAAGACCCGCCGATTTCTTCGCGTCCCCGATCGCTTCCACGGCGATCGAAACCTTGTCATTGCCGCAGTCACCGCCGGCAAATACTCCCGGAACGCTTGTCGCGAAGGTCTTTGGATCGTATGAAACACCCTTTCTTCGGGTAAGATCGAGCCCTTCCAGTCCGAGCGAAACCGGATCCGGAGCTTGCCCGATCGCGATCACCACCGTATCCACATCGAGCATTTCCGTCTTTCCCTCGATCGGCGAAGGCGACCGCCGCCCCGAATCGTCAGGCTCTCCCAATTTCATATGCTGCAATTTGACTTTTTCCACGCGTCCGTCCCGGCCCGCGAAAAATTCGATCGGATTCGTCAATTCCTTGAATATTACGCCTTCCTCAGCCGCCTCCACTACTTCGATCTCTTCGGCAGGCATTTCGTTTTTTGTCCTCCGGTAAACGCTATAGACCACTTTCGCGCCCATCCTTACAGCGGTCCGGCAGGCGTCCATCGCCGTATTGCCGCCGCCCATCACCGCTACCCGTTCGCCGAGGTACACATCCTCGCCGGCCGCGGCCTTGCGCAGCATTTCCATGCCGCCTACCACGCCCGGGAGATCCTCCCCCTTCACATTCGCTCCGGTCGAAACCCAGGCTCCAACGCCCAGACAAACAGCGTCATATTTTTCGCGTATATGTTCCATCGTGACGTCGCGCCCAACGCGCCGCCCCGTTTTTATCTTTATCCCCAGGGATTCGAGCCGCTCTATCTCGGCATCCAAAATCGCTTTCGGCAGCCTGTACTCGGGTATTCCGTAACGCAGCATCCCGCCCGCTTTCGGCATCGCCTCAAAGATCGTCACGCCATGCCCGAGCAGCCTTAAAAAATACGCGAGCGACAGTCCATAAGGCCCGCCCCCGATGATCGCTACCTGTTTGCCGGTTTCCTCTTCCGCCTTCGGCATCCACTCCGCTCCCGGATCGTGCTCGAGCGCGTAGTCGCCGCAAAACCGTTTGATCCCGGCAATCGCGACCGGCTCCTCAACCAGTCCGCGCCGGCAATCGGTTTCACAGGGGTGAGGACAGACGCGGCCGATCGACGCGGGAAGAGGTATTCGTTCGATAATTAGGCGATAAGCCTCCTCCATCTGCCCGTTCGCGGTCAACCCGACATAACCCTGGCAATCGGTTCCCGCCGGACACGCGTAACGGCACGGTCCGCGGCAGTCACCCGAATGGTTTGACAGAAGCAGTTCCAGCATCGTCTTACGTGAATCGATTACACGCGGAGTATCCGTCCGGACGATCATCCCGTCAGCGAGCTCCGTCGCGCACGCTTTTACGAGCTTTGGATTGTTTTCGACCTCGACGACGCATATACCGCAGGCGCCGTAAATCTCCGTGCGGCTGTCTTCACATAGTGTCGGTATGAATATCCCGTTGTCCCTTGCGGCCTCGAGGATCGTTTGCCCCGCGCAGGCCTCGAGTTCGGCGCCATTAATATTGATATTGATTTTTTTCATTCCGCTAATCCCTGATTATCGCGTTAAAATTACATACTTCTTCGCATCTGCCGCATCTGGTACACTTCGCCCCGTCGATCGCGTGGCGCTTCTTTACCTGCCCTTCAATCGCGGAGACAGGGCAAACCCTCGCGCATCTGGTACACCCCGTACACGCGTCGGTAATCGTAAATGTTATCAGCGCCCTGCAATAACGCGCCGTACAACGCTTCCTGTATATATGGTCCTCATATTCGTTCCGGAAGTACCGGATCGTGGTAAGCACCGGGTTTGGCGCGGTTTGTCCCAGTCCGCACATTGAGCCGTCTTTTATTTTCCCGGCAAGTTCCTCAAGTTTTTCAATATCTCCGTCCTCGCCGAGCCCTTTTGTAATCCGCTCCAGTATCTCCAGCATCCGCTTGGTGCCGATCCTACAGTAATTGCACTTCCCGCAGCTCTCGTTTCGCGTAAAATCGAGGAAGTACCTCGCCATGTCGACCATGCACGTATCCTCGTCCATCACGATCATACCGCCGGAGCCCACGATCGCCCCTGTTTTTGTAATACTTTCATAATCGACCGTTGTGTCGGATAGCGCGGCAGGAACGCAGCCGCCCGACGGCCCCCCGAGCTGAACCGCTTTGAATTTCTTGCCGCCCCTGACGCCCCCGCCAAGGTCCATAACGATTCGTTTCAATGGCAAGCCCATCGGGACTTCGACAAGCCCGCCTCGCTGGATCTTGCCCGCGAGCGCGAATACTTTCGTGCCCGTACTCTTTTCGATCCCTACCTCTGTAAAGGCTCTTCCGCCTTTGCCGATAATACAGGGAATATTCGCGTATGTTTCAACATTGTTGATATTTGTGGGTTTTTTCCAATAACCTTTTTGCGCGGGGAATGGCGGCTTTAGGCGCGGCATACCGCGTTCCCCTTCGAGGGAAGCGATAAGCGCCGTTTCCTCTCCGCACACGAACGCCCCCGCGCCGGCCATTATCCTTAGCGAAAAATCAAAACCGGACCCAAGGATGTTTTGCCCGATAAAGCCGTTGGCCTTTGCCTGCGCGATAGCCGCTTCAAGCCGCTTGATCGCGAGCGGGTATTCCGCCCGTATATATACGATCCCCGTAGCCGCGCCGATCGCGTACCCTCCGATCGCCATGCCCTCTATCAAAGCGTGAGGATCGCCTTCCAGTATCGCCCGGTCCATAAAGGCGCCAGGATCACCTTCGTCCGCGTTGCAAACGATATATCGTTCGCCATCGCCTCTCGCGGCGTTCCATTTGAACCAGGTCGGGAACCCCGCTCCTCCGCGGCCGCGCAAACCGGATATCTTCAACTCATCTATAACTCCCGCGGACGTCATTTCGGACAGGGCTTTTTTGAGCGCCGCATATCCTCCGGCCGCCAGATATTCTTCAATCTTTTCGGGGTTGATGACGCCGGCGTTTTTCAGCACTATCCTATGCTGCTTCTCCAGAAACTTCGCGTCTTCCTTGCTGATAAGGAAATCTTTGCAAACCCGGCCCGCCCTCACGTGACTATCAACGATTTCAGCCGCTTTACCCTCGTCGACCTTTACATAACGGGCCTCGAGTTTGCCGCCTTCCCCATAGACGTCAACAATCGGCTCAAGATAACAATTACCGACACAACCCGCTATTTCGACCGCCGCTTCGCGCCCGTCAGCGCCTCCGTCCATAAGCAGGCGCTCCCTAAGCGCGGCCTCCGTCTTCTTCGCACCGGAAGCGATACCGCAACTGCCCTGACCGACTACGATTCTTATGGTCATACGCTCACCTCCGCGCCTTCATCACCGCTCCGCGAAGCGATCCGATCCAGTATCTTTATTACAGAATCCCGTGTGAGATTTCCGAATACCTCTTCGCCCTCGGGTCCCCGCACCATCATGACGGGCGCCAGGGAACAGCAACCCAGGCAAGCGACTATATTCAGTGTGAACAGGTCGTCTTCCGTCGTTTCACCATCCTTTATCCCAAGCCGCTCCGACACCGCCTCCACAATTTTTTCCGCGCCGTTTACATGGCACGCCGTCCCCATGCAAATCAGGAGGATATACCGGCCGATAGGATGAAGACGGAACTGAGTGTAAAATGTCGCTACCCCATAGATTTTCGCGGGTTTGATCCCTGTCTCTGCCGCGATATATTCGATTGCTTCTTTCGGTAAGTATCCCAGTACTTCCTGTGTTTTTTGCAGTATCGCTATCAGGCTGCCGGGTACAGCCGCGTATTCCGCCAGTATCGGATCAAGTATCTTCATTTGACCAACCTTGAAATCGCTTTGAATGTGTCTGACTTGGCGTCATTATCCAATAGCTCAAACAGAGCAGACTCGACGGTCGTGGGCACAATGCCCGCGTGGATCATCCTTTTTACGGCCGCGTCTTTGTCCGCCGCCTTTCGTGATGAAATCGAATCGAGCGCGACGAATACATTAAAACCGTTCTCCAGTAAGTCGAGCGCCGTTTGCAGTACGCAGACATGCGCTTCGATGCCGCAGATGACCACGGTCTTCCTGCCGGTTTCCGCGAGCGCGGAGGCGAAAGCCTGCTCCCCCATCGCCGAGTAAGTATCTTTTTCAATGTACGAGAATGAAGCGCGCGCTTCCTGTATTTCCTTCACGCTTTCACCCAGGCCTTTGGTATATTGCTGTGTAATTAAAACAGGGCATCCGAGCGTCTCAAAACCCTTGATCAGCTTTGCCGCTTCCGCCGCGACAGAGTCGCCCTCGAATATTACCGGCAAAAGCCTTTCCTGAAAATCTATCGCGATCAGAACGGTATCATTTCGCTGAATCCTCATTTTTTTGCCCTCCATTCTATATATTGTGAGTCGCAAATCAGTATATCATAAATGAGTTCGGTAAATTTCAGCCATTATTATCTTTTTGTGTTAAAATACGCCGTATGTGCGTGGAGGAAGGCAACCCGAATACAGAGCAGAAGAAGATATATATCCTTCTAACGAAGCAGTCCGACCCGGCTTCCCGGGTTTGGAGTTTTTTAGCGGGCAGCAGATATCTGCACGCCTCGATCGGGTTTGAAGAGCGGGGGACTTTTTACAGCTTCAATACCAAACGCGGTTTTTGCATCGAGCAGCCTTCAATCAAACGCCAGCATGTGCCATGTATGCTGTACAGCCTCAATGTGACCGATGAAGTCTACCGCGACATCGAAGAGCGGATCGGCGTTTTCCGCGACGGCACGAAAAAATACGCGTTCAGTCACGTCGGCATGTTCTTCGCGATTTTCAGGATGCCTCTGAGGCTGCCTATCATCTACCACAATAGTTATTTTTGCACTATGTTCGTCTCGGAGCTTATCGTGAAAAGCGGCGCCGCTAAGTTGAAGTACAAGCCATACCGCTACCTTCCGAGACATTTCTCCCATGAACCCAGCCTCGAGCTTTGCTTCGAAGGCGTATGGGGCAATCCGCCCGAATACACTCTGGATCAGGGGGATATGTTCACGATTCCGATTTACCACGCGAAACGCTATGTCCGCAAAGCCCACAAACGCGCGCGGGTGACTGCCAAACTGACCCGGCGTAACGCTTTTCGTACTGCCCGTTTCGCTCACAGCAAGGTGGTTTTCGCGCGCGACCGTGTCATTAATGAGCAGAGCCGGATTTTTATAATGTGCCGCGACAATCTGTTCACAGCCACAAAAGCAACGCTCGGTGCGATCGAGAAATGGTGGCTTTCATAACGCGATTGGCAGAAATGAAAACTGACGGAGGAAATAATGACTGAAAGAAACACAATTAAAACAGATCTCGCCCCGGCCGCGATAGGGCCATACGCGCAGGCAAACCGCGCCGGTGGTTTCATCTTCACTTCCGGACAGATTCCGCTCGATCCGCGCTCGGGCGAGCTCGTGGAGGCGGCAATCGAAGCACAGACCGACCGCGTTTTCAAAAACCTCGAAGCCGTGCTCGAGGCTGCCGGCTCCGGGCTTTCCCGCGTAGTCAAGACCACGGTCTTCCTCACCGATATGAACGACTTCACGAAGATGAATGAAGTCTATTCACGCTATTTCACCGGCGATGAGCTGCCCTCACGCACGACCGTACAAGTCGCCGCGCTGCCGAAAGGCGCCCTGGTCGAAATAGAAGCGATCGCGCTCGCCTAGCCTCTTGCGCGACTCGCTTACATTGTAGTATATTGTTGTTCAAAGCACGCAGATATAGCTCAGCTGGTTAGAGCACCTGGATCACAACCAGGGGGTCGGCGGTTCGAATCCGTCTATCTGTACCAAGCATAGCCGATGGAATAGATCGGGATCAGCGGGGATATGTTCCCGACATTTTTTCAGCATATTTCCGGCAATTCGGCTTTCATAAATTCATCGTAGCGGAGGCCGTGCCTGCCGACAAGTATAAGTTTTCCATTCGGGAAACACGCGTTGAACTTTTCCGCGACCTTAACCGGAATCCCTTCATCTCCGCTTTTTACCTCTATTCCGAGAATTTTTTTCCCATATTTAACAACATAGTCTATTTCCAAATTGTTTTCCTTCCAATAATATAGGGAAGCGTTCGGATATTTGTTCACTTCCGATATCAAATGTGAACCAACAGAACTCTCGTATATGCTGCCCCACTCGACCTGATCCAAAAGAGCATCCTCGAAATAATCGCTTTTCACGGCGGATAAAAGCGCATTGTTGTGAACTTGAAATTTCGGTATGGACTTCCTTGTTTCAATCAAACGGCCATTATACTTGTTTAGTCCGGAAAGCAAGCCCGCTTGTTCGAGGAGCTGTAAGTATCTTGCCAGAGTTGTTGTATTACCGGCGTCTGTTAGTTGTCCAAGCATTTTCGTGTAACTTACGATACGGCTGCTGTAATACAGGCCGATTTCAAATAATTGTCTAAGCAGAGCCGGTTTGTCAATCTTTGTCATTAGCAGGATATCGCGGACCAAAGAAGACTCAATTATTGTATTACGAATATATTCCTTGAATCTTTGCTCGTCACGGACAAATTCAGCTGCCGCGGGATATCCTCCAAACCACATATACTGTTCTGCTGAAAACCCAAAGGCCCTTTGCATTTCCGTAAAGCTCCAGTGACCGGCATAAATCATTTCGAAGCGGCCCATAAGTGACTCGGAGAGCCCGTCCATAAGCAACAGCCGGGAAGATCCGAGTAGGACTAATTTTATATCATGCCCTTCTCTTTTATCTCTTTCCCAGTGTTTTTTAACTGTCTGGCTCCAATCTTTGATTTTTTGTATCTCGTCAATAATAAGAACAGCACTCACTGCCTGTTCGAGGTTCATCCGAATTCTGAGCGCGTCCCAGATTTGGTCTATCCAAGTACCCCCATAGGCCGTGGTTTCATCCGCGCTATGGGATTCCGTGAGCGTTTTCAGGCATTTCATCAATTGAAGCGCTATTGTCGTTTTCCCAACCTGCCTGGGTCCCGCAATCACCTGTATGAATTTGCGAGGTTCTTT
>Ga0082212_10013352_pt1 | contig 10275 bp, 14 predicted proteins | sample TergutNt197P3_FD_71548 | JGI IMG/M metagenome (GOLD analysis project Ga0082212, IMG submission 71548) | Neocapritermes taracua P3 segment gut microbial communities from Petit-Saut dam, French Guiana - Nt197 P3 | ecosystem: Host-associated > Arthropoda: Insects > Digestive system > Gut ...
GTGTCCTCCGAAAGTAACTTCAAATCGGGGATAAGCCGTAGAACTCAGCAAAATCAAGCGGGAGGCAGCATTTTCTCCGAGGAAAGATTGCTGTTTATTGTTGCTGATTTCAAAAACGAAACGTTTCAGGTAAGGGAATCCCTGTTGATCGGCGTCGAACAAAGCAACCGACCACACTTTGTTGGGATTGAATTTCTCAATCAAACGAATAGCTCCTTGATAGTGGTTGCCCGAATCGAAACTCGTGGTGTAAAATTCTCCCTTTCCTGTAACGACCAAAATCAAATCGTCGGCAAAAAATTCGCCTAAGTAATCGCCGCGCCCGTCGTAATTCACTCGCAGCACGTCGCGGTCGAACCAGACTTGACGCCCGCCCAGAGTGGAACCGCCCCGTGTTTTAAGCGTTATTTTGTGAATGTCGGCTCTCGTCAGGATATTTCCCATCGAAGAACGTCCTTTCACAGCAATCTCGCCGAAATTCTTGTCGAAAACCAATATTTTCTGACGGGGTTTGGGTTTGAGAATCGTTCGAATGGTTTCTGCTTCCCCATTCGGATTGGCGGTAAAATACAGGATGCGGCTGCCCGAAGAACCTTGGGTAAGGTCGTATTCCTTATCGCGGGTAATACCGGTAACCGCAAAACGCTTGATGAAATTGCTTCCTATTTTACCGTCGCGATACACCACATTGTAAATCGTGCGATTATCGTTGCGTTTGAAAACGTTGAGATACAGGATATTCTTACCAACAAACATTTTCTCGCTGATTTTCACAATTTTATATTTGCCGTCCTTGTAAAAGATAATTACATCGTCGATATCCGAGCAATTACAGATGTATTCGTCTTTTTTCAATCCATAGCCGATAAAGCCTTCTTCGCGGTTGACGTAGAGTTTTTCGTTGGCTTCCACCACTTTCGTTGCTTCAATGGTGTCGAAATTACGGATTTCCGTTTTCCGCGGATGGTCTTTGCCGTATTTTTCTTTCAGCCGGGCAAACCAGTCGATGGTGTATTCGACAATGTGTTCAAGATTGTAATCAATGGTTTCGATTTGCGCCTTGTAAGCAGCAATCTGTTCGTCCGCTTTCTCCTTATTGAATTTGAGGATGCGTCCCATTTTGATTTCCAAGAGGCGCAAGAGGTCGTCCCGGTTTACTTCACGGATAAATTGCGCTTTGAAAGGCTCCAAACGTTTATCAATATGCGCCAGAGCCATGTCCATATCCTTGGCGGTTTCAAACTCCTTGTCCTTGTAAATACGCTCTTCGATAAAGATTTTTTCCAGCGAAGCGAAATGCAGGCTGTCGAGCAATTCGTTCTTGTGAATTTCCAACTCTAATTGCAGCAGGCGCAAACTATTGTTGGTAATGTGTTTCAACACATCGGAAACCGTCATAAACTGCGGTTTGTTGTTTTCGTCGATAACACAGCAATTGGGCGAAATGCTGATTTCACAATCCGTAAAAGCATAAAGAGCATCAATGGTTTTATCGGACGAAACGCCGGGCGCTAAGTGGACAACGATTTCCGCATCTTTGGCGGTCATATCATCCACTTTCCGGATTTTTATTTTGCCTTTATCATTGGCTTTCAGAATAGATTCGGTCAATGTAACTGTGGTTTTCCCAAAAGGAATTTCCGTAACAGCCAGTGTCTTATTATCCACTTTCGTGATTTTGGCACGCACTTTCACTGCGCCGCCGCGTTCGCCATCGTTGTAACGCGAAACATCCACTAATCCGCCGGTTTGGAAATCGGGATACAGCGTAAATTCATCTCCCTGCAGATAGGCGATGCTGGCTTCGAGCAGTTCATTAAAATTATGCGGAAGGACTTTCGATTGCAGTCCCACAGCAATTCCTTCGCCGCCCTGCGCCAAGAGCAAGGGAAATTTGACGGGCAGTGTAATCGGTTCCTTATTCCTTCCGTCGTAAGATAATTTCCATTCGGTCGTTTTCGGATTAAAAACCACATCCAGAGCAAATTTCGACAAACGGGCTTCGATGTAACGGGGAGCCGCCGCACCATCGCCGGTGAGGATATTTCCCCAATTTCCCTGACAATCAATCAGCAGGTCTTTCTGTCCCATTTGTACCAGAGCGCCGCCAATCGACTGGTCGCCGTGGGGATGAAACTGCATGGTTTCGCCGACAATGTTCGCCACCTTATTGTATCGTCCGTCATCTTTGCGTTTCATTGCGTGGAGGATACGGCGCTGCACCGGTTTCAAACCATCGTTAATATGCGGAACAGCCCGGTCGGTAATCACATAGGAAGCATAATCCATGAACCAGTTCTTATACATGCCGGAAAGGACGTGATGGCTGTCGCCTTCCGTATTTTCAGGGATTTTATAGCCGGAATGTTCTTTTCCCGATGTTTCGATATCGGTAAAATCTTCCGCTGTTTCTTCTAAATTTTCGGGTTTCATATTCTTATTTTTCAATGGCTGCAAAAGTACGGATTTTTTTTGGTTAAGAAAAAATTGGAGTGCTATAATTTTTTTTTATGTTCCGTCCGAGTTGCAAAGTTATCTAATTCAAAAAAAAATCACAACTATTATAGGTCATTTCCTAAAAATGTTGTATCTTTGCAGTCCCTTTTATACATCTTTTGTTAAAAATAAGTAGGAAAGGGATTGATTTTCAGAAAGTAAATGGCTTTTTTTTCTGCGAAAATCAAGAGTGAGTGTTAAATATTGTCCCGATACGTCGAGATCAATTTAATTATTAAAACATGACAGATCCTATTGCAGATTATCTGACAAGACTCCGGAACGCCATCAAAGCGAAACATCGCGTAGTGGAGATTCCCGCGTCGAATGTGAAGAAGGAAATAACGAAAATCCTCTTCGAGAAAGGCTACATCTTGAATTACAAGTTTGTAGAGGAGGGTCCTCAAGGCTCCATCAAAATTGCTTTGAAATACGACCCTGTGAATAAAGTGAACGCAATCAAAACCCTGAAGCGTGCTTCCAGGCCAGGTTTGCGTCAGTACACCGGTTATAAGGATATGCCCCGCGTGTTGAACGGTTTGGGTATTGCCGTACTGAGTACTTCTAAAGGAGTGATGACAGACAAGGAAGCCCGCGACCTGAAAATCGGGGGCGAAGTTTTATGTTACGTTAGCTAATGAAGGAGGAAAATGTATGTCAAGAATAGGTAAATTACCCATCACATTGCCCGCAGGCGTAAGCGTAACACAAAAAGATGATGTGATTACAGTGAAAGGACCCAAAGGCGAGTTGTCGCAGTACATTAATCCGGCTATCAAGGTAGAAATGGATGAAACCGGACTGACGGTATCGCGTCCCAACGACGAACGGCAAAACCGCGCCATGCACGGTTTATACCGCGCCCTGATTAATAATATGGTGATCGGTGTATCGGAAGGTTATAAAAAACAATTGGAATTAGTTGGCGTTGGCTACAGGGTAACCAATACCGGCAACATACTGGAATTTTCGTTAGGCTATACGCACGGAATCTATTTGCAATTGCCTCCGGAAATCATGGTGGAAACCAAGATGGAGCGGAATAAAAACCCCATGATAATTTTGGAATCGACCGATAAACAGTTGATTGGACAGGTTTGTGCGAAAATCCGCTCGTTCCGGAAAGTAGAACCTTATAAAGGAAAAGGTGTTCGTTTTACCGGCGAGGTGGTTCGCAGAAAATCCGGAAAGTCGGCAAGTAAATAATCGAAAACTGAAATGATCATGACAACAAAGGAATTAAGAAGAATTAAAATAAAACAGGGGATACGCAAGCACATCTCAGGAACAGCCGAGCGTCCTCGTTTGAGCGTGTTCAGAAGCAACAAACAAATCTATGCCCAGGTAATCAACGATTTGACGGGAAAAACATTGGCTGCTGCTTCTTCCCTTGGAATGACCGAAAAAGCGCCGAAAAAGGAAATTGCAGCCAAAGTAGGCGAACTGATTGCGCAGAAATCGAAAGAGGCAGGCATTGAAGCTGTGGTTTTCGATCGCAACGGGTATTTATACCATGGTAGAGTAAAAGAATTGGCAGAAGCTGCCCGGAAAGGCGGACTTAAATTTTAATAAGAAATGGCAGTAAATAATAAAGTAAAGTCAACGAACGACTTGGAATTGAAAGACCGCTTGGTAGCCATCAATCGCGTAACCAAAGTTACCAAAGGAGGGCGTACCTTCAGCTTTGCAGCTATTGTGGTAGTGGGAAACGAAGACGGAATTGTCGGCTGGGGCTTAGGTAAAGCCGGTGAAGTAACGTCAGCCATCGCCAAAGGCGTTGAAGCGGCAAAAAAGAACTTGATTAAAGTTCCAATCTATAAGGGAACCATACCTCACGAACAAATCGCCAAATTCGGCGGTGCGCAGGTGTTTCTCAAACCGGCTACTCATGGTACCGGAGTGAAAGCAGGAGGCGCTATGCGTGCGGTATTGGAGAGTGTCGGAATCACCGACGTTTTGGCTAAATCGAAAGGATCGTCCAACCCGCACAACTTGGTGAAGGCAACGATTGTCGCCTTGGGCGAATTGCGCGATCCGGCTATGGTGGCTCAAAACAGAGGCATATCGGTAGAAAAAGTATTTAAAGGCTAATGGGAGGAAAAGAGATGGCAACAATAAAAATTAAACAGGTAAGAAGCCGCATCGGTTGTCCGAAAAACCAGAAGCTCACGTTAGATGCTTTGGGCTTGAAAAAAACAGGCCGCGTGGTAGAACACAACGATAATCCGGCTATCCGGGGTATGATTGCGAAAGTTAAACATTTAGTAACAGTCGAAGAATAAATAAATTATGAATTTATCTAATTTAAAACCTGCTAAAGGTTCCGTAAGAACCCGCAAGAGAATCGGTCGCGGACCAGGTTCCGGCTTGGGAGGAACTTCTACAAGAGGTCATAAAGGACAGAAATCCCGATCGGGTTATTCCAAAAAGGTTGGTTTCGAAGGCGGTCAGATGCCTATACAAAGGCGTGTGCCGAAATTTGGATTTAAAAATATCAACCGCATTGAATACAAAGCTATCAATTTGAGTGTCTTACAGGAATTGGCAGATGCTCAACAACTCACAAAAATCGGCATCGAAGAATTGAAAAATGCCGGTTTTATTTCGTCTAAACATTTGGTGAAAATTCTTGCTAAAGGAACTGTTACTTCCGCTCTGGAAATTACCGCTCATGCGTTTTCCAAAACAGCCGAAGAAGCAATTACGAAAGCGGGAGGAACAGCCATAAAACTCTAATCCAATGAGAGCAGTTGATACTATAAAAAACATTTGGAAGATAGAAGATCTGAAAAACCGGATCGTCTTTACTGTTCTGTTGATTGTTATTTATCGCTTCTTATCCGTTATCACGCTTCCGGGTATTAATCCGGCCGATTTGAGCGCGTTGCAGGCGCAAACCGCAGGCGGGATAATGAGTTTGCTGGATATGTTTTCCGGAGGAGCGTTCTCTAATGCGTCCATTGTTGCTTTGGGAATTATGCCTTACATCTCGGCTTCCATCATGATGCAGTTATTGGCGATTGCAATTCCTTATTTCCAGAAATTGCAGCGCGAAGGCGAAAGCGGACGGCGAAAAATCAATCAATATACCCGTTATCTGACGGTAGTTATCCTGATTCTTCAAGCTCCGACTTATTTGATGAATCTGAGTGTGCAAATGCGGCAAGCAGGAGCGATGCTGCCAGGCGGACTTTGGAAGGTGTCTTCGACCATTATTCTTGCAGCCGGTTCCATGTTTGTATTGTGGTTGGGCGAAAGGATTACGGATAAGGGTATTGGAAATGGCGTTTCGTTCATCATCATGGTGGGAATTATTGCACGTTTACCCCAATCGTTTGTACAGGAATTTGTTTCACGCATGAGTGAAACTAACGGTGGTTTGGTTATGTTGATCATTGAAATTGTCGTCTTGTTGGGAGTGATAGCAGGCGGTATCTTGTTGGTGCAGGGAACACGGCGAATACCGGTTCAGTATGCCAAGCAAATGGTAGGAAACCGACAATACGGCGGAGCACGGCAATATATTCCCTTGAAAGTGAATGCTGCAAATGTGATGCCGATTATTTTTGCGCAAGCCATTATGTTTATTCCGGCATCGTTGATGGGTTTTGGAGCTAATCCGGACAGTTGGACTTTCAAAGTATTCGGACCATTGACCAATATTCATGGATTTTGGTATAATTTTGTTGACGTGGTATTAATTATCGCGTTTACTTATTTCTATACGGCCATTACAATCAATCCTAAACAGATGGCGGAAGACCTGAAGCGGAACAACGGCTTTATTCCGGGTATTAAACCGGGTAAGAAAACAGCAGAATATATCGACGAAATCATGTCGCGGATTACGCTGCCGGGAGCTTTGTTCTTAGCCTTGGTGGCTATCATGCCGGCTTTTGCCAGAATGTTAGGAATACAGCAAGGGTTTGCTTCTTTCTTTGGAGGAACATCGTTGCTGATTTTGGTAGGTGTGGTTTTAGATACTTTGCAGCAAGTGGAGAGCCATTTGTTGATGCGGCATTACGACGGATTACTGAAGTCAGGAAGAATTAAGGGCCGTTCAGGTCAAATGTATTGATGATTTATCTGAAGACTGACGAAGAAATTGAGTTGATGCGGGTAGCTAACCGGCTGGTGGGAGCTTCTTTAGCTGAAGTTGGCAAACACATAGCGCCCGGAGTTACCACGCTTCAATTAGATAAAATAGGCGATGAATTTATCCGCGATCATGGAGGCGTTCCATTGTTCAAAGGATACAGGGGATTCCCCAACGCATTGTGTATTTCGGTCAATGAAAATGTTGTACACGGTATTCCGGGCGATTACCGTTTGAAAGAAGGCGACATTGTTTCGATCGATTGCGGCATAAAAATAAACGGTTATTGCGGCGATTCGGCCTACACCTTTGAGGTAGGCGAGGTTAAACCCGAAATAAAAAAGCTTTTGCAAACAACTAAAGAAGCTTTATACGTCGGAGTCGCGACAGCCATAGAAGGAAAACGCTTAGGCGACTTGGGGAATGCCATTCAACGTTACTGTGAAGAGCGAGGCTATAGCGTAGTCCGCGATTTGGTAGGACATGGTATCGGCAAAGAAATGCACGAAGATCCGGAAGTTCCCAATTTCGGTAAGAAAGGTTACGGAGCGATGTTGAAAAGCGGAATGTGCCTTGCAATCGAGCCGATGATCAATCTGGGAAAGAAGAACGTGAAGATAGAAAAGGACGGATGGACTGTCCGCACCGCCGACCGCCGGCCTTCCGCCCATTTTGAACACACCGTTGTTGTCCGGGAAGGAAAGGCAGATATTTTATCCACCTTCGAATTAATCGAAAATAAATAAAAAAAATATGGCAAAACAAGCAGCAATCGAACAGGACGGTATCATTGTAGAAGCATTGTCCAATGCAATGTTCCGGGTCGAATTGGAAAATGGGCATGAAATCACTGCCCATATTTCGGGGAAGATGCGGATGCACTACATCAAAATCCTTCCCGGAGATAAGGTGAAAGTAGAAATGTCGCCCTACGATTTGTCTAAAGGCCGTATTTCGTTCCGATATAAATAAAAATTACAGAATATGAAAGTAAGAGCTTCAATCAAAAAACGTGGCGCCACCTCGAAAATCGTGCGTAGAAAAGGGCGCTTGTATGTGATCGACAAGAAAAATCCTAAATTTAAACAACGTCAAGGATAATTTATTATTTTTGCTAAATTTTTTCAATCAATGGCGATAAGAATAGTAGGGGTGGATTTGCCCCAGAACAAAAGAGGCGAAATAGCGTTGACTTATATTTACGGTATCGGTCGCAGTTCGTCTAACAAAATCCTGACAAAAGCAGGAGTGGACAGGGATATTAAAGTAAAGGATTGGACGGATGAACAAGCCGCTGCCGTGCGCGAAGTCATTGGTCAAAACTACAAAGTGGAAGGGGATCTTCGTTCTGAGGTTCAGTTGAATATCAAACGTTTGATGGATATCGGTTGCTACCGCGGCGTGCGTCACCGTATCGGGCTCCCCGTGAGAGGTCAAAGTACGAAAAACAATGCTCGTACTCGGAAAGGTAAAAAGAAAACAGTTGCTAACAAGAAAAAAGCAACGAAAGGTTAATTAAAAAAAGTTATGGCAAAAAAAACAGTCGCAGCGAAAAAAAGAGTAGTAAAAGTTGATGCTAACGGTCAACTGCATGTTCACTCTTCATTCAACAACATCATTATCACGCTTGCAAACAGCGAAGGACAAGTGATTTCGTGGTCGTCCGCCGGTAAAATGGGTTTCCGGAGTTCCAAGAAAAATACGCCCTACGCTGCCCAAATGGCTGCCCAGGATTGCGCTAAAATAGCCTACGACTTGGGTTTGCGTAAAGTGAAAGCTTATGTGAAAGGACCGGGCAATGGTCGTGAATCGGCTATCCGCACCGTGCATGCAGCCGGAATCGAAGTAACGGAAATCGTTGACGTTACACCGCTTCCGCACAACGGTTGCCGTCCGCCTAAGAGAAGAAGAGTTTAACAATCAATTACTTAAAAAAATGGCAAGATATACAGGACCCAAGACAAAAATTGCACGAAAATTCGGCGAACCGATTTTCGGACCGGATAAGGTGCTCAGTAAAAAGAATTATCCTCCCGGGCAACATGGCACCGGACGGAAGAAGAAAACCTCCGAATACGGTATTCAATTGCGTGAGAAACAAAAAGCGAAATATACTTACGGTGTATTGGAAAGACAGTTCCGCAATATGTTTGAAAAAGCTTCCCGTGCCAAAGGCATTACGGGTGAAGTGCTTCTCCAATTGTTGGAATCCCGTTTAGACAATATCGTTTATCGTATGGGATTAGCTAAAACGCGGGCAGGCGCCCGGCAGTTGGTTTCCCACCGGCACATCGTAGTGGATGGAAAAGTGGTGAACATTCCTTCCTATTGCGTAAAACCGGGACAAATTGTAGGTGTACGCGAAAAAGCAAAATCGCTGGAAGTGATTTTGGACAGCGTTACAGGTGTTAATCACAGCAAATACCCCTGGATTGAGTACGATCAATCTTCGATGAGCGCGAAGTATTTGCATATTCCGGAGAGGGCCGATATTCCTGAAAATATCAAAGAACAGTTAATTGTAGAATTATATTCTAAATAATCCGGTTATTATGGCAATATTAGCATTTCAAAAACCTGATAAAGTATTGATGTTGGAAACGGACACTAAGTTCGGGAAATTTGAATTCCGTCCATTGGAACCCGGTTACGGGATCACGATTGGAAATTCCCTGCGCCGTATCTTGCTTTCGTCTTTGGAGGGTTATGCCATTACTTCGATCAAGATTGATGGCGTTAATAATGAGTTTGCGGCAGTACCGGGTGTTTTGGAAGATGTAACTAACATTATTCTCCGACTGAAGCAAGTCCGGTTTAGACAAACTGTAAAAGATATTGAAACCGAAAAAGTTACAGTTGACATTTCGGGAGTTGAAGAATTTAAAGCCGAAGAGATTGCGAAACATTTGGCAGGTTTCGATATATTGAATCCGAAGTTTGTCATTTGTCATTTGAATAAAAACGCCCGCCTGCGGATGGAATTGACCGTCGGTAAAGGACGCGGTTATGTGCCGGCCGAAGAAAACCGGACGGAAAATGACGAAATAAATCAAATAGCGATTGATTCGATTTTTACACCCATTGTGAATGTAAAATATACGATTGATCCTTTCCGGGTGGAACAGAAAACAGACTACGAAAAGTTGATTCTCGAAATTACTACCGATGGATCCATTCATCCGAAAGATGCTCTGAAAGAAGCAGCCCGTATTTTGATTCATCATTTTACGTTGTTTTCCGATGAGAAGATTCATTTAGAACAGATTCGTTCCGAAACAAATGACGAGTTCGATGAAGAAATTCTGCACATGCGCCAATTGTTAAAATCACGTTTGGCCGATATGGATTTATCTGTTCGAGCGCTCAATTGTTTGAAAGCTGCGGATGTAGAAACCTTAGGCGAACTGGTACGATATCAAAAAAATGATTTGTTGAAATTCCGTAATTTTGGAAAAAAATCATTGACCGAATTGGACGAACTGCTCGAACGCCTGGATCTGAATTTTGGTATGGATATCGCTAAGTATAAATTAGATAAAGATTAACACAATGAGACATAGAAATAAAATCAATCATTTAGGTCGCACCTATTCACATCGGGCAGCCATGCTATCCAATATGGCTGTTTCGTTAATTATGCACAAGCGGATATTTACGACATTGGCCAAGGCGAAAGAACTTCG
>Ga0082212_10013353_pt1 | contig 10274 bp, 11 predicted proteins | sample TergutNt197P3_FD_71548 | JGI IMG/M metagenome (GOLD analysis project Ga0082212, IMG submission 71548) | Neocapritermes taracua P3 segment gut microbial communities from Petit-Saut dam, French Guiana - Nt197 P3 | ecosystem: Host-associated > Arthropoda: Insects > Digestive system > Gut ...
CAGGAAATATAGACTTAAACAAGACAAAAAGGGACATCATCGACCATTTTTAACGTATTCGAGTGCCTAATACGCCTCAATTCACAGAAAATAACTTTTTGAGGTCCATTGATCAGCGCTTCCCTAACTCAACTCTTGCGCCAGCAGGGTTTCGAGGTCGCCGGTGGCGATGGTAATGTAGGGGCACGTAGAATAATACTCCGTGGCATGGGAAGCAACTCAACCAACGGTTCCCTCAGCGACATCTCCAACTCGGACGTGCTGGTTCTTCTCAATGGCCGACGCCTTGGCGGCACTTCCCCGGATTTTATTGGCTTGGCCAATGTGGAGCGCATTGAGATAATCCGCGGCCCGGCGGCCGTGCAATACGGCCCCTCGGCCACGGCCGGGGTGGTGAACATCATCACTAGGCGCGGCGGCGAAAAAACGGAGATCAGGGCCGAGGCTGGCATGGGCAGTTATGACCTTTCGCGTTTCAAGCTTGCTGCCAGCGGCCAGTCGAATGACGGGCTTTTTGATTTTTCCTTTGGAGCCGGCCAGCAATACAGAGGCGATTACAAGGTCGGAGGGCCAGGTTTTGTTTTGGAAGGCTCCCGTAGCGGCAACCAATACGGTTTCAACGGTGATTTTGGCATAAACTTTCGCGAAGGACACCGGATTGGCTTCAATTATAATTATTCTGGTGTTTTCGGGGCCGAATCTCCCGACTTTGATTCCCCCTATATCTCACATGAAAATCCGAAACCAGTCCCGTATAAGGGCCTGTGGTCCAATGACGCGACCAACTCCAATATGGCCATTACATACGATGGTTCCACCGAAGATAATGCCTGGAATTGGCAGAGCCGGGTCAGCTTCGGCCGATTTGAGCATCTAACTACTCCAATTGACAAACCAGAATTTTGCTATGACCCTGGGTCTGGTCTGATATGTTTTCCTAATGACTCCGATACCTATATACTAGGCATGAAAAATTTAACCGCCACTCTGGGTTATGATGATGGCGGGTTATTTGCTATGTCTGGCGGTCTTGATTATCTGGTATATGAGATGGACTTCACCAGAGGTTCTAATAATACACAACCGGAATATAAAGACTTCGGCGTTTTTCTTTCCGGCAAGCTCAGATTTCTGGACGACAGCCTGATTTTTTCAGCCGGCGGTCGCTTTGATTCCTATAAAACTGATTCGGGAGATAAACAGGATCCGGGGAATAAGAGCGAGACCAATTTCTCTCCTTCAGTCGGCTTGGCTTGGCTGCCTGTGGACTGGTTAAAACTGCGAGGTAATTACTCCCAAGGCTTTAAAATGCCCGACCCTTTTCAAACTTGGGGTGACTGGATGTGGACTGATCCAAACCCAGATATTAAACCGGAAAAAACCAAAACTTGGGAAGTGGGTCTGGATGTCAACTGGGAATTTGTCAACTCCAGCCTGACTTATTTCCGCACCAAGTGGGACGACAAAATACACTCTGTCTCCAGTAAAGGGCCCAAAAGTTACCAGTACGTAAATCTTCGCGGAGCCACTATAGCCGGTTATGAACTGGCCTTAAGCGCCGACCTGGGTCAGGCCTTCCATCAAGATTTCACGATACGGCCATACGTCAACCTGACCTATCTGCCCACCTTGCGAAACGAAGACCTATTGGGTCGATCTAAACCAGAGGACGACACCTTGACATACGTCTCCAAGATGACCATGAGCTATGGCCTGGATTTCATCGAGCCGAACATTGATCTCATGGCCAATATCAATGCCCGTTATCTAGGTGAGAAGCTGACTAATGACTACTCGAAGGGGTATTCCACCTGGATGTATTACACCCCGGGCACCATTGTGGATATGTCAGTCGAAAAGGGGATTGTGGAGTTTGCGGACATGGGCAAGATGAAGGTGCGGGCCGAAGTCAACAACCTTTTCGACAAATATGATGAAGGCCATCCCAACCACCCTAGACCGGGCCGGAATTTCTATGTCGGCATGGTCTATCAGTATTGATTGACTAGGAGCGCCGGCCGTTCAACAGGAGCGGCCGGGGCTTGGATTTAAGCCTGGATTGCTTCGCTACGCTCGCAATGACGGCGTAGGAAACCGTCACCCCGGCGAAGAGGCGCGCCTCAAAGCCAGGGTCCATCTTCGGTTCAGCTTTGGGGGAAGGATGGGGTCATTCGGCAACATTGGTCAGCACCGCTTGCAATAAGGCCGGGGAATAACGCGCCCCGATCTCAAGCAAACGGTCAATATAGGGCCGCAAAGCCGGTATTACACCTTGCCGTTTGGCCAAGGTGAGCAATCCAAGCAAACCGACCACCTCAAGGCCAAGCGCTTTAGCCATGCGCCGGCCCCGGCGGTCATCAAGGCATATTAAACGGATATTGCGCTCCAAGGCCAAGTGAATGGCCTCCGCCTCCCCATCGTCAAGGGTGGCCCTTATATAAGCCGGCACAGGCTCAAGCGGCGCGGCCATCCGCAACCAAGGTGCATCAACCACGGGATGACCGAAAGACGGCCCATCGGCCAATTCTTTGAACACGATAGGCGAGGAGATATAATGCAGAGGGAGTTGCGGCAAGATTGGCAAAGCGTCAATTTTAGCCATAAGTATCAGTGGTCCTGAATCCATGACCACCAAGTCATCCGGCATTACCGAACCTCAATTCATCCTCGGCGTCATCGGCCGTGAGGTTGACGCAGGAGTAGCCATGACGAACCAGCGTGGCCATAAATTCAACCCTGGTTTGGCCATACAACTTGGCGGCCTGGCCAAGAGTCAATCTGCCGTCCTCGAACAGCTTGGCCGCTCCGGCCAGACGGGTTATATCGGCCAATTCCGAAGGCGACATATTGGCACTGGCCAATATGTCTTCCGAATACTTTATAGTTATAGTATTGGCAAAAGACATTTTCAGTCCCTCTCAACCAGATGTTTTTACAATTATATATGCCTATTTGGTTTTAAGCAATCAGGAAAAGGCGTGTTTCTGCGGTGCGGCCGCCTGGCCCAACAAACCAGTAAATCCGGTTAAGATGAAGGATCTGACCTTATGGAACTGAAAACCCTCTGGCTGGGCCTGGTTTTATCCCTGGCCGCCTTTGCTGTCAAGACCGGGCTGGGCTGGGCCTATCTCTGGCAGGCCGGTGGCGGCCTTTGGCATCGCGACCCTCTATGCGGCCGTGTTCGCGGCCGTGGCCTTCTTAGTGGTTAAAATAAACCTTCTGGCCCACACCCGTTGCGATTTTCAAAAAAAGCTGGAGCATTTGCGCATCATGGTGCGGGTCGGCCCCTCGGTGGGTCTCATCGGCACCCTTATTCCCATGAGCACGGGCCTGGCCGGACGGAAACATAAGGGAGAATAAAGTGAAAACACTCCAAATATTATTCATCAGCCTATGGCTGTCCATCTGGTCGTCGGCCGCGCTCCAGGCCGTGACCGTCACTGACGACGCCGGGCAAAACCTGGAATTCAAGACGCCCCCGGCCCGGGTGGTCTCCCTGGTTCCCACGGCCACGGAAGTTATAGCGGCTCTAGGCGCGGCCGATAGCTTGGCCGGGCGCACCTATCAGGACACTCACTTTGCGGACTTGGCCGGAAAGCCCATAATGGGCGGCCCCTTCACCCCGCAATGGGACCTGATAGCCGAGGCCCAGCCCGATCTGGTGATAGTCGCCCCGGGCTTGGCTGACCAAGCCAGGGCCAAATTGCCCGGCGTGCCCCTTTGGGTCTGGGCTGACGAGGCCGGCGGCCTGAAAGAGGCCGAACTCAAGATCACCCGGCTGGGGGCTGTTTTCCAAAAACCTTCGGAAAAATTACGCGCCGACAACCGTGAACTTATGGACCTCATAGCTCAAAAGACGGCCAAAATACCCCCGGAAAAACACCTCAGGGTCATGCGGCTTTCTCTGACCGAGAATGGTTTTTTGCCGTCCGGTGAAAACTCTTTCCAAACCAAACCCATCGCCGCTGGCGACGGCCTTACGCCAAAGCTGCTAATAACGCCCGGCGAAGACTCCTTCCAAAACGAACTGATTACTGCTGCCGGGGGCCTGGCGCCGAAAATGGGCCGTGGGGCCTGGGTGCCGGTCAGTTTGGAAGAATGGAAAAAATTCGACCCCCAGGCTGTCTATGCCTGCGGCCCCGGCCGAGGCGATCTGCTGAAATATCTTGAGCAGCCCGGCTGGAACGAAGCCCCGGCCGTCAAACAAAAAAAACTCCATTACTTCCCCTGTGCCCTGACCGACCGGGCCGCGACCAACACCGGCTATTTCACGGCCTGGCTCTCTTCAACGCTTTACAGCGAACATTTTGCCGATAAAAGCAAGCTGGTCCTGCCCGAAGCCGTTCTGGCTGAAAAACCGGTTGAACTGGATATGCCCTATGTGGAGAAAGCGGGTATTATCGAGACCCGCCTTTTTGATTTCATCCACCGCACCCTCTTGGTGAGTTTTAAAAGCCCCCGCCTCATCGTCAGCACGGACGGGGGGCAGAGGCAGGTCAAGGCCGTGGGCAACTCCTTTTCCCCTGTTCCCACCTGGAGCATCTATCACCAGTTCGGTTACGGCGAATCCCAAAAGAATCTCCTAAGACTCCTGAAGCTGGAAGCGGACTCGGTCGATATTTTAGGCACGGGGGCGGATATGAACAACCTGGCCGTCACCAGCGCCGCTTTCAAGGACCTTAAAGTGATCGCCCTGGTCACGGCCGGGGTGGAAGGCAACGCCTTGAGAACCGGGAAAGACATTGGGAACTACTACGAGCCCGGCACCATCAATATTATCGTTCTGGTCAGTCACGCCTTAAGCCCCCGGGCCGCCGCCCGCGCCCTCATCACCATCACCGAAGCGAAGACGGCCGCCCTGTGGGACATGGACGTGCGCAGCGTGCAGTCGGCCTTGGCCAACCCGGCCACCGGCACGGGCACTGACGACATAATAGTTGTTTCGGGTGACCAAAAACCGGAGCTTGGGTGGTCCGGCGGCCACACCAAGCTGGGCCAGCTTATTTCCGAGGTTGTTTACGCCGGGGTAGAGGAGGCCCTTTTGAAGCAGAACGGCAAGCTCCCGGTGCGCGATGTATTCGAGTGGCTGGAAGAACGCGGCCTTGCCGTCCAGACTCTCCTGGCGGATCAAAGTTTTCAGGCCGGCTTTGAAAGGTTGCTTCTGACCCCCCGCTATAAGGCCCTGGTCGAGGGGGCCTTCAGCCTCAGCGACGCGGCCGGGATGGGCCAGTTGAGTGAGGGGTCTTTATTTCAGGATTGGGCCTTGGAAATGGCTGGCGAAATTGCCGGGAGGCCGGTGGCGGAAATAAAAAGCCTTATAACTGGCCAGGATATTCCAGAAATACTAGGTACCGCCTTGAACTCCTTAGCCACCGGCCTTAAAGGAAGAGTTGATTGATTGTTAAGATGCGGTTATTAGTCTGGATTGCTTCACTGCGTTCGCAATGACGGCGGAGTTTTCCTCTCCGTCATTGCGAGGAGCCTTTGGCGACGAAGCAATCCAGGCTCACCTACAAATAGGTTTCAATAAGGAGGATCAGGGTGAACGGGGCGGAAATATCCATTAAAAGCATGTTTATCCACGCCGACCCGGTGGTGCAGGGGGTGATGGTCATATTGTTTTTAGCCTCCCTGGCTTCCTGGGTGGTCATTTTTGAAAAAATATTTCTTCTGAGGCGGGCGGGCCAAGATATCCGGCTGTTTCTGAAAACGGTCAGCGGCCCCAACCTCAGCCGCCAGGCCTGCCCTGGCTTCACCCGCTTCATCGCCGAAGCCGGGCTGGCTGAAAGCCGGGAATTTTCCGCCGGAGAAAGCCGGGCCGATTTTCAAGTTCGGCTGGAAAGCGTCATGCGGGTCACCTTGGCCGGGCATCTGGACCGCCTGGAACAACGGGTGCTGTTCCTGGCCACGGTGGCGGCCTCCAGCCCCTTCATCGGGCTCTTCGGCACGGTCTGGGGCATCATGCACAGCTTCATAGGCATAGCCGCCTCCGGGGAAACCACCTTGGCCGTGGTGGCCCCCGGCATTGCCGAGGCCCTGCTGGCCACGGCCCTGGGGCTGGCGGCCGCCATTCCGGCGGTTATCGCCTTCAATAAAATTTCCAATACCCATAAAAGAATGGCCCGGCAGGCCCTGGCCGCCATAAGTCTTCTGGGTAACCGGCTGACCCAGCAATATTATTGCCAAAGCGCGGCTGAAACCAAACCGGAAAAGGCCTGAATTATGGACCGGGAAATCATTAGCGGCCTGGACGAGGTCGGCCCCATCTCGGATATCAACGTCATCCCCTTCATCGACATCATGCTGGTTCTTTTGGTCATCTTCATGATCACCGCCCCCCTGATGCTGGGGGGAGTTCATGTGAACCTGCCCAAAAGCGGCGGCGACCCCATGCCTCGGCCGGAGCAGCCCCTGATCGTCAGCCTGGACGCCGAGGCCAGGGTTTTTGTCGATAAGGACGAGGTGGCCCCGGACGGCCGTCAGGAGCATTTCAAAAAATTGGCTCTCGAATCCGAAACCGGCGAAGTGTATGTCCGGGGCGATGGCCAGGTGCCTTATGCCCGGATGATGGAGCTCATGGCCGAACTTGGCCAGGCCGGCTTTGCCCGGGTCATCCTGGTGACCGATGTGCGAAAAAGAGCCTCAAGCGATTTAAAAGGCCAGCCCGAGGCGGCCGAGGCGGATAATTTATAAGGCCGTGGAATCATATCTCCAAAAAGAGCGGCGCCTGTTCCTCCGGGCTGTCTGGGTCGCTATTATTTTACACGTCGTAGCTCTCATAGGGATCATGTGGGCCGACCAGCCTAAGGGCACCCCTTTTCAGACTTTGGCAGTGGTGAGCTTCGCCCATTTCGATCCCGAGGGCGGCGAACCCGGCGGCGGGCTGGATGACGATGTGGTCGGGCCAGCGGCGGCCGCGCCGGAAACGGAAAACCAGCCGGAGCCGGCAGAGCCGGAAGCCCGGCCCGAACCGGAATTGGAAATCGAGCCGGAACCAGAGCTAGAGCCGGAGCCGGAAATCATCGAAAGCGTTTCCGAGCGGGCCGACCCCCTGCCGGTTCCTCCGCCACCTCCGCCACTGACAGAAGCCAAGCCAAAGCCTAAAACCAAACCCGCCCCCAAGCCGGCGGCTCCTAAAAAAACAGAAGCCGGAGCGGACGGGGCCAAACTTCCCGGCGGCGGGGCGGGCCAGGGGCAGGGCGGAATAGGCGGCGGCACCGGCCAGGGTAATCCCGGTGCTCTGGACGCCTATCTGGCCCAGGTGCGCAGAAGGCTGGTCAATTCAAGAAAATACCCGCCGGCGGCCCGTTCCCAAAAGCTGGAAGGCGTGGCCACGGTCAGTTTCATACTCACCCCGGACGGCCGGGTTCTCTCGTCCAGGCTGGTCAATAGCTCCGGACATACGATCCTGGACGATGAAGTGATGGCCCTGGTGCGGAGGGTTTCACCTTTCCCCGCCCGGCCCAAAGGCCTGCCCCAGGACAATTTGAGCCTGACTGTGCCCATTCAGTTTTCTCTGCGTTGAGGCCCTAAAACATCTCCCCAGAATGGCTGGTCCGAAAAAGAGTCCAGAGAAAAAATGGGCCGCCCAGGAGCGCGGTGACGATGCCGATGGGGATTTCCGCCGGAGCCAGGACCAGGCGGGCGGCCAAATCGCAAAGGCAGAGAAAGGCTCCGCCCAGGAAGAAGACCGCCGGCAGGAGCGTTCGGTGCGACCAGCCCAGCCATAAACGGCAGATCTGGGGCACCATCAGCCCCACGAATCCGATGGGGCCGGCCAGAGAGACGATAGTGCCCACCATGACGGAAGCGACGAAGAAAATCTGAAGCTTGGTCCGGCCCACCCGCACTCCCCGGCTGGCGGCCAAATCCTCGCCGGCGGTCAGAAGGTCGATTTCCGGGGCCAGGCGCCAGATGAAGGCCGCTCCGGCCAGAACCACGAAGGCCAGGTCGGCCAGGCGGGCCACCTCCAGGCCGGACAGGGAACCCATCAGCCAGTGCATTATGCGCATGGAATTGTGGGAGTCGCTCAAATATTGAATGAACATGACCAGGCTGGAAAAAAAGAAGTTGATGATGACCCCGGCCAAGAGCATCACTGGAGTGGAGAAGCCGCCTTTGGCCCGGGTAATGAGGTAAACCAGGGTCATGGACAGAAGCCCGCCCAAAAGAGCCGCTCCCAGGCTGCCGCTGGACCCCAGAAAGGACAGCCCCGCCCCCAGCCAGAAATAGACCGAGGCTCCCAAAGCGGCGCCGCTGGAGACTCCCAAGGTGAAGGGCGTGGCCAGGGGATTGCGGAAAAGGGCCTGAAAAACCATCCCGGCCATGGACAGGCCCGCCCCGCTCAGAAAGGCCACCACCAGGCGCGGCAGACGAAGACGCCAGAGCACTTCGGCGTCCGGATGGCCGGCTTCAAATATTACGGCAGGCGAGATGAAACTGAGGCCCCAGAAAGGGCTGGCCAAGGCCAAAATCAAACAACCCAGGATGAAAAAACCGGTTTTGAGGCCGCGCGTTTCGGTCATCCGTCCTCCTAATCCGCCAATATGGTCGGCCGGCCGTTTCCAGGGTGGGCAAAGTAGGTGAATTGATGCTGATAGGCCCTCTCCAGAACCCCGTTTTGCAAAAGTTCCTCGGCCGGCCCGAAAAAAATCTGCCGCCCTTCCCGCAGCACCAGCACCAGGCCTCCGGCATCCAGCGGGTGGTTCAAATCGTGGGTGACCGTGACTAGGGACAGGCCCTGATCCTGGTGAAGTTTTTTCAAAAGCGAGTTCAGTCCGGCGGCGTGCTTGGGATCGAGAAAGGAAGCCGGTTCGTCCAGGAGCAGGACGGGCGTCTTCTGGGCCAGGGCGGCAGCCAGGTGGGCCCGCTGCCGCTCACCCCCGGAGAGGGCTCGCAGGGGCCGGTCGGCCAGGGCTGCCAATTCCGTCAGTTCTAAAGCCTTCCGCACCGCCTGGAGGTCGGCGGCTGAAAATCCGCCGGTCAGGGGTATGTATGGGTAGCGGCTCAAACGCAGGAGTTCCTCAACCGTGAACGGGGGTATCCAGCCACCGGCCTGAGGAACATAAGCCAAGGTCCGGGCCAGTTTTTTCTGTCCGTACTCTGAAAGCGGGCGGCCCTGAATGGAGATTTCGCCCTGGGCGCGGCCGCGCTCGTGAAGCCTGAGCAGGCATTTGAGCAAAGTTGACTTGCCGGCCCCGTTTGGCCCGATGACGGACAGATAGCCGCCTTCGGGCATCGTAAACTCGAGGCTGTCAAGAATTGGCCGGTCATCCAAAATGAAGGTGAAGTCTTTTACGCGCAGCATCCGAACCTTTTAAGGATGAAAAGCCCGGGAAAGTTTTTCCAGGGTTTGGGGGAAACGGGGACCGGGGACGGTATCGGCCTCGTCGGTCAAAAAAAACAGGCGGTTGTTCTTTATGGCGCTGACCATGGAGAGGCTATGCCAGTCCTGCCGTGCGGCTTCCAGGTCCTCGTCGGCGGGGATGATGTCGATTATCACCTCCGGGTCGAAAAAGATCACCGCCTCCCGCGACAGGCGGGGAAAGGACAAAACACCCTGATAGACATTCAGCCCGCCGGCTATATCAATCATTTCGCTGAAGAAGCCGTCCCGCCCCACGGCGTTGATTTCGGTGATATACCCCAATCCTTCGTAGGAATGCATCACTGAAAACAGAACTCTGGGCCTCGGCCGGTCAGCGGCCCGGGCGCGGGCCTTGGCCAGGCTTTTTTCCATTTCGTCCAGAAGGCCGGCCGCTTCGGCCTGACGACCCGTGCTTCGCCCCAAAACGCCGATGGCCTCCATGAGCCCGGCCAGGGAACGGGTATCCAGAGGCATGACGCTCAGCCCAAGATGTTCCAAATTCAGCCTGTTTTCCACCTTGTCGCGGGGTAGAACCACCAGGTCGGGCCGCTGGCGCACCACGGCTTCATAATTGACATCACTGAAGCCGGCTACAAGGGGTTTCCCCTTGGCCTCCGGCGGATACCAACAGTATTGGGTCACCCCGACCAAGCGCGGCCCCAGCCCCAGGGCATACAGGGTCTCGGTGACGCTGGGGGCCAGGGAGACAATACGCTGAGGGTCCGGCGGCCAGGGCGGCGGCGCGCTCAGACGCCCCAGGGCCTGGTGCCCCCAGGCTGCGAGGATGAAGCCCAAAAACAGGATGAGATAAAAGAGCCGGTTCTTCATGGGCGGTCATCCACGCTCAAATCTGCCGCAGAGTTGAAAACAGTAACGGCGGGGCGGGAGGAGGGTCTATCCCGAGATC
>Ga0082212_10013354_pt1 | contig 10274 bp, 7 predicted proteins | sample TergutNt197P3_FD_71548 | JGI IMG/M metagenome (GOLD analysis project Ga0082212, IMG submission 71548) | Neocapritermes taracua P3 segment gut microbial communities from Petit-Saut dam, French Guiana - Nt197 P3 | ecosystem: Host-associated > Arthropoda: Insects > Digestive system > Gut ...
TCCAATTAATTACAACAATTTATGGACTCACATTTGTCCACTTCGCCTCAATCTGTCTTTTTTTTGACGAATGTATCAAATTTTTTGACGAACGGAAAAACACAAATCAAAGATTCAAAAATATTTTTAGTAATCATAGATTTGAAATGATGAAAATACCAAACCGCATCCCGTTAGGGATGCCTCTCTCGGTAGAAAAAAGAAATACCATCCAAAATACTTGTCTTACGCAAACCTTGAAATATAATACTGCCGGTTCAACCTTGCAATATTGGTAATTTTGATTTCTTTCGGGCATTCGGCTTCGCAGGCGCCGGTATTGGTACAGTTACCGAAACCGAGTTCGTCCATGCGGGCTACCATTTTCGATACGCGCTCTTTCGCTTCGATTTTACCTTGCGGCAACAGTGCAAATTGCGATACTTTAGCAGACACAAACAACATCGCCGAGGCATTTTTGCAAGCCGCCACGCAGGCGCCACAACCAACGCAGGAGGCTGCATCCATTGCCAATTCGGCATTTTCCCGCTTGATCGGAATAGTGTTAGCATCGGGAATGCCGCCAGTGTTGACCGACACATAGCCGCCCGCCTGAATGATTTTATCGAAAGCGTTGCGGTCAACCACCAAGTCCTTGATGACCGGAAACGCAGCCGAACGCCACGGTTCAATCCAGATGGTGTCGCCATCCCTGAAACGGCGCATGTGTAACTGGCAGGTAGTAATACCCGTATCGTTGCCGTGCGGTCGCCCGTTGATGAACAGGCTGCACATTCCGCAAATACCTTCACGGCAGTCGTGGTCGAAGCATACAGGCTTTTCAATTTTGTCCACCAATTGTTCGTTCAACTGGTCGAGCATCTCCAAAAAGGAGCAATCAGGAGATATATTTTTGATTTGGTAGGTTTTAAATTCCCCTTCGGCTTTAGTATTTTCCTGTCGCCATATTTTTAATGTAAGGTTTAATCCTTTCTTTTCCATCGTTTATCAATTGATTATGAAAAACAGTATTAAAATTGTCGTATATATTTTTATTTTCTACAAAAATTATGCCTTTTTCCAGAACAAAATAAACTGGTTTTTTAGATAAATGCAAGGGTTTTAGAAATTAGCATGATAAAAATGATCAACATTCATCATGGAAAAATCATGATAACGTCTGTTAATCAGAAATATAAACATTTACTGACAGATACTAACTGATTATTTTCCCGGCAGCATTTTTTCCAGTGCAAACATCTCATCCCTCAAACGCGCCGCTTCCAAAAAATCGAGTTCCTTAGCCGCTTTCTGCATGTTGCGTTTGGTTTGTTCGATGGTTTTTTCGAGGTCTTTGCGGGTCATGTATTTGACAACAGGTTCGGCTACCATACTGACAGTTTCCGGCTCAATGTAAGGGCGTGGCTGTTTTCTGGTTTTGTATGACGGGCGGTCGCTTAAGATTGAACCCAGCGCTTTGACAACCTGACGGGGAGTAATTCCGTTTTTTTCGTTGTATTCCAACTGTTTGGCACGGCGGCGGTTTGTTTCGTCAATGGTGCGCTGCATACTTTCAGTAATTTTGTCGGCGTACATGACGACGCGGCCATTGATGTTGCGGGCGGCGCGTCCTGCCGTCTGTGTCAGTGAGCGTTCCGAACGCAGAAAACCTTCCTTGTCGGCGTCGAGAATGGCAACGAGCGACACTTCAGGCAAATCCAATCCTTCGCGCAACAGATTGACGCCTACCAAAACGTCAAACTTTCCGGCACGCAAGCCTTCCATGATTTCAACACGTTCCAGCGTTTCCACATCCGAGTGGATGTACCGGCAACGGATGTTGGCACGGACAAGGAATTTGGTCAGTTCTTCAGCCATGCGCTTGGTCAATGTCGTTACTAACGCCCGTTCGCTGCGTTCCACGCATTGATGAATATTTTCCATCAGGTCGTCAATCTGTGTCAGGCTGGGTTTTACCTCAATGAGCGGGTCAAGAAGCCCTGTGGGACGAATAACCTGCTCAACGACTACTCCTTCGCTCTTTTGCAACTCATAGTCGGCAGGCGTGGCGCTCACGTAAATAGTTTGTCCAACTAATGCCTCAAACTCCCCGAATTTCAACGGGCGGTTGTCAATGGCGGCAGGCAGTCGGAAACCGTATTCCACAAGGTTGATTTTGCGCGAGTGGTCGCCGCCGTACATGGCGTGAATTTGCGGGAGGGTTACGTGACTTTCGTCAATTACCGTAATGTAATCGTTTGGAAAATAGTCTAAAAGGCAGAATGGGCGCGTACCCGGTTGCCGGTTGTCGAAATAGCGCGAATAGTTTTCGATGCCTGCACAGTAACCCAACTCTTTCATCATTTCAAGGTCGTAGGTTACGCGGGTTTCGAGGCGTTTGGCTTCCTGGTGATGACCGTTGGCGCGAAGAAAATCAACCTGTTTCACCAAATCAACCTGTATTTGATAAAAAGCCTGTTGTTGCCGCTCTTTGCTGGTTACAAAAATATTTGCCGGAAAGATGCGCGTTTCCTCCAATTTTTCTTCAATATGATTGTTGATGGGGTCGAAGATGAGAATTTCCTCAATTTCGTCGCCCCAGAACACTACACGACAACCCACATCGCTGTAAGCAAGATAAATATCCACCGTATCGCCCTTTACGCGGAACGTTCCCCGTTTAAAATCATGCTCGCTCCTGAAATACAGACTGGTTACCAACTGATGCAGGAATTTGTTTCGACTGATGAGCATCCCGCATTTGACATGTATCGTATTTTCGTGAAAATCTTCGGGATTGCCAATTCCATAAAGGCACGAAACCGACGACACCACAATCACGTCGCGCCGCCCCGACAGCAGCGATGATGTGGTACTCAGCCGCAATCTGTCTATTTCGTCATTGATGGACAAATCCTTTTCGATATAGGTATCTGTCGAAGGAATATAGGCTTCGGGCTGATAGTAATCGTAATACGACACGAAATATTCGACGGCGTTTTTCGGAAAAAACGTTTTGAACTCGCCGTACAACTGCGCAGCCAGCGTTTTGTTGTGGCTCAGCACCAGCGCCGGACGCTGCACTTCCCTGATGACGTTGGCAATGGTAAACGTCTTGCCCGAACCGGTAACGCCCAGCAAGGTATGATATGGCACGCCAGCCTCCAAGCCTTCAACAAGTTGCTGTATCGCCTCTTTCTGGTCGCCGCTCGGCACAAAATCTGAGATAAGTTCGAACATTTTTTTTACTTTTGAAATCCCAATACCTTCACATCTTTCCGAAGAAAGGCAAAATAGACGTTGTGCTGCGGCGGAAAAACATCTTCAACCTTTTGCATTTCTATGGTCGTTACGAATGTATTGTTTTGATGTTCAATGATCAATGGCACGGTTATTTCTGACGAAAGTTCCGGATGTTTGTCAATTTTCAAAATTAAACGATTAGCATCCGTCATTTCTTGCAGGGCGAGTTCTTTGATGTGAAACTCGCCCATATTCCGGTCTTTTTCAATAGAAAAACAATCATTCATTCCGGCAATAACGTCGTGATTGAAAACAAAATGGGCTTGACTTTTGAAGTCGTTTATCCACAAATTTTCATTTTGTCTGTTGGGTAGAATACCGCCGTAGTTTTCCAGAATGAACTGCGAAATTTTGTAGGCGGAAATCGTCATTCCGTAGTAGGAATTGTGTTGCGTACCGCTAAATTCGTTGTTGAAAGCCTTTGGCGTATAGAGTACGCTGTCGTAAGGATGTTGCAAGTCGAGCCATTTTGCCTGCGGAATTTCCCGGAATATCTCTGCATATTGGGCTTTTAGAATGGAATAATCATCAAAGGTTTTGTAATACATCGGCACGGTGAGCAACATCAATTCTATATCGTTTTCCATGCAAAGATCATACAGTTTTTTCAAATACTTCGGCTGATTTTCATGTATTACCTTATCTGCGCATTTGACGGGCGAACCCAAAACATCGTATTTCATCAGCAAACTGTCCTGCAAATGATTATTTCCGTGCGAAAACCTTCCGAGGTCAAAATTGCTGCGGTCAGGATTTTTTTCCTTGCCCGCATTTTTGATATTGAACCTTATTCTTTCCGTGTCGGTAAGCAAAAACGAATGGTTGCGAATAGTTGGCGACCAAGCCTTTACCCATTCGTCGGACGGAAAAATGAACGGCAGTGATTTCCACTTGCGCCAACTGTTTTTCTTGGCATCAAAACTCTGTATGCGGCTCCATTCCCGCCCTATATCCGACCAGTCTAAACAGGATGTTTCGAGGATGACTATCTTGGGTTTGTTGTTGTTTGCCAGAATTTCCTTTAAATTGAGATAAGCATCCAAAGCCGCCGAACCCGGCGTATTCAGAATAAAACAATACGTTCCCGTTGCCATGGATACGATGTAGGGTTCAACTCCCGCCGAAGCGTGCGAATTGCCAAAAACCGCAATATCTGCATTTTTTTGCCGCACTTTTGCAAAACGGTAAAACGACCGCCATTTACGTTCTGTGTGGTTGTTGGTCTGGTCGCCCGTAAAATATTCTTTCCAATCGGTATAAGACACCACCGAAACAACCAACGCCAACAACAGCAATACTTTAAAAGCAAGTTTTTTCCAACTCAACGGATTTTCGTCAACTTCCTGTTTTTGCCGGTGTTTTGTTGCAAGGGTACGATTTGATTTTTGCTTTTTCATCATTTAAAATTGAAAATAAATGAACGAATGTTCGTTTCCGTTGCCGTAATGCCCAAAATAAACGATGCTTAACACAAAAACGATGTAGAAAATCCAGCGCATCACAGAAGGCATTCTGTAGAAAAATGCAGATACGGCAGTTTCACTTTTTTCCCAAACCAGTCCTTTGACAGCCAAAATACCGAGAAGGATAAACGACAAAGAAAGTTCGCGGGCATTCAATCCGAAGTTGACGATGCTGTCCGAATGGGAAAATCCGATATGCCGGAAACAGTCTAAAGCGGCGTCAAAACCCTGTGCGCGGAAAAATGCCAACGACAACGTCCAGCAGGCGAAAATGAAACCCGACTTTAAGTAACGCGCAACTACGCCGTGCTTCAATGTTTTTGAATTTAAAACCGGGTCGAGCAAAATCATAAACAACGCATTAAACAGCCCCCAAATCACGAAATTCCATGATGCGCCGTGCCACAAACCGCTAACAGCAAACACAAACAGCACGTTTATAACGGTTCTCCGCGTTCCGCGCCGGTTACCGCCCAAGGGAATGTACACATAATCGCGAAACCAGGACGAAAGTGAAATGTGCCAGCGTTTCCAAAATTCGTCAAACGAAACGCTTAAATACGGTCGTTTAAAGTTCCGTCGAAGTTCAAATCCGAGCATTCGGGCAACGCCAATGGCAATGTCGGAATATGCAGAAAAGTCAAGATAAAGTTGAAACGCAAAAAATACGATGCCGAGCAACATGGGCAGTCCGTCAGCCGTTGCCGGATTTTTGAAAGCGCCGTCAACAAGAACTGCCAGACGGTCGGCAATCATTATCTTTTTGAAAAAACCCCACGCCACCAGCAGCATCGCGTTACGAAAAACGGAATAATCAGGCTTTTTAGCCAAGTTTTTGAATTGCGGTAAAAAGTTCGTGGCGCGTTCAATCGGACCTGCCATTAATTGCGGGAAAAAACTCACGAAAGCGAAAAATTGCAACCAACTTTTGGTAGCCTCCGCTTTGCCTCTGTAAATATCAATGGTATAACTCAGTGTTTGAAAAGTGTAAAAACTGATGCCCACAGGCAAAATAATATTCAGCGTCATCGGCGAAATGGTGATGCCAAAGACCGACATCATCACGGCAAAACTTTCCGCGAAAAAACCAAAATATTTGAAAAAACCGAGCAACCCAAGATTGGTAATGATGCTAACCAATAGCCAGCCCCGTTTTTTCCGGCGACATGCGGCAAATTGTCCTTCGGGCATGGCGCTTTCGCGATGATTGATGGCAGCCATTTTACCGCCAATCCAAAAGTCCGTCAGCGAACTGATGATGATCAGCGACAGAAAACGCCAATCCCACCAAGCGTAAAATATGTAACTTGCAACGATCAAAAATCCATTTCGCAGCGTTACATTTTTACGATTGAAAACACCCCAGTACAGAATGAATACCAGCGGAAGAAATATTGCGAAAGCAAAAGAATTGAAAAGCATAACCTAATTTCTTATTTTTTTAAACATCCAGGAGGGCTTCCACTTGTTGAAAAGAATGCGCATCATCGAGTCGCAAACCTTTGACAAATACTGACATTTACTCATTTTCTCAATTATTATTGGTACAAAATTACATAAAACTTCCGAATTTGGCAGGTTTAAATAAATTTTACATTTTCAATTAAAACTAAAAAAAATAGTTGCAAAACTAAATTTTATAGTTATCTTTGCAACCTGATTTGTTTCTCTTAATTTTTAATTCTTAATTTTTAATTGAATGAACCGTCTTACCGCCAAAGAAGAAGAAATCATGTCCTTTTTTTGGGACAAAGGGGCTTTGTTTGTCAAGCAGATACACGAAAGTTACCCCGTTGGCTGTAAGCGCGAGAGTGTAGTTGGCAACAACTTGAAAATTTGAAAGTTAGATAAAATTTAATTAGTATAAACCGCTTTGAAAGGGGCAAAAAAGAAAGAAGATGAAAAGAGTATTAATGATTTTATTAGTCTTGGTAATGACTGTTGTATCTGGGTATAGTCAGGAATGGTTATTTGATGAATCTTTTGTAAAATTACACAGAGATTTTGCGAATATGGGAATGGAAAAATTGATAACAAATGTCATAATGCTAATTATAGCAATTGTATTAATAATTGTAGTAGCAGTATTTTGGCTAAAAAACCGCAAAAGAGAAAAAACCAGCATCTGGAATGCCGACACAGAGAAAAATGGGAAGAATAGTGACAATAAGAACAATAATTTTCGTTTATTCACCAGATGCTTTAACCTGATGTTTCATCCGGCAAGAGAGTGGAAAGAGATTGAAGCAGAAAACAACAACCGGAAAGTCGTTTATATACGGTTTGTGGTGCCACTGCTATGTCTGATGACAATAGCGATTATCATCTGCACATGGCTTTACACACCGAGCGTACTGTATACCACAGGATACGTAGTACATAGAATCACGTTCTTGTGGGTTTCGCTTAGCACTGCATTGTATATATCGACTTTTGCAATAACTGAAATAATGGCACAACAGTTGGGTTCGAAGAACTACGACCGAATTTTCACATTGATTGCATATTCGTTAAGTGCAGTTTATTTAGCGTATATCATCAATGATTTGTTTCCGCTTTTTGGAGGATTAATTTTTATTGTTTTGGGACTTTATTCCTGCTACCTTTATTGGCTGGGCAACTCTCATCTCATACATATAAAAGGCAAAAAACAAACGATATACGGGCTATCAACGCTCATTATTACAGTGTTGATACATTTAGAGATATTCTTTTACTTCGGAAAAGTTTTTGAGGTGATATTTTTCTAATGTTTGTAAGCACCGAGAGCATTGTCGACAAAGTGTCTTGTTCCGACAATGTAGTGCGTATGGACAATTAGCCCGAAAGAAAGTATAACTCGAAAACGCAATAAAAAAGGGACAACACTCTCGGAAAAATGGGGTCAATGTAGAAAATAGGTGGAGTATTCTTCTAAGTTTTTGTCTTTGTCCCTAAAATATTTTGGACTTAATTTCATTAATTTTAACGCCAAAATAAAAGCCATTAGAAGTCAATTTAGAGGAGTTAGAGATATACCATCCTTTATATAGATTGACAAAATTATGTGCCTAAATCCACCTGACCCGTTATTGTGATTACCACCCAATAAAATGCAAAAACATCGGGTTGCAAAAATGCAAAAGGTTGGCTGCGGTCAGCCTTTTTTCATACCGTTACCGGCTAAATGATGATGGAAAACTTTCGTATGCTGTAATTGCCATTATATTTTCCTTATCCCGATGCAGTTGTTCGGCTAATTGCCCAACATTCCCGAACCTGACGTTGTCGCGGATGCGGTGGGTTAGCGCAACTGCAACTTCCTGACCGTATATCTGTCCGTCAAAATCAAAAATATGGACTTCAACATGCAACATGGTATCTTCCTGTTCCAAAACGGTGCGTTTGCCGATGTACATCATGCCAAGGCGATCAAATCTACCGGTCCCGATTTTTACTTTTACGCGGTAAACGCCATTCTTCGGAAGAAGTTTATATCCGGGCGTTTCGATATTCGCTGTCGGAAAACCGATGGTGCGTCCCAGTCGATTACCGGCAATCACCTTTCCTGAAATCAGGTATTCATAACCAAGCATCGCGTTTGCCAATGCCAGATCGCCACATAGCAAGGATTTTCGTATAACCGAAGAAGATATTTTCCGGTCGAACATCTTTAAGTCAACCACTTCAATCTGCAAGTCGTTGTGAGATGCAAATTCCGTTAAATGTTGCACATTGCCGCTGCGCTCTTTTCCGAAATGATGATCCTGACCCGCTACTAAATATCGCGCATTCAGTTTTCCGATGATGATATCCCTGACAAAACCGGACGCCGGCATTTGCGCCAAAACCTTGTCGAATGGGAATACCGCCACATCATCTACACCGGTTTGCTCCAGCAGCGTAATCTTTTCGTCGAGCGTATGAAGCAGCAGAGGAGTATCGTCTGCCGAATCGAGCGCTAATCGCGGATGGGGCCAGAACGTAAGTACCACCGATCTGAGATGATGCTGCGCAGCCAAATTGACTACACGCTGAAGCAACGCCCGATGTCCGCTATGCACCCCGTCGAAACTGCCAACGGTAACTACCGTCTTCTCAAAATTCAAATCCCTGATGTCTCTGTATACTGCCACTATCAATGAAAAAAACACGGCAAAGTTAATATTTTGCCGTTATTTTTATAATTTCGCGTTCTGTAAAGATACCGTATATGACCAAAACCTTAGAACAAAAACTGTGTAACCATTCGCTGGGGTATGCTTTTGTGAGAAATGTATTTGTACGCCCGGCGTTATATTTTTATTACCGGAAAATAGACGTCATCGGAGCAAAAGATGTTCCCGACAGCGGACCGGTTATTTTCACTCCAAACCACCAGAATGCGCTGATGGACGCCCTGGCGATCCTGTGTACCAAAAATCGCCAGCCTGTATTTGTGGCAAGAGCCGATATTTTTCAGAAACCGCTGATTATTGCCGTATTGAATTTTCTCCGTATCCTGCCTGTTTATCGCAAACGGGACGGCGGCAATTCGTCCGACAACAACATGGAAACTTTCGATCTGATCCTGAAAGTGTTGCATAGTCAGCAGGCGGTTGGCATCATGCCCGAAGGTACGCACAACGAAATCAAACGTCTGCGTATGCTTCAAAAGGGCGTTTTCAGGATGGCGATGCAGGCGCAGGAAAAATACGGCAGCAGTCCGGCGGTCAAGATTGTCCCCGTAGGGATTGAATATACCAGCACCCACAAGTTACGCAGCGATGTAATTGTCAGATATGGCAAAGCCATTGAACTGTCCGACTTTTACGGACTGTACGCCGAAAACCCCGCAAGAGCGTTCAAACAGATGCAAAATACACTGATGGAGAAGATGCGGGAAGGGATGATTGACATCTCCAGCGAGCAGTATTACAGAGAAATAGAAAACCTTCGGACGCTGTATCAAAAACGGGCAGTGCAACGTCTCGGTTTAGACAGCCGTAATGCCGGGCATCGTTTACAGGCGCAGCAAAAGACCATTGCCGCTTTACAGCAATACGAACTAACCAACCCTGATGAAATGTCGGCGTTGTGTCATGAGGTCGGGAATTACCTTGCCATCATCAAAAAACATAACCTGAGCGATTGGATGATCGAACGTCAACCATATTCGCTGGCGGGTTTGCTGGGGCGAAGCATATTGGCGATCTTCGGTATCCCTTTCTGGATTGCGGGCATGATTTTCAATTACCTGCCATACAAGTTATCAGCGTTTGCTTCGCGTAAAGTAAAAGATCCGCAATTTGTCAGTTCGGTGCAATATGTAGCCGGACTTGTACTTTATCCGATTTGCCACTTCATCGCGATTGTGCTGCTGGTGATCTTTGTTCCATGTATTTGGGGAAAATTCATCATGTCGGCGCTACTGCTGCCATTAGGAGTATTCGCATATCAATATTACATCTCAATAAAAAAACTCGGCGCACGTTTCCGCTTTTGGTTTGCCGGAAAAAACAAAAATGCCGATTTGCTTGAAGCAATAGAGTTGCGAAAAAGTATTTTTGG
>Ga0082212_10013355_pt1 | contig 10274 bp, 8 predicted proteins | sample TergutNt197P3_FD_71548 | JGI IMG/M metagenome (GOLD analysis project Ga0082212, IMG submission 71548) | Neocapritermes taracua P3 segment gut microbial communities from Petit-Saut dam, French Guiana - Nt197 P3 | ecosystem: Host-associated > Arthropoda: Insects > Digestive system > Gut ...
TAAATAATCCTCACAGCTTCAACGGCAAGTTGATAGACACGGACGTGCCCTCGCCCAATACGCTTTCTACTTCCAGTGAGCCGTCGTGCATCCGCACGATTTCGTCGCTGATGGTCAGGCCGATGCCGGTGCCGCGCGCGTTGGTGTTGCCGCGGTAAAACTTGCGTTTGAGCAGAGGCAGTTCCTCGGGCGCGATACCCGGCCCGTAGTCGCGGATCACCACCGATACGTCTTGAAGCCCGCGCCGGAGCGACACGTCTATGCGCCCGCCGCCGCCGCCGTACTTCAAGGCGTTGTCCAGTATGTTCAGGAACACCTGGCGCAGGCGCCCCCGGTCGCCGGTGATCTCGGGGGTCTCCTCCGGCGCGTCGTAGTGGAGTTTCACGCCCTCGCCCGAGAGATTGTTCATGTACATGAACACCACCTCCTCCAGTTCGGAGGCGATGTCGAACGGTTCCATCATCATCACCATCCGCCCGTCCTCCATGCGCGAGAAATCCAACAGTTCCTCCACCATTTTGGTGAGCCGTTCGGCCTCCTTGAGCATGATGCGGACGCCCTTTTGAATCTCCCCGGCGTCCGAACGCCCGGAGTCCAGCAGCACCTCGCCCCAGCCGGATATGGCGGTCAGCGGCGTGCGCAGTTCGTGCGATATGGCCGATATGAAATCCGTCTTCTGCCTCTCGGCGCTGGCCAGATCGACGGACATGTTGTTGATGGTGTTGGCTAATTCGCCTATCTCGTCGTCATACACGCGCTCGATCCTGGCCCCGTAGCTGCCCGACGCGATCTTTTTGGCGGCGCGCGTGATGTCCTGTATGGGCGTCACGATGGAGCGTATGAAATAGAGGTTGGTGAGCGCCGTGGAACAGATCAGGAAAAGCCCGATAAAAACAGCCGTGAACAGCGACGTGTAGATACGCCTGTTGACCTCCTTGAGGCTGGTCACATAGCGCATCGCGCCGATGATCTCATGCCCCATGTAGAACAGCGTCGTGGACACCGACAGCACATGCTCCCCGGTCAGCGGATCGACGCCGATCCATGTGGACAGCCTGCCCTCCGACAGCGCCTCCTGTATGTCGCCGGTCTTGGGGAGATACCCCACCGTCTGGCGCGACGCCGACACCTCGACGCGCCCGCTGGTGTTGATAAATTGCAGTTCGAGTATGTTGTTCTCGCTGAAATCGCGCGCGTACTGCTGCGCCGAGTTGTAATAGCTGTCATAGCCGGACGCCACGTTCTTGCTGATAAAATTGGCGGTGGCCGACGCGCGGCTGACCAACGAGTCCTGCACCGTCCTGTAATAGTAGTCCGCCGTGGCCAACGAATAGCCGATAACGCCCACAAAAACGACGATCAGCGACAGCGTGAGGCTGTTGATCAGCCACCGCCGCCTGATGCCGTACATGCCGGACCTGAATTTTACAAACAGCTTTTTCAACTGAGTATCAGTTCCCCCATTTGTACCCGAAGCCCCAGACTGTGGTGATGAAGGCCGGGTTGGTGGCGTCGTCCTCGATCTTGATACGCAGGCGGCGTATGTTCACGTCCACGATTTTCAGCTCGCCGTAGTAGTCGCGGCCCCACACCCCGGTCAGGATGTCCTCGCGGGACAGCGCCTTGCCCATGTTCTCCATGAACAGCCGCATGATGGTGTACTCCACTTGGGTTAACTTTACGGGCTTGCCGTTTTTGGTGAGCGTGCGGTTGTGGGTGTTCAGAACGAACGGCCCGCTGATCAGGTCGGTCTTGCCGTCCGTCCCCTCGCCGCCCAGACGCCTGAACAGCGCGTCCACGCGCGCGATCAGCTCGGTGGGCGAGAACGGCTTGGTCATGTAGTCGTCCGCGCCGGTCATAAGCCCGGTCACCTTGTCAACCTCCTGCGTGCGCGCGGTCAGCATGATGATCCCGATGGACGTGTTTTGCGCGCGTATCTGGCGGCACAACTCAAAGCCGTCCATGCCCGGCAGCATTACGTCTAAAAGCGCCAGCTTCACGCCGGGCGACTTGCCCAGCGTCTCGAGCGCTTCCTCGCCGCTCCCGGCCTCCAGCACCTCGTATCCGGCGCGCTCCATATTGATGACCACAAAACTGCGGATGCTCGATTCGTCCTCGACCACGAGTATCTGTTTCACGCGGCCCGGCCCCCTCTCCTCGGCTATACTTCCCCGGTGATCCATGCGTTGTCTATCACGCGGAACATCTCTTTCAGGGTCTCGGCGTCCAGCTCGAACGGCGCGCTCTCCGCGCCGGGCAGCATCTTGCCCGCGAAAACCACGTCCGTCGCGCCGCTGTCGATCAGAAACCGGTCCTCCACAACGGCTAACGAGGCGCGGTTGTAACCGGTCACGGCATATACCACGCACAGCTCGGCAACCGCGCCCGCGCCGTCCGTATACGCCAGCGTGACGGCGCTCATAGTAACCGACGTCTCGCGCGACGTGACCGTAAAGTTGCTCTTCCACTCCTCGGGCAGATGTATGTACCAGCCGTCGGTCAGGTTGTAGTAGGTGCTGATCAGGTTGGTCACGCGCCCGTATGAGTCGTAAGTGCGCCATTCGGTGAGCCAGAATTCGGTGTTGTCCGGCGAGTCGTCGTGGCCGGGCAGCGGCGTCAGCCGGGGCACGCAGACAATGCCGTCGTCGTTGAGATCGTCGGCCATAAGGCGCTTGTACCGGACGGTCTCGTCGCTGATCCCGGTCAGGGGGTTGAGCGACACGTTGAAGAACTGGCCGTCGCGGCATGTAAGAATATCGGTCACATAGGCGTTTTGCTCGGTCAGGCTGGCCACGTACACGGCCATATTGCCGTCGGCCAAACGCCCGCTGAGGACGCGCTTCACGCTCTGGATACCCTTCGACAGCGGGACTTGCGGCGTCACGCGCGCCTCGCCGTCCTCGAACCAGTGCATTTCCGCGCCGCCGGTCAGGTTCATCTGGTCGTGATTGATCACGATGATGTCATTTTGGCCCGACTCCCGCATGTCCAACAGGTTGTAGTAGCTGTAGCCGGCGGACAGAATCTCCAGGAAACCGTCCTCCGCGAACGAGTACGCCGTGAGCGTTTTCAGCACGTTGCCCACCTGCCAGCCCACCACCAGTTCGGGCGAACCGTCGCCGTCCACGTCGGCGTAGCGCACCACGTCTATGGTCTCGGCGTCCTCGGCTATAAAGCCCATCTCGCAGTAGTCGCCGTCCGCCAGCCTGAAGATGTATATCCGCAGCGGTTTCTCCTCGCGCGGGAAGCGCATGAAGACCAGGGCCTCCTCGAGGCCGTCCGCGGTCAAGTCGTATGTCTGGAACACCTGGCGGTTCCGGCCTCCCTGCGGCGGCGCGTACTCGCCGCCGGCGTTGAGCAGCGCGTCCACTTTTTTTTGCAAGGAGTCGAATACCTTGGGCGGGTTGGGCAGCCTGAGCAGCGCGTCGGCGTTGTCCGTCATGCAGGCGGACATACAGGCCGCCAGCACGGCGCACAGCGCGATCGAGACAACGCGCGTCGCGGCGTTCGTCATGGGGAAAAACATCCTTTCGGGAGGATCGCTGCAATTATATCATATTTTGGGTCATTCATCAACCGCCCGGCCCGGATCGGGTATGGGCGTAACGTCTGACGTTTCTTCCGGTTCAGCCGGATCGCCCGGCGGCGGGCCGCCGGACAGAGGGCCGTCCGCGGCGGGCAGCGAGGCGGCGTCCCAGTCGTAGCCGCGCGACATGTCGAAGTCGCCGAGCAGGAACGCCCGGTATGTCAGGTTCCCGTCCATGGCGTCCGGCGACAGGTCAACATGGTAGTAGTGGCCGCCGATGCCGATCAGGTTCCAGAAATGCTCGGTAAAGGTGATGGCAGGAACCTCCCCGGTCCCGGGCGAGTTCGGGGCCGCCGTGTGGACGTTCCGCCCGCGCACCACGCGGCAGTCTATCCCGGCCTGTTCGCACAGCGCCTTGTACGCCAGCGCGTAACCCTCGGACACGGCAAGCCCGCCGCACAGCGCGCCGTAGGCGGTCAAGGAGTCGGAGGCAGGGCCGTCCTCCTCCACGGACTCGTACAAGTCCCAATCGAATTCACAGGTGCCGATCAGCGCCTCATACAGCCACCGCGCCTTCTCATGCGGTTCGAGGCCGCCCGGAATTCCGGCGGCCATAGCCTTGACCGCGCTCTCGCAACGCGCGGCGCGTGTGTTCAGCACGGACGCCGCGTGCGGGTAGTTCAGTTCGATCTCGATGACACGGCGCAGCCCTGCGTCCGGGTTGTCCGGGTACACGGTGCGGGTCAGTTCCGGCATCCCCATGGCGCGCAGGGGCGCGCCGTAGTACAATTCCGGCAGCATGGCGTCGAAATCGTACTGGTGTTCCCGGTAATAGCTGGTTTCGGCGGTCAGCCCCGGCCCGAACGCGCCCAAGACGTCCGCCAGCCGTTCGCGGAAGACGGTCGGGCTCTCCACATACACCACGTCATGCACCTGTTCCGGCCCGCGCCGGTAGTACAGCTTGAACGACACCTCGTATTCCGACAGCAGCCGCGTGACGGACGGCACCATGTAATCCAGCGCGTACACGGCGATCGGCTCGGTTCTCGAAATGTCGATCCACGCCTCGTTGACGTCCTTTTCGGCGTCGCCGATATAGCCGCGCAGACGCACAGTCCCCTCCTCCGCGCCCGCGCGCAGGAAGGTCAATATGGCGTCTTTCAGTCCCTTGTAGTCCGAGACTTCCTGGGCGCCGGCGGACGGCGGCGCGGGCGTCGAGTCGGTGTGCGCCGAAACCGAACTGTACTCGTTGCGTTCGAGCATCAGGGAACAGCCGGCCAATATTATCAGCGGCGCGGCCAAAACCGCCAGACATCTATGTATTTTCAAGACGTGCCACCGCTTTCTATAAAACGCCAAAGCACGGCGCGATCCTCCGGGCCGAACGAGCCAACGCCGAACGACGCGCCGCTCAGGTCGAACGGGTGGTGCGCCGTGCCCAAGAAGGCCGCGCACGGCATCCCCGCGTTGAGCGCGGCGTTGAGGCCGTTCACCGAGTCCTCGATGACCAAACACTCGCCGGGGGCGGCGTCCATCCGCTCCGCGCACATCAGGAATATGTCGGGCGCGGGCTTGCCGCGCTCCGCGTCGCTGCCGGTCACCACCGCCGAGAGATAAGGGGCCAGCGCGAACCGCTCCGCCACAAGTTCCACCATGTCGCGGTGAGACGCCGACCCTATGGCCATCTTCACGCCGCGCGCGCGCAACTCCTCCATAAACTCCGAAACCCCGTCCACCAGCGAATTCACATGCTCCCTCAGCGCGCCCAGCAGGCCGCTCAGATACATGTGCCGGATTTGGTCGTCGGAGGCCGTCAGATCAGGGTTCCAGCCGCGCAGAACGCCGCCCAGTTCGCGGTACGAACCGCCGGTCATGGCCACGATCTGCTCCGGCCCGAACGGCAGTCCCAGCGACTTGAGCATGGCCTCCTCGGCCACGCGGTACGGCGGTTCCGAGTCGATCAGCACGCCGTCCATATCGAAGATAACGGCCTTTATTTTACACTCACACAGCGTTTTTGTCATATTCACGGAACCCCTCGCCCAAGACTTCGTTTGCCTTATTGACAATGATAAACGCGCGCGGGTCGATGCGCTTCACCACGTTTTTCAGTTCGCTGATCTGCCCACGCCCCACCGCGCACAGAATCACCTTGCGCGGCGCGCCGCCGTAACCGCCCTCGCCGTTGAGCAGCGTGACGCCGCGGCCCAGTTCCTTCTGGAGCGCCGCGCTGACGGCGCGCCATTCGTCGCACACCACGTGCGCCGTCCAGCGCGTGTTGACGCCGTACAGGATCAGGTCGGTCAGGCGCGACGACACGAACAGGCCCGCCGCCGCGTAAAACGCGCGGTCTAACGCCGCGTATGACGCGCTGCCGCCGAACACGAACACCGACGCGGCCACCACCACGCCGTCGGCCGCCAAGATCATCATACCCATGCGCGCGTCCGGGAAAATCGGCTTGAGCAACCGCGCCAGCAAATCCGTACCCCCGGTGGCCGCGCCGCGCGAAAAAACCAAACCAATCCCAAACCCCATCATAGCGCCGCCCATAGCCGCGGCGGCCAACGGCCCGCAATCAGGCGCCGGAAGACGCGAAAATAAATCTATAAACAATGACAGCGACGCCGTACCCAGTAGCGTATACCCCAAAAACTTCCGCCCCAACCGCCGCCACCCTATAATAAACAGCGGTATATTCAGCGTCATCACGGTCAACCCAACAGGCAGAACAGGAAAAATCTTATTGAGCATCATCGAGACCCCGGTAAACCCGCCCGGCACAATCTCCTTAGGCTCATAAAACAACCCCACCCCAAACGCCATAACCGCGCCCCCCGCCAAAATCAGCAAAACATCCAAAAACGCCTTCTTCCTGCCCATATAACCCCCACATAACAACCGATAGCACAAACAAAAAAGCTATCTGTTAGTTGTTCGTTGTTAGTTGTTAATTGTCAACTGTCAATTGTCAACTGTTCACTGCCTATGTCTTGCGCGCGCAGCGGCAGTCCCACGGACGGCAGCGAGCGGACCCGGAAACGCTCCGGCGAGACTATCCCCTTTTCCTCCGGCCCGCACAGCCCGGCGGCTGTGTGGCGGCCCTTGGGCGTGATCACGGCCACGCCGTGCGTGCCGCGCGTGGACTTGGGCGCCAACTGCGCCGAGTGGAACACGATGGCGCGCGGCTCGGTGGTGTGCATCATCAGTTCGCGTTCGCCTATCAGGTGATATACTGATACTAACGGGCTTTTTTCGGAATACGCGCCGGTCAGCTTGCGGCGGTTTGACTTGGTGTCGTAGGCCGACACCTCCACCCGCGCCACCTTGCCGTTTTGGAACGCGAACAGCAGATGCCCCGAGTAGTCGCCCGGCAGGCAGGTGTAGACCAGAGTTTCTCCGTCCTCGAAGCCCAGCTTGCCCGCCACGTACTCGCCCAGCGACGACGCCTTGGAGTCGGCGAACTCATGCAGCCGCGCCTTGTAGACCTGCCGGCGGTTGGTGAAGAACAATATCTCGTCTTTATTCTGCGCCTCAAAGGCCGATATGATACGGTCATTTTCTTTTAGTTTCTGTTCGCCCGACAATCTGAGCGAGGCGGGCGTGATCTTTTTGATGTAGCCGTCCGCCGTGATGAACACGTGCGCCGGGTAGTTTTCGATATGCTCCTCGGGCCTGTACTCCTCGACTTCGGACTCACTGACCAGCGTTGTCCTGCGGGGCGCGCCGTACGTGTCGGCCACGCGCTTCAAGTCTTTTATAATGACGCCGCGTATGCGGCTGGGGTCGTTCATAGCGGCCTCGGTGTCGGATAGACGCTCCTCCAGTTCACGGGTCTCCCGCGTCCGCTTGAGCAGGTAGGCCCGGTTGATGTTCCTCAGCCGTATCTCGGCCACGTAATCGGCCTGCTGTTCGTCGATGCCGAAGCCGATCATTAAGTTGGGAACCACTTCGTCCTCGGACTCGGTCTCCCGTATAATTTTTATGGCGCGGTCGATGTCCAGCAGTATTTTTTCCAACCCGTGCAGCAGGTGCAGTTTCTCGCGCAGACGCCCGCACTCGAAGTGCAAGCGGCGTTTGACGCATTCGGCGCGCCACGCGCCCCACTCCTCAAAAATCCTGTCCACGCCCAGCGTGAACGGCGTGCCCGCGATCAGTAAATTCAGGTTGGCGCTGAACACGTCGCTGAGCGGCGTCAGCTTGAACAGCCGCACCATGAGCGCGTCCGCGTCCGCGCCGCGCTTTAAGTCGATGGCGATCCGCAGTCCGCCCAGGTCGGTTTCGTCGCGGATGTCGGAAACCTCTTTGAGTTTCCCGGCTTTCATTAAATCGGCGCACTTGTCGATGATGGCCTCCACCGTGGTGGTGTAGGGGATTTCGGTGACTTCTATGACGTTTTCCTTGGGCGTCAGCTTCCACTTGGCGCGCACGCGGAAGCCGCCGCGCCCGGTTCTGTAAATCTCGCGCATGGCGTTGATGTCGTATATGATTTCGCCGCCCGTCGGGAAGTCGGGCGCGGGCATGGTTTCGATGATGTCGTGTTTGGGGTTCTTGAGCAGGGCCGCCGCGGTCAGGCACACCTCCCGCAGGTTGAAGCCCGGGAACTGCGACGCCATGCCCACCGCGATGCCCTGGTTGGCCGACACCAAGATGTTCGGGAACGTGGCGGGCAGTAACAGCGGCTCTTTGAGCGTGTTGTCGTAGTTGTCGGTAAAATCGACGGCGTCGCGGTCGATCTCGGAGAACAGCTCGCCGCAGATGGCGTCTAACTTGGCCTCAGTATAGCGCGACGCGGCGTAAGCCATGTCGCGGGAATAGACCTTGCCGAAGTTGCCCTTGGAGTCCACGAACGGGTGCAGCAGCGCCTCACAGCCGCGCGAGAGGCGCACCAGCGTTTCGTAAATCGCGCTCTCGCCGTGCGGGTTGAGCCGCATGGTCTGGCCCACCACGTTGGCCGACTTGGTGCGGCTGCCTGTCAGCAGCCCCATGCGGTACATGGTGTACAGCAGCTTGCGGTGGGACGGCTTGAAGCCGTCTATCTCGGGGATGGCGCGCGAAACAATCACGCTCATGGCGTAGGGCATGTAATTGTCGCGCAGCACGCCCGTGATGGGCGTGGCGCGCACCACAGGCTTCAAGCCCTCCACGCCGGGCGGTATCGCGCCGCGCTCCTGCGCGGGCGCGCCGATTTTCTTTTCAATCTTTTTTGCCATATGGACTACAGTCAACCCGCTTTCGATACGATATATGGTAATGAGCTATTGTAACTATAACACATTTTTTTCAGAAATGAAAGGGGTGGTTTGATGTTCAAGCGCGTGATATGCTGCCTGTTCGCGCTGACGGTGGCCGCGTGCGCCGCCGCGCCGTCCTCATTCACGGCGTCAGCGGCGGTTGCGGCTAAGGTTTACCGCGTCACGTTCTCCGCCGGGGGCGGTAAAACCATACCGGCGGCGGCGGTCGAACCCGGCGGGACGGTCAGCAAACCGACTGACCCCCAAAAGGCCGGATACCGTTTCACAGGCTGGTACACAACGCCCCGCAAGACGGGCGCGTACGACTTCTCCTCGCCCGTGACCGCGGCCGTGCGGCTGTACGCCGGGTGGGAGAAGCTCCCGCAAGCGTCGTTCTCGACGCTGGGCGGCAGAACCGAAGACGGGCGGTCGTCCATCAAGCCCATCGCCGTCAACTTCGGCGAAACCATTGAATCTTTGCCCGTCGTGTCAAAACCGGGCTTCAAATTCGAGGGCTGGCACACCGACAGGAAGGGCGACGTGAAGTTCGACCCGTCCCAACCGTTAAACGCCCCGGTGCGGCTGTACGCCAAGTGGGTGAAGATTCCGCAAGCGTCGTTCATGGCGGGAAGCGGCATCGTGATACCCAAACAGCAGCTCATCCTCGGCTCGGCGGCGGCCAAACCCGCCGACCCGGAGAAAGCGGGTTTCGACTTCCAAGGCTGGTACACCGACAACGCCAAAACCAAGCCCTATGATTTCAGCCAGCCCGTGAACGGCGAGCTGAGGCTGTACGCCAAATGGATTCCCCTGCCCTCGGTCACGTTCTCGGCGGCAGGCGCGCGGAACGCGCCGCCTAAGCAGACCTTGGCCAAAGGCGAGAAACCCGTAAAGCCCGAAACCGACCCCGAGAAAGCGGGCTACTCGTTCAACGGCTGGTACGCCGACAAGCGTTACACCGTCGAGTTCGACTTCTCGCAATCGCCCGAAGGCGCGGCGACGGCGTACGCCAAATGGGTGCGCAACCCCGTGGTGTCCTTCTCGACCAAAGGCAAAGCCCCCACACCCGCCAAGCAGACGCTGACCGCGGGCGGCCAAGCCACCGCCCCGTCCGTGACAAACCCGCACGGCTACACGCTCGAGGGCTGGTACAGGGACAGCGCGTGCAAGAAGCCGTTCGACTTCGGCGAAAAAATAGAATCCAGCATCACGCTCTACGCCAATTGGGTACAGACCGCGCAATAATAAAAATGTCAACTTATTTTATCCGCGTAGCTAAAGCTATGCGGATTTTCTTTCGATACATAATTTGATAACTGGCAAGGAGGTCGGGAATATGCTGCGTTCCATGTACACGGCGGGTACGGCGATGCTCACCTACACCCGCAAAATGGACGTCATCACCAACAATATGACCAACGCGGAGACGCGCGGCTACAAGATGGATACCTTGGCCACGCGCTCGTTCCGCGATATGCTGATAGACCGCCTTGCCGACCCTTCGTTCTTCGTCC
>Ga0082212_10013356_pt1 | contig 10274 bp, 6 predicted proteins | sample TergutNt197P3_FD_71548 | JGI IMG/M metagenome (GOLD analysis project Ga0082212, IMG submission 71548) | Neocapritermes taracua P3 segment gut microbial communities from Petit-Saut dam, French Guiana - Nt197 P3 | ecosystem: Host-associated > Arthropoda: Insects > Digestive system > Gut ...
ACAGCGGCTTTCATATTCAGCATCTTAACCATGCTATTAACAATAGCTTCACACCCATGATTACCGCTGCCGGCGTGCATATATAAAACGACTTTCCTCAAATTATTTTCCTCTCATCGGTATCGAACGTAATCCATATATCCAAGCTTTTTCCATCAAAAATCGTTTCACTTGGGTTTCGGAGGTTGCCATAAGAATAATAATATCACACCCGCATCCACATCACAAGCGGTCACGTCGTGGTGCAGAGCTGAAGCACGAAATTAATTAGTAGCCGCTATCAATGTAAATCTATTGCCACATGTGTTCGGTATTTATTTTCTTTTCTGATGATTCCTTTATTACCTTCTAATGCTACATCAGCCGACATAAGCTCGCTATTAGTAATAAAAGCATTAATGAAGTTCGCAAACTTGCTTAAACTGTGAAAGCCTTTAACGGCATTCCAATTGAGTGAAAAACAATGAGAATACTGATATCCATGATGTTTTAAGACAAAAAAATGATTTTTAAGAAAAAGTTAAGAAAATCGCAAGAGTTTATCCTTGCATTACCTGAATAATTGTGCTAGACTTAGGCGGAGAAATCAAAAGAACATAGGTGCCGCCCGACAGAGTAGCCGCTCTGCCGGGCAAGGCATGGCAAATAGGATGCCACGCAATACAGATTGCTCTGCGACACAATATTATTATAATGTATGAGGGTTATATTTACAAGTAATAGTCCCACGGTTTACTGTGGGTTTTGTTGCAGGGCAGCTTCGTGTAGTAACGGAGTGTTATGTGTGGAAATCATACATACACTTCGTTTTTTGATTTCTCAAAGGCTGGCCGGCGGCAGAAGCCGCCGATTCAGCCGAAATGGCAAACGAAAAAGGCAAAAGCAGCATGATAAAATATATAGAAAAACATTCGGAAAAGTACTTAGAAAAAGTAACGCAAATCAAAATTCCGCTTGGAATCAAAATTGCCGTCCTAGCAATCGTTCAAATCTTAGTTCTGATAGGCGTAATACGGCATGCGATAAATGAGTCGGGAATGAGCCTTGGATTTTCGCAAGAAGATTTGATTATATGGGATGGCTCAGCCGGCACTGTCGACCCCAATCCTTATCTTGCCGTAAGCTTCGGAAATCAAGATGCCGTTGTTGTAACGCCCAGGGAAAATCTTGACACCGGCATTTATAATATCTCCATCACCTACGAGCTGCACGGCAGTGCGACAGTGTATGCTGATCACAGCAATAATGAAAAATTCCGTGACAGCTTAAATGCTACGATGATCCTTGATGAACGGGCCGCATTTCATAAGTTCAATACAATGGTCAAAGAAAACGACAGCCCGTTAGGCATTATTTTCCGTCTGGCGTCAAGGGGAAGCGATGATTATCTTCTGGTCCGCAATGTTACGGTTACGAAACCGCCGCCGTTAAAATATAATTTGCTTGTCTGCATTTATTATCTTGCTTTGGTAAATGCCACTATTTTCGTGATAGCCAACGCGAATAAAATCGTAAATGGATTGGGTTCATTATCAAGCGAGCAGAGGATTGTGAGCGGCGGTCTGGTTTTGACAATCATCATGACCAGCTTGCCGGCTTTTGTTTCGTATGTGTTGCCCGGTCATGATATCTGGTTCCATTTAATGCGGATTGAAGGTATCAAAGATGGCTTTTTGAGCGGCCAGTTCCCGGTCCGCATCCAGCCGGGCTGGATGAATGAACACGGATATGCCACCAGCATCATGTATGGCGAGCTTTTGCTTTATCTTCCGGCGTTGCTTAGATGGTTTGGTTTTCCGCTCGGCCTTGCCTATAATCTATATGTCATCGGCGTTAATATTACAACGGTGCTTGTCGCTTATTACTGTTTTAAGAAGATTGCCGAAGATTCACTTTGCGGCCTGATGATGACGATTTTTTATTCCGCGAATGTTTATCGCCTGACGAATCTTTATACGCGGTCCGCCGTCGGAGAATATACGGCGATGATCTTTTTCCCGCTCATTGCTTATGGCTTATACGCACTGTTTACAATGGATCAGGAGGATGAAAGGTACGGAAAACAGTGGGTACCTCTTGTTATCGGCTATTCAGGCGTTATTGTTTCCCATGCAATCAGCATGATGCTGGTTTTCGGGTTTTCCCTGCTGATTTTTATGCTCTTGCTTAAAAAGTTTTTGCGGAAAAAAACGCTTATCTGTGTCGCGAAAACATTTCTCTTCGTTGCTTTGTTAAATGCCTGGTTTTTGGTTCCGTTCATTGATTATTTGCAGTTTGAGTGGAATGGCAATGCGGCGGAATATACCATGATCAGGATTCTTAGCTTTATCCGCATTGCTGAGTTCCTGCCGCAGTTTTTTGTTTCTGATTACGATATGACCGGTGCGGCATATGTGTATAAGGAAGGGATGACTAACGAAATGCCGCTTTCCATCGGAGCCGCGTCAGCTTTAATCCTGGTCGCCGGCCTGATGCTGAAAGGGAACAAGGAGCGAAAAACGAAACACCAAGAGGGTTTCATTTATTTTTTGGCAGTCCTGACAATATTCGCGGCCTCGACAATATTTCCCTGGCCGCGTCTCTTTCAGGCAATCCCCTTTACCGGCAATATTGCGAGGGTCATGCAGTTTCCGTGGCGTTTTAATGCGATCGCGGTCCCGCTATTAGCGTTATTGGCAGGCTTGCTAGCGAAAAAAATTGTGAACAAGAATATGCAGTATGGCTTTATTGCTTTAATCATATTGATATCCTGCGTGCAGGGCTGGCATTTTGAGAGCAGGGCGTTAAAGGAAATGCCATCCTTATTCGTCCCTGACCTTGGTTCGGGTAAATTCTATGCACATGGGGGTGAATATTTACCCGTTGACGCAAATCAAAATGATTATATAAATGATGTTTCTTTAGGGAACGATAACATAGCGATTGACTACGCCAGTCAATTTAATCATTTTATTGTCGCCCTTGCGAATCCCGGCGAGCAGACGACAATTGAAATTCCCCGGATCAATTATAAAGGTTATCAAGCGCGGCACGTGGAAAGCGGCCTGCTGATGGAGACTTCAAGCGGCCAATCCGGACGCATGAAGATTGACATTCCGGCCGGGTTCCGCGGCAATATATCGGTTGACTTCGTTTCCCCTTTTTACTGGCGATTCGCTGAATTGGCATCATTAATCACCTTACTTTGTTTAAGCCTGGGAAAATTAGTGCGGCACGAAAAATCATCTGCCCGCCTTGTTTTCGCATGGAACAAGCTCGTGCATTCTTCGTTTACTAAATGACTAGTCCATTTAAGCCGTAACTGTCTTTATCCATCCCATCATATATATCTAGCCCTAAAAAACACGCTTCCAAAAATGATAAAGCCGCACATACCACCCCGGCGCCTGCGTAAAAATCATCACCTTTATTTTATATCCGAAACTTAAACGATGAAACGCCCCCGGCACCTTTCTCGCTGCCACTAATTGCTCTTGGCAATACTTTATTTTATCCCGATACTCATGCCATGATTTCTTCGGCAACATCGCGATTTTTCCGGCTGTCAGCATCACCGCGATGATGAGGTTCGCGACCGCCCGATAGGCAAGATCGGGACGCCATTTTTCAATCTCTAAAGCCGCCTGCTGCCAACAGGTAATTTGATCCATATACCCTAAATCAAATGGCCGCCATGTCAAACCGGCCATGTTTTTATAGTACCCATAACCATTAAAATCCGAGATGACAATATGCTTCGCTTTCGCGACGACACGTAAAAGAAACAACATGTCCTCGCCAATACAAAGCCCTTCATCAAACCGAATACTCCCAATACTCGCATGCCGATAGAGTTTCCCCCAGCAGCGGCTGTCACCCGCTAATATCCCCTTATCAAGATATTCATTTCCGCGATATCCCTGATATGTTATTCCCATTAAATCATCCTGCCGCCGAATAAGCTCCGTATAACCGTCTTCATTATATCGCTTACCAAGCTCCGCATATTTTCCCCCTTGATGTCGCGCGATAAGCTCTGCATATTCTCCCTCATCATGCCACATCTGAAACCCGCAACCGGCGAAATCACAGTCTTCGCTTTTACAAATTTCATACATATGCGCAAATGCACCCGGCAATAACCGGTCATCGGCATCAACAAAACTGATAAAATCACCTTTGGCAGCGTCCAGCCCGGCATTACGCCCACATGATACCCCTAAATCATCCAAGGTTATGACATGAACCGCCTGATGATTATTCCTAAGCGCTTCACATATCACCCCGGTATCATCCGTTGAACCATCATTCACAATCAAAATCTCTAAATCATAATTCTCATTATGCTGCGACAATACGCTATCAACGCAATCCTTAATATATTCCTGCCCATTATGAACCGGTATAATAACGCTGATTACATCTTTCATTCATAATCTCCAGTATGCCGCTTATCTTCCCGCATAAAACATTCTTGCTGCTGCCCTTAAAACAAAAGCCGTCATAAAACCAGGATATTTAAGCACCCAATAAAGAATACGATTACCCCCCCCCGAAACCACCAGCGGATACTTCCTCGTTCTTTCACGCGTCCCCTCGATCCGGCACATTTCCAAGACATTTTTCCGGTATTCACTGCCCTTGCGATTTCCCCTCGCCTCATTTTTTAAGGCAAGCATCAGCATAAACAAATGCTCTTTTTCACATTGGCTTTCAGCCTCCTGCGCCGAAATCACCAGCTTATTTTGCTTTATTTTTCGTAACATAACGTACCGGAAATTCTGGTGCAATGATTTAATTTGCCGGTACAAATCAGCCCGATAAGCATGAACAAGCGATTTTGGATTATAATAATAATGATAATAATAAGCATCCGCCATAATCACAATCCGCTGGCTGTCGAATAACGCCGCCAGAACCAGCATCGCATCTTCCCCCATTGATAACCCATCATCACAACAGTCCAGATTGCCGGTAATCAGTTCACGTGATATCAGCTTCACGCACCGCGATAAAATAATCAGGCGATTCTCATTTCCTAAAATATTCCGGAATATTTCGCCATGCCTCATGCCTTCATACACACCGGGCGCTAAGCAATGCCGCTCGTAAAAAACACCCTTGGCGCGTTCCGTAATCATATTGCCGCAGATAACCTCATTTACATGATGCCGCAGCTCTGCCGCCATTGCGGAAATCATTTCTTTGTCAATCCAATCATCACTATCAACAAAACAAAGAAACGCCCCTTTGCTAATGTTTACCCCATAACGGCACGCTGCCATCGGCCCGCTATTTTTTTGGTGAACCGCCAGAACCCGCTTATCATTCATGGCATAACGGTCACATATTTCACCGCCGCCATCGGTTGAGCCGTCATTAACCAAAATGACTTCAATCGGATCATAAGTCTGGGCCAGCAAACTATCCAGACAGCGGCCAAGATAAGTGGCTGTATTATAAACCGGCACAATGATACTGACAAGGGGGCGCTGTTCCACTTTATCCGCTACCTTTCTGTAAGATATCCCCTTTGAATAAATGACGGCTAAACGCTACCGCGAAGCTGCCCATAATGCAAATGCTCATATACCTGCACAAGCTTCATAACCCGATCCGCAGCATCGTACTTTTCTTCCACCCGCCGTCTGGCCGCCTCACCAAGGCGGCGGCGCAACTGCCCATCGCCCAAAAGCTCTGCCAAACCATGAAATAATGCCTCGGAATCCCTAGGCGCAACCAGCAGACCATTCACATCAGCGGAAATGATTTCCGGAACCCCGCCAACCCAAGCGGCCAGGACACACATCCCATAAGCCATCGCTTCAAGCAATGAAACCGGCTGCCCTTCGAAATAAGAAGGTAGCACAAAGATACTGCACTGCTCCATATAATAGGCTCTTTCCTGCTCATTTATCCACCCCAGGCATGTCACTATATCTGTCATCTCCAAAGCCTTTTTCCGCAAGCCAGCATCGGTAAAAGTACCACCGAGATACAAATGCACCGCGGGAAACAAAGCCTTTAAGCGCGGCATCACATTCAGCAACTCCCCTATTCCTTTCTCTTGGCATATACGGCCAAGAAATAATAGCTTCGCTTCATGATAATCCGTTTTCTTATGAGCCGGAACCGGTACGGCATTCTCCAACAATACTATTTTCTCCGGCGCAACCAAGGGCATAAAAAAATCCCGCCACTCCGGTGACAGTACCAAAAACTGATCCGCCTTATTTAAAGTCGCCCGAATTTTTGCTTGTCCGCTCGCATTTGCGTCGCGATAATAAAAATTTTCAAAATCACCGCCATGCTCGTGAATCACGATTTTCTTTTTACATAAAAACGCCGTCTGAATAAATATCTGCTTCCGATAAAAACTTGCATACGGCGCTAAATTTACATGCAGAACCTGCATTCCGGGCAAAACAATAAGGAACCGCAAATAAGCCCAGATTGCTTGCCATAACTTTCGCAATTTTCCGCCGTCAACCATCGTGCCAAGATAAGTTAAATTGACCATGTCAGTCAATCCGGCGGCACAATAATGATTCACCAAAGCGGATACCCCGCCTTGGACATTTCTGGCCGCCCCAATCATAACGACACGGATTTTCCTATCCCTCACTTCGAACCTTTCCCTGAAAAAACCACCGCCAGCGTTTTTAGTAAAATCTTGATGTCCAGCAAAAGCGTCCATTCGTCAATATACTGCAAATCATACTTGACTACATCATCGAAATCCTCAATCGCACTACGTCCGCTCACCTGCCATAGCCCAGTCAGCCCCGGCGTCATGCTAATCCGGCGGCGATAATAGTAATTATACTTTTCAAACTCGTCTTCCGTTGGCGGCCTTGTCCCAACCAGACTCATCTCACCCTTAACGATATTAAAAAACTGCGGCAGCTCATCAATCGATGTTTTCCGAATTAATTTTCCGACTTTCGTGATGCGGGGATCATTTTCGATTTTGAACATCAGGCCTTGCATTTCATTTTTTGCTTCTAATTCCTTTTTCCTGGCTTCCGCATCCTGGTACATCGAGCGAAATTTATAAATTTTGAAACGACGCCCGTTCCGGCCAATTCGAACCTGCGAAAACAAAACCGGACCCCGTGACTCCATCTTGATCGCTAAAGCAACAAAAGGGAAAAACAAAATGGTAATGATTACGCCGATCAACCCTCCACAAATATCCATCACTCGCTTTACTAAAAGGCGTTTATGGCTTTTAATGACCCGCATATAGGTTAAGACCGTAAAACCGCCGAAAGAATCTACTTTATTAAAGTCGGCTCCTTTGTTTACAAATGATAAATGATAATGACAATTTACCCCCATGTCGTCAAAACCTTGCATCAGTTCCTTAATTTTTCGCGGCGGCATATCCGGAGCATCAACAAAAACTTCATCCAAAGCAATCTGCGTTGCTAAATCATCCATATTCGCCGGACCGGCAATAATGGGAACATCCGCCACATTTTGACCGACTCGGTCAACATCGAGGCAAGCCAAAGCGACGATTTGGTAGCTGGCATCCAGCTCATCCTTAAGCCGCTTAACTGTGTTTTCAAGAATGGAATGTTGCGCGATTACCATAACCTTCGTCACGGTCTTATCGGAAGCATAATAGATATGCAAGATTCGCTTTATCATCAAATGAGCCACCAAAGTTAAGGCAAAATTCAAGATCGCGAAAAGAACCAACGTCCAGCGGGAAAAGATATCTGCCCATTTCAGAAACGTCATGATGGCAATAACAATCAGCAGCATAAAAGATATATACTGAAAAATCGCCGCCGCTTCCCTTTTCAGCCGACGGACTAAAAAATCATGGTTCCAGTCAAGGATAAAGTTATAAACTGTGCAAAAAACCAGAAACAAAATTCCGACTTGAAAATGAATCGTCCGGTCTTCCATATCCTTAAAATTGGCATGGCGGATATATGTGGCCAACATAAATGTCGCCCATATGCACGCCAAGTCAATGACCCATAACCCATAAACTTCGATAATTTTATTTCTTCGCTTCATTTCCGATTCTCTCTTAGACCGTCATCGTGTCACTTCACATAGAACTGCGCTCGCAATGACAATCCGCCGCCCGGCGACACATTTGCCACAAATAGATCTCTTCTTTCCCCTCTAAATATAACATACGTCCCCAATACATGCCAAACAAAAATAGCAAATAATTCCGCGCCAGCATCAATGACATCATCTGCGGCTCCACAATCGTATAGACCGAACACGCCACAATCAGCACCAACCCCATATAATCCTTTTGCTTCCTGCATTCATTTAATAATAACAGATGCAAGACACAAAAGACAAGTCCCGGAATCACGCCGAACCAATAAAACAAACGCACCCAGCCCATGTCAAACTGATATTCATAAACAAAATTTCCCTTGTCAGCAAATAAAGACCATGTTTCGAACGCACCGGCGTGAATATGATTGCCAAAGTAAAGTCCCTTAATCCGTCCGGTAAAAAGGCGGTCAAATTGCGCGATAAGCGGGTTATCCCAAGCCTCCACCGATACCACGGCCGCCCAAACCGAAATGCCTATGCAAACCAGAAAAACCAGCATCCCGATCCAATAAACCCATGAAGCATTTTTAATCCTATCAGATAGCTTATGAATGATTGCCCCGCTGATTACAATCGTGCCTGCCGCAAAACCGGCTTTTGAATCAGTCAATAAAAACAAGCCAAAATGGCCGAAAAAAAGCAAAACAAAAATCAGTAAATGAAGTCTTTCAATATAAATGTAAAGAAATAAGGCGATTAAGAACAGCACCATGAAATGAAAGGAATTAGGATGCCCCATGCCAAAGCTATAACGTGTTTCCATCACCCCATCACGAAATACATCCGTACTCATGATCCCCCGCCCGATGCCAAAAAATGATAAAATGATAATGAGCAAAGTGCCGGAGAAAATGAGCCAGAAAATATACTTCAGCATCGGCATAAATGAAACCGCAACCCCCATATGCCGCCCCCCGGCGGTACTCACATCAGGAAGCAGAAAAGGCTTATTCTTCATGCTGCGCATCGCCGCAATAAAAATCACTGCCCGCAAGGCAACATTTTGCCCGGTAAAAAGGTACATCCCCAACGTAAAGAGCACAAAAAAGATCAACAACGCCCATTCTTTTTTCGTGTACCTCGTAAAAAAAACGGTCAAGGCAAACAAAACGAAAGTGACACGATAAATATGCCCCTCCGGCAGCGGCGGAATGGCGGATTTGTCAATCACGACCACCAGCAGCTCAATCGTAAGCCCCAAGTAAAAAAATATGCACGGCAGTTTATTAACTTTATCTCGTAATCTGCTCAACTCACTAACTCCATTTCACGTTTTAGCTCGATCTCTGATTTCTGGAATACGTCATTGCGAGCGAAGCGAAGCAATCCAGATAAATAAATCATTTATTTAACAATACCTCTTCTCTTCATCCTTCTCAACAAACTACGCCAAATACGCATCCCCCAAAACTGATAATGAATAAATCGCGCCCCCACTTTCTTCATTACCAATGACCATCCCTGCGGATAAACATTCAATTTTTTATACCGTGAACTATTCGCCTTATACTCAGCCAGCTCCCGCCTGCATTCATCAGCACTAAACAACTGCCCGCGCCGGTCCATATAATGAAAATCACGGTATATATTCTGCTCGCCACACCAATACCCATCCGAAACATTATACCTGCCCCAATACTTAGGCGCGATGATATACTGAACGGTCTCACTCAAAAAAGCCGGCATACAGGCAAAGGATGAATTCGACAAAAGCAAATAATGGGCATTTTTAATGATCATGAAGTCCTTACCGATATCCGAACGATAAGCCGGAATTTCCGGCAGAATTTTTCGGATCGAATCCGGATCATCCGTCACAATCATAAATTCCATATCCGGTCGAATCGCCCGCATCTTCTTGATTCCATTTAGCCAATACTTCCGTTTAAGTGTAAACTCCGCCTGGCCGAAATAATCACCGCCGCGCATATGCAGAATACAAAGATTCTCTTTGCTATATTCATAAGTATCGTATTCTTTTTTTACTTTCAGCCATGATTTAAGCGCATCGTAATACTTACTGAAATAATGCTCGTCCTGCATATTTCCGTAAATCAGCGTATTGTCAGCAACCTGATGCATAAGCGGGTCCGGGCCGGTCACATAACAGCCATGCTTTAAATCGTGAAACGTCCCTAAATACAGACGGTCATCCCGCTCATCAAAGCGGATAAAATTTTTCTTATCCTCATCATTAATTA
>Ga0082212_10013357_pt1 | contig 10274 bp, 5 predicted proteins | sample TergutNt197P3_FD_71548 | JGI IMG/M metagenome (GOLD analysis project Ga0082212, IMG submission 71548) | Neocapritermes taracua P3 segment gut microbial communities from Petit-Saut dam, French Guiana - Nt197 P3 | ecosystem: Host-associated > Arthropoda: Insects > Digestive system > Gut ...
CAATGTTGTGGTCGTGCGTAACCATTATCACGGTGAGTTTGTGCGATGTGCATAATTGCCGAAGCAGTTGGATCACCTCTTTTGCCGATGCGGCATCAAGGTTGCCCGTCGGCTCATCCGCCAAGAGGATTTGTGGCTCCGAAATCAATGCCCGTGCGATTGCCGTCCGCTGCATTTCGCCGCCGGACAGTTCATTCGGCTTGTGTTTCAAGCGGTGCGAGAGTCCGACCTGATCCAGCAACTGCTGGGCTTTTTCGTGAAATTTTCGCCGTTTCAGCCAGTATTCAAGAAGCCCTGCCCGAATCATCAACGGCGACAACACGTTTTCCAGTGCCGTCAATTCCGGCAGGAGATGGTAAAATTGGAATATGAAGCCGAGGGAATGATTTCGCAGCCAATCCCGCCGGACTGTCGATAATGTGTCGATTCGCTCGCCACCGAAGTAAATTTCCCCCGAATCGGGAACATCCAGCGTGCCAAGCAGATGGAGTAACGTACTTTTACCGGAGCCGCTTTGTCCGACAATCGAGACGAATTCCCCTTTTCCGACGGTAAAGTTCACCCCCTTCAATACAGGAATGGTCAAACGCTTTTTGGAGTACGATTTTGTGATTCCCTTAACGAGAAGCATGGATAAAGATTTGCGTGGAAGCACGAAAACCGAAGTGTAACGATTTTCGATTTCTGCAACAAGACGTATTCTATCAAGAGATGTAGCCGCTAAATTGCCCTGGTAATTTTCCCGAAAAATTGGCATAATTCGCCGAAATGCGGGATACTCAAGACGGCAGACGGCAGACGGCAAATGGCAGCAGAGGAATCATCTTCTGCGGTCTTCTAAATATCGTCCACCCTCTTTTACCACCATTCCTTGTGTTGGCAGTGGCAATTACCTGTCAAACTGTCTGCGGTCAAGGTGCGATCACTCTCGATTGTACCTTTCGCGACAGCAACGGCATTTACGCACCGGGACTGTCGGTCATCGTTGACGTGATGCTTCGTCATACGACCACACCTTCGACGCTCCAAATTACTCTCGTCGATATGACCCAAGAACCGAAGCGTCCTCTCGCCAATTTCAATACACAAATCCCACCTAATCATCCCTTACCCGTCTCGTTTGTTACTCCAGAAAAGGAAGGCGTTTACGAAATTATTCTGACAGTTCTTCAAGAGGTCAAAGCCGCTCGTCTTCCTTTGAGTATTCCACGACCACATGAGCAACGTGTTTTATGCGAAACCCGCCGCCAGTTCGTCGTCATCACTCCGCAATCCCCTCGGCTTGTCGGCGATTGGACTCTGACGGAGACACGCAGTTTATCCCTCATGGAGGAGTCATCTGCCGATTCACCCTCCCGTTGGCAACTACCGTATTTACCCCCCTTACCGAAGGTTGGTGAACTGCCGAGGATCACCGACTTGCCGAAACCGCCGATCCATTTGCCGAAATTGCCCACACCTTTTGGCAGACTGACTCCGTTAACTTCTCCCACCAAACCGACGCAAAAATATGGTACGGACGATGGTCTCGGTATGGAATATGGGTTTTTACGGTTGCCTGTTTTCCAAAAACATTTCTTTTCAGAACAATCGGAGCGAAATCCCGAATTTGTCGCCCTTTCTCCCGCCGGGAGCAACGGATGCACATGGTATCGTCTGCCGATGGAGACGAACAGCGGACAACTTTATCTGATTGAAATTGATTATCCCACCAACATTCCACAAACGCTTGGGATATGTGTCGTTGATTCCTCTTTTTCCGCAGAGGAATACGGTGTAATGGCGTATGTGAATGTTGCCGCCAACATCCACGTTATGGAAGAAATCGTACAGGACACACATATGGAGACCGTAGCGACGCACCAATGTCTCTTCCGGGCGGGACATCATCCTGAATTGGTTTTTATCAACCGCCAACCGAATCAGGAAGCCCTGTTCCGCAATGTCCGCATTTCACGAGTAACAATGCCTGGTCACCAAGAAGATCAACGTCTGCCGAAATTGTTTGAAGGCAGGGCACAGCGCAAACGAATCGGACAAATTACGGGTGGAGGCAACTTACGGTATGTGAATAAAACCACGAATTGGGCGGATGATCATGCCATACGATTTTTCCGTTGGACTTTTGCAGATTTTAACACGGACAATCCCACTCCCATAACCTGGCAGGATGTTTATGAAGGCAGTTCCCAGTTACTCGACACGCTTTGCCGAGGCGGCTACGATGGCGTAACACTGACGGCACTTTCTAAAGATTTGTCCCTCTGTCCATTGGCAAGCGTACATGGCAATGAAGCGAACGGAATGATAGACTGCCTCGAAATGATGTTTCGACGATTCGACAACGAAGGACTAACCCTCATTCCGGCAATCGAATTTAACATGCCGATTCCTTCGTTGGAACAGTTGGCTCGACAGTATCCGACCATCGCCGAAGAGATTTACCTCGGCAACCCTGCACAGCACCAGTACAATTTGCTACATCCTGCCGTTCAGCAAGCGATGGCGGAAATCGTTGGCGAACTCGTTGACCGTTTTTCTGCTCATCCTTCGTTTGGCGGCGTGGCGATTGTGTTGTCGCCGGCAAGTTACGCTCAACTTCCCTTTGACTTGATTCCGCCGGACGATCATACTTGGGAACAGTTTCGCCGAGAGTCGGAACAGACGCTCGGCATTGCGTTTCCTGACGAACAGCATCTTCGCCAAACGATGCCGATTCAACAGTTTTTAGCACAAAAAAGTGCGGAACGGGTTCGGTTTTTGCAAAGCGAGCCGAAAACAATTTGGGAAACGTGGGTTCGCTGGCGGATGAAAAAGGTCAGTAGTTTTTATGCGGATTTGGCTTTGAAGATGGCAGACGGTCATGCGCTGTACATTCTCGGCGGGACAATGTTCGACTCACCGGTGATTCAGCAATACTGTACACCGACGTTACCCAAGAATTTCGCCACGCACCAAGCCATACAACTGCTCGGCTTCGATCTTTCGCTGCTCTCAAAAACGGAGTCACTGTATTTCTTAAAGCCGGTGCAGATTGGCGAAACCCAAGATTACAGTTACGAAGGTTTGAACTCCGCCGACATCGCCCCGCTTTTCTCCAAGTCGGGTATATTGTCGGGTGTGCAGTTCGTGCATACCGATACCGATCACTTCGTAACCACTCCGGCACACGTTCAAAGCCGAAAGCGATTTGTACGGCAACTCGCCCAAGCCGACGTGGTGATGTTCATGGACGGCGGTGTTTCACTGCCTTTCGGTCAGGAGTCGACAATGTTCGATTTGCTCGATACCTATCGCCGATTACCGCCGGTTGCGTTTCAGACGTTTCAACTGCCGGCGGAAAATTCGTCTTCGCTACAACCGCTCACCATTCGGTACAACAATCAGCCGGACGGGATGACCGTCTATATTGTGAACGATGCTCCCTTTACGGTGGAGGCAGAATTTTTCTTTTCTGCCGATTCCAAAAGCACAATGTCGGAGTTGACTGGTCGTCGAATGATTCGATCATTCAACAGAAATCCACAGCATGTCGGGCATTATACTTGGCGTGCTTCGCTATTGCCGTATGACCTTTTGGCGGTCCGAATCAGCGATACCGATGCGAAAATTGAATCGGTATTGGTCTATCGTCCGCCGTCTTTTTGCGGTGCTGAGGGGGCATTCAAACGTAAAGTCGACGAACTGGTGCAGCGGGTTCATGCGGCACGCAATGGTGTTCTTTGGGACGGACTGGTCAATGCCGATTTTGAATTGCCGATTGATGCGGCAGGTGGAATCACCGGTTGGCAATGTTTCGGCGGAGGATTGACCGCAGAGTTGGATCAAGTCGCCGTTTGTAATGGGCAGAGTAGCGTAAAGTTAACAAACAATTCGACGGAGCCGGGAACGTTTTTATGCCAACCGCAAAAAATTCCTGCAACGGGTCGGCTAGGCGTGTCAATGCTCGTCGGTATCCCGGCGGATTGCCAGTCATTGCCGATGAACGTTGTGTTGTCAGCAAAATATCAGGGTAATTCTTTTAACCGATTTGTGCCGGTCGAAGAAACGCTCAAGCCGCTTCTTGCGAAGGTGGAGCCAAACAATGGTGTCCGTTGGCATCGATTGCTCGTGCCATTTGAACGTTTGCCGATGGAGTCGCTGGAAGAAGTACGTATTGGTGTCCATTTAGCCGGTACTCCGGGGCATACGGTTTGGCTTGACGACGTAGCCCTCAATCCGGTCTTGTTTTTGCCGAACGAAATGATCGAGTTGCAAAAGATGATGCTCGTTGCGGAACAACGTTGTTCTTCGGGACGAGTTTCGGATTTGAATTCACTGTTGGAGAGTTATTGGGCACAATTTTTGTTTCAGCATGTGCCAGCAACGTTTCCCCAACCGATGGTAGCGGAAGCCAAACCGCCTGTTGCCAAAGAGGTTCCCACTCCACCGAAATCCTCGCCGACGTTGTACCAACGGGCAAAAGGGCTGTTTGGGATGTGAGACTCGTTGTTTTTGCTTTCGTATTTGCTAGAATGGCGGACTGCTGTTTACCCTTATTTGTCTAATAGAAAGGCACACCATGACACACAGAATCAAGCGTCGTGATTTTCTCAAACTTGCTGCTGGCACAACCGTGGCGGCAACGTTTCCCGCTCCGGCTTTCGCACAGACACGAAATGCCAATTCGAAACTGAATATTGCCTGCATCGGTATTGCCGCTCGCGGCGGTGATAATGTCAATGGCGTACAAGGCGAAAACATCGTCGCCCTCTGCGACATTGACCAAAATTATCTCGATAAAGGCAAAGAGCGGTTTCCCAGTGCGAAATTGTTTCATGACTACCGAAAGATGTACGATGAAATCGAACAGGAAATTGATGCCGTTGTCGTCAGCACGCCCGACCATACCCATGCGGCGGCGTCCATCATGGGTATGAAACTCGGCAAACATTGTTACTGCGAAAAACCGCTGGCACACAACGTTAAGGAAATTCGGGACATGATGGCAATCGCCCGTGAGAAAAAACTGGCAACGCAGATGGGAACGCAAATTCATGCGGAAGACAACTATCGCCGTGTGGTCGAATTGGTTCGTGGCAATGCCATCGGAGCGGTCAAGGAAGTGCACGTTTGGTGCGGCACAGGATGGGGCGGACGACCCTTTGCGACGGACACGCCAGATGTTCCTGCCAATATCGACTGGGACCTCTGGCTGGGACCAGCACAGGAGCGACCGTATCATCCGCAGTATTTCGGCGGATCGTGGCGTTGTTTCTGGGCTTTCGGCAATGGAACACTCGGCGACATGGCGTGCCATCACATGGATTTGTCCTACTGGGCTTTGGGATTGCAATTTCCCACGACGGTGGAAGCCTTTTGTGAAACGAAGCCGACGCCGGAAGTGGCACCGGTAGATTTACGAGTAGAATACACTTTTGCAAACAGGTCTTTGGTACATGATACTCTTGGTCAAAGTGGTCAGGTGTCTGTGGGAGTCCCTGTTGCCCTTCCTGCTGTACAACTGACCTGGTACGACGGCGGATTAAAACCGCCGCTTCTTAAAGAACAGGGTTTGCCTGAATGGGGTGCCGGTACACTGTTCGTCGGTGAAAAAGGAATGCTCTTGGCTGATTATGGGCGACGAATATTGCACCCGGAGGACAAGTTTGCCGATTACGCAGCACCGAGACAATGGATTCCCGACTCAGTTGGACATCATCAAGAATGGATCAATGCCTGTAAGACCGGTTCGCGGACGACGTGTAATTTCAATTACTCTGGTCCGCTTGCCGAAACGGTACTGCTCGGTACTGTTGCATTCCGTACGGGACAGAAACTCGAGTGGGATGTTACATCCATGAAGGCGACGAATTGTCCCGAAGCCGATCAGTATCTCAGTCGTATTTACCGCAAGGGCTGGGAAGTGTAAGGTTGCAAAATAGCGGGCACTACATGCGCTGCATGTCGGTTTGAACTCACCGGGGGACCTACGTCCCCCGCTCATTTGTATCTTCATTAAAATTTTACTATGTACCAACTTTCAACCCCATTTACTACAATGAATAAAAAACAAATAAAAAAAATTAACGCATTTACATTAGTCGAACTCCTCGTTGTCATTGCCATCATTGGACTTCTCATTGGTTTGCTGTTACCAGCCGTTCAGTCTGCACGTGAAGCGGCTCGGCGAATGCAATGTCAAAATCACTTGAAACAACTCGCCCTGGCAATTCACAATCACCATGATACAAAAGGGACGCTACCGGCAGAATGCAGTTATAGTACGACCGACTATGGATTACTGCCCATCGGTATGAACTGGCGAGTCCGCATTTTGCCATTCGTCGAAAAACAAAGCGTCTCCGATATTGTCAATTTGAACGATCCCGATGTTGCTTCCGGCACTCCCTTAACCTTGAAGGATTTGGCACGTTACCGATGGTCAAGCAACCGGATTCCGTTTTTTCTTTGTCCCAGCAACAGCACGGATATAGCGGACATCGCTCCGACCTTCACAGACAATGGAGAAACCAAAAATAAACACACGTCTCATTACTACGGTGTTCCCGGTGCATTGGGAATCATACCGGGAACAACGGATTCGTACTATCATGTTGCCAACACGATGACTGCCTACGCCGCAATGGGAGGTCGAGTTGTGACCGGTCCCCATGCAGACAATGGAACCATCATTATCAACGGACAGTTAACTTTTGGTTCGATTACTGACGGTACTTCCAACACGTTTCTTATTGGTGAAATTTCGTGGAGCGACTTCGGCGGACATTACGAATGGTCGAGAGGCACCATGGCAAGTGCCGCTGGTGCGCCGATGGTCAGTAGCAAAGGGATTGCCTACGATTGGTCCCTTAACTATGGAAAAAACAAAGCACCAACGGACACGATCTGCAAAACTTTTTTGCTCCCGGACGGTACATCAGACACGCAAAATTATCCCGTCAAGGGGCAAAATACTGCCGGAAGTGGTGTCGGCGGATTCGGCAGCAACCATCCCGGTGGATGTCTTTTTGCACACGGTGATGGTTCCGTACATTTTGTGAGCGAGACCATTTCCTCCGACGATCTCCTGAAACGGGCAAGCAGGAATGGCGGAGAATGATTTTTCAATAGACCTTCCCTTCGAAGGCGATCTAACTCTGTACTCGCATGCGGACAATGTTGCCGAGTACAGCGGACGACTCTTCCAGTTGCCGAATCGCTTGAAGTAAATCCCCCTCCCGCACTTCATGAGTCGTCAGGAACAAAACGGCATGTTCGTCATTGTTCCTGTGTTCCGGTTCGTGCTGAATCATCGACGCAATCGAAATGCTCTGTTTACCGAGAACACCTGAAATTTCATGCATCACACCGGGTCGATCCACCACATTGAACCGCAAGTAGGATTTGCCGAAGAACTCCTGCGGACTCTTGACCGGCATCGCAAGTTTGCCGCTTCCCCAAAGATTGAGGGCGTTGAACGTAATAACGGTACGCCCTAACACCGTATCGATCAGATCACCGACCACTGCCGAAGCCGTCGGATGCTGTCCCGCTCCGAGTCCTTGAAAAAAGACTGGTCCCACCGAGTCGCCGACGATCCGAACGGCATTGAACGCATCCCTCACTCTGGCGAGCGGGTTCTCTTTTTTCACGAGCGTTGGCGAAACATGCAATTCCAGACCTTCCTTGCTTTGAGCAGCAACGGCAAGCAATTTAATACGATAACCGAGTTCCCTGGCATAATGAAAATCAATCGCATCGACAGATTCGATGCCGATTCGGGAAACAGTTTTCCAATCGATGACCACCCCAAAGCCGAGTTGAGCCAAAATCACTAATTTTTGAGTGGCATCGGTTCCGTCCACATCCATTGCCGGATTCGCTTCAGCGTAACCAAGTTTTTGTGCCTGGGCAACAGCATCGTGATAGGAAACGTGCCCGCTTTCCATCTGCGACAAAATGTAATTGCTCGTTCCGTTGACGATGGCATTGATCGAGTGTAAGGTATTCGCTTGCAGAGCGGTGGAGAGGGCGTTGAGAATCGGAATTCCACCGCAGACAGCCGCCTCGAACGCAATGGTGTGACCACACTTACGGGCAGTGTCGAACAGTTCCGCTCCGTGATGAGCGAGCAGGGCTTTGTTTGCCGTAATGATATTTTTATCGCTTTGGAGCAAGCGCAAAACGAAAGTCCGAGCCGGTTCGAGACCGCCAATCAGTTCGATTCCAATGGAAATGCTCGGATCGGCAAAAATGGATTCCGCATCGTCGGTTATGATGCCAGCGGGGAGTTCCACGTCCCGATGGGTGGAGAGATCACGGTCGCAGACTTTGGCAAGTTCGATTTTCTTGCCGGTTGCCTGGGTAATTCGGTCGGGATGGTTTAGCAAAATTTTTGCCACGCCAGTTCCAATCGTTCCCAATCCGAATAATGCAACTTTAATGGTTTCCATGCGCTTCATTCTACCCGTTTTTGTGGTGTTTTCAACGGCATTCCGCATCCTACCAGAAAAGTATTTTACTTCAATCCTATACGTTTTACTTTGACCGACCCGGGGGTGCTGAATGTGAGCGCAATGCTTTTGATTGCTGCGTGGCTCGTTACAACTTCGTTGAGTGGGACGCGATAAACACGGTTGACACCATCGCAACGGACAGACAATTGCGTCGTCTGCGCCGGAGTAGCAGGGTACTTTTCGGCTTTGTCACGGCGGTCGGCTTCAACAGTTTTTGCTCCTTCGCTCCAGCCAAGCCAGTCGATCATGTCCGACGGTCCGAAGGGTTGCACGACCACGGCAACCGTTGTTTCTTCGGCATTACCGTCCACCGCACTGAACGCCGCTTCGATTTCAAGTGTTAGTGTGCCCCGAATCGGCAGAAATGTATCGGGACCGATTAACATTCCGCCTGCGGGATACTCCATATCCAATGCTCCGGTAATCGGCAAGCCCTTGTCTTTTGCACCGCCGCCATAAAACCAGCCGTCGCGACTATCACCAAACACCCAAGCCGGGAGGCCGCGTTCGGCTTCTCGGCGTTTTGCGTAATTGCGAATGTCGTCAATCGTGCCAAGTATGAATGCTGTTTCATAACTCCATGTGATGTTGTGGTCGAGAATCTGCCGAGTCAACGGCGCAATGTAGCCCGTCTGTCCTGATTTGACACCGCCGTGTCCTTTGTTTGCATCCCCTCCGTGAAACCCTGCTGTTACGCCGCTTGCGTCCGGCTGATACACGCCGATTCCCATACCGTTTTCGTCGACGAGTGCGGACCAGCGTTCCGGCGTTTTGAAATTGACCCAAGGCCAGCCTTTGCCGTCGTTTTTGTCAACGACTACGGTAACAGGCTCGTTTTGAAAGGGTTTGTCGCCGAGGTAACTGACCAGTTTGTACCACCTCCCGTTTGTGTAAAGTGCTGGCATTTCCTGACTACACGCATCATATTGCGTCTTGTCCGGGCGGTTGACGAAGATCGTCGCTTTGAGCAACAGCACGTTTTCTTTGAGCGTGTATAGACATTCAAATTCGCAGTCTCCCGACACCCCCTTGGTGTGCGGCCACTGCATGGGAATACATCGCACACGCATGACATTGTTACCTTCATAAGCGAATTGCGTAACTTTCGAGCGGTTATTGCCGCAGTCGCCCGATTGGATGGGGTTCCAGCCCAGACCTGCCCAACTGGGAGACGGCTGTTCACCGTTCGGTCCGATAAACGGTCGTGGACCGCTGTAATAGGAAAGTTGAATCTGTCGTCCCCAATCGGCACTGTTGATCATGTTTTCGCCGCCGTTCTTCTGGTCAGAGAGAAATGTGACGGCACCGCCGATACTCAAGTCGATCCCGACCTTCAATCGGTCATTTTCGAGATAACGCATCGGTTCGTTGCCGAAATCATAAGCCGATGTCTCCGCTGCCTGGACGTAATGTCCAGAAAGTGCAACAAGCATCAAAAAAAGACAAGAAGCAGTGTAACAGGAGCGTTTCATAACAGGATTATGCTATTTTCAAGTTTATGGAAGTCCGAAGACGACTTTCATTATAAAGAGATATTGCGTTGACGGCAACCGGGTACCAATTTCATCAATGTCCATGAATATTTTTTACGCCGCTTTCCCATGCGATCTGTCCAAAATCATCTGCGACTTTTTGGAACACCTCTACGAGAATGGGGTCAAAGTGACTTCCAGCATCATCTTCAATGATCCGGCACGCTTCCTCGTGAGTAAATGTTTTCTTGTACGGACGTTCGGCAATCAATGCATCATACACATCCGCAATTGCCATCAAGCG
>Ga0082212_10013358_pt1 | contig 10273 bp, 4 predicted proteins | sample TergutNt197P3_FD_71548 | JGI IMG/M metagenome (GOLD analysis project Ga0082212, IMG submission 71548) | Neocapritermes taracua P3 segment gut microbial communities from Petit-Saut dam, French Guiana - Nt197 P3 | ecosystem: Host-associated > Arthropoda: Insects > Digestive system > Gut ...
TGTGCCCGCGCGGACGTTCATACTGACGTCGTCAAGCGCCTGAACGCCCGGAAAATACTTGCTGACGCCTTTGATCTGCAGCAGATATTCCTCTTCCATCTGTTTCTCCTTAGTAACCGCTTATTGTGGCAACTGTCAAGAGCCCCGCCATAGCGAGCCGCCGCAGGTGGCGCGGCGATCCAGATGCCAACGTATCAATAGAACTCTATCTGGATCGCCACGCTCTGCTCGCGATGACGGGAGTTGTGATATGGGTTTCCCGTAAAAAACGTCCTGTATCAGCTCACTATCGCGTATGGAATGCGGATCTTGGCGACGCCGGAATCTATGTTGTAGCCGGCAGTGTTCGCCATGAGGCCGGCGCCGTTTGCGATATTGTCCGCCAGCGCCACTATGCACGCCGCCATTGCCGGGCCGTCCTGGAGTACGGTTCCGGTCATTCTGCCGCCGTTGATCGCCTCTACCGCGACCGATGTGGCGTCGACGCCAAATACCGGGATATAGCCGGCGCCGCCGTCGCCCGTGTTGAAACCTTTCTCATTCATAGCTTCGATAGCGCCTATCGCCTGATCGTCGTTGTTGGCCAGGATGAGTTCAATCGAACCGTCTGACAGGGAGTTTGCCGTCAAAGCCGTGCGCATGAGATCGGCGGCATTCGCGGCCGACCAGTTGCCGTAAAGGAAGAAATTGCTTATCCCGTCGTTGTCATACTGGTTGCTCGTCTCGTTCGCGCGCGAAGGTACCAGAGTCGCTTTCCCCGCAAGGAGCCTGTTGGCTTCCCTGACCGAGTACAGCGTGCGCCCGAAAGCTTCCGCGTTGCCGTGCTCGCCGCGGAACATGATGTACTTGATCTCCCCGTCGCCATCCAGATCATATCTGCTCAGGTTGTCCCCTGCGAGCAGGAACTCCGCGACAGCCTGGCCCTGCATATATCCGGCCTCGTCGGCGTCTGTTCCGACAAACGCGCACATGTCGTATGAGTTGACAACAGCGTTACTGACTTCGCGGTTAAAGAATATGATCGGCACTCCGGCATTTTTCGCGAGGTTCACTATATTCATCGCCGCTTCCTCGGAACCTGTCGTGACTATATTTACGATCAGCAGGTCGGCGCCCTGGATAATTGCTGTCTGGACCATCTCGGTCTGCCTGCCCTGATCCTCCTGGCAGTCGTGATGTGAAGCGTTAATGTTCGGATTCCCGCCAAGTATGCCCTCCATGGCGTTGCGCACGCTGGAGAGATAGGTATCCGCGAATGTGTACCAAAATACATCGACCTTGATAGGCCCGTCGGCTACCGGGGCGATCGATGGCGCCGAGCCGTCGACGATGGCGTATGGGATGCGGATCTTGGAAACGCCGGAATCGATGTTGTAGCTTCCGGTATTCGCCATGAGATCGGCGCCGCCGGCGATATTTTTCGCGAGCGCCACGATGCACGCCGCCATGGCCGGGCCATCCTGAAGGATAGTACCGGTCATTCTCCCGCCGTTTATCGCCTCCACGGCGACAGAGGTCGCGTCGACGCCAAATACCGGGATATACCCGACCGCGTTATCGTCGCCTGTGTTGAACCCCTTCTCATTCATCGCCTCGATAGCGCCTATCGCCTGATCGTCGTTATTAGCCAGGATCAGTTCTATTGAACCGTCGGTCAGAGAGTTCGCCGTAAGCGCCGTGCGCATAAGATCGGCGGCGTTCGCTGCCGACCAGTTGCCGTAAAGGAAGTAGTTGCTTATCCCGTCGTCGTCATACTGATTGCTGGTTTCATTCGCGCGCGAAGGCACTAGTTTCGCTTTTCCTTCAAGGAGCCTGTTGGCTTCCATGACAGAATACAATGTGCGCCCCAGCGCCTCCGCGTTACCGTGTTCGCCGCGGAACATGATGTACTTTATCTCGCCGTCCCCGTCCAGGTCGTATCTGCTCAGGTTGTCCCCGCTGAGAAGGAACTGCGCGACGGCCTGCCCCTGCATATACCCCGCCTCGTCGGCGTCGGTGCCGACAAACGCGCATTTGTTGTAAGAGTTGACTACGGCGTTGCTGACTTCGCGATTGAAGAATATGATCGGCAGATCAGCGTCTTTGGCCAGATTGACAATATTCATCGCCGCTTCTTCGGAACCTGTAGTGACGATGTTGACTATCAGAAGGTCGGTGCCTTGGGTGATCGCGGTTTTGACCATGTCGGTCTGTTGATCCTGCTTCTCCTGGCAGTCATGCTGTGTGGCTCTGATGTTCGAAACTTTGCCTAGTTCGGCTTCCATTGCGTTGCGTACGCTCGCGAGATAGGTGTCGGCGAAAGTGTACCAGAATACGTCGACTTTGATCGAGTTTTCTGCCTGACCGCCGGACGGGGCTCCGGAAGCTGCCGGAGCGTCAGTAGTTTTGCCGCCGCACGCCGCTAAGGAAGCAAGCATGCACAGGGCAATCAGAATGGTCAATAGCTTTTTCATTACATATCCTCCAGAATTTTAGTCAGGGGCCGGTATCAGATCAACTTGCCCCTTGTGCATCCAGCATACTGGTTTTGATATGTAAAGAAAATGTAAAATCCTATTCAGAAACTTCAAATTTCTTCTTAGTTACCGACTCTGAACTTGTCGACGTTGTCCATTGTGATTATGTCGCCGTCTATGTATATGTAGTGGTTGTTGGTGACCGTATACGGGAAGCTGTTCAGGCTTTTTCCGCCTAAGATATAGTCCACAAGAGTCAGTATGGCGTCGGCCTGTTCTACCGAATCATTGTTTACGGTACCGTAAAGGAGCCCCTTTTCAATAGACTCTAGCCCGACAGCGGTACCGTCGACGCCGACGATCACAAACGGCTGCTCGTGAACGCTCCTGCCGCTGTAGAACGCGCCCTCGTTGAGAAGATAATCGATCGCGCCGAGCGCCATATCGTCATTGTTGGCAAAAACCAGTTCTATGCTGTCCCCAAACTGCGTATAAAGACTCTTCATAGCCTCATACCCGTCCCTGCGGTTCCAGTCGGCTACCTCGATCGCCAGCACATCGGTCTCATACCCCAGTTCCACCAGCCGGGCGACGCAGTTCGACGTACGCTTTTCGGCGTCCTGATGCCCCTGTTCGCCCTTGAGTATCACAAGCTGAATGACGCCGTCCCCGTTCTTGTCATACTTTGACCCGGCAAAGCTGCCTGTAAAAAGTTCCGCGACCATGTCGGCCTGTTTTTCGCCGAGACTGTCGGCCGCAGCGCCAACATAGAACACATCGTCTCCGACGAGCGCGTCCTCCAGCGGCTCTCGGTTGAAAAAGATGATTGGTATCTTTTCCTTTGCGCACCTCTCAACGATGGAACTGCATGCCAGGCGGTCGACGGCGTTGATCACAAAAAGGTCAAAGCCCCCGTCGATGAGTTCGACAATCTGCTGGTTCTGCACCGACTGGGAGTTGCCCGCGTCACGCACTTCATACGCGACGTCAGACGCCACCCTCGCCGTCATATAGTCCATCATTTCCGTAATGAACGTGTCGGCGCCTTTGTACTGGAAAAACGCGATCTTATGCCCGCTCCTCCCGCAGCCGGCACACGACGCCACTAACAAGCATGCTGTAGTAAAGCATGTCAGAAATCTCGAAATTCTTTTCACTTATCCTCTATCCTCTATCAATTGTCCATTGTCAATTGTCCATTGTCAATTGCCACAACCGGTTCCCGTATCGTTATCGTCGTGCCTTCGTCGAGTTCGCTTTCGATCGTCATTCCGGCGTTACCGCCATAATAGATCATGACACGCTGGTAAATATTCTTCAACCCGACGCTGTTGCTCACGGCGCCGTCTTCAAAAGAGCGGTAAAGCTCGTCGATCGTTTCCTGCCGCATACCGTAACCGTTATCGGAAACGCGCAGTATTAAGGATTCGCCTTCAATGTAAACGCTGATCTTTATGTTTCCCTCAACAATATTATTTTTAAGTCCGTGATAAATACAGTTTTCCACGACAGGCTGGAGGATCAGCTTCATTGTAAGGGCGTCAAGAGCCGCTTCATCGACGTCGAACTCATAGTCGAACGCGCCGGCATAACGAATGTTTTGTATAAGCAAATAATTCCTTACATGCTCTATTTCGTCACGGACGGGTATCGCCTCTGTGTCCGCGGAAATCCCGATCCGGAAAAGCCTCGCCAGCGCCACGACCATCTCCGACGCCTCGTCATTTTTCCTGTTTTCTACAAGCCAGAGAATTGAATCCAGCGTGTTGTAGAGAAAATGGGGGTTGATTTGGTTTTGCAGCGCTTTAAGTTCGCTTTTTCTCTGCGCGTTTTGTTCGGTGATCAGACGGTCCATCAACTCGCCGATCTTACGCATCATCTGGTTGAATCGCTTTGTCAGGGCTTCTATTTCGCGGGAAGCGGCAAGTTCGACCTCTTCCATGCGGAAATAGTCGGATTTTTCCACTTTTCGCATAGCGAGTTCAAGCTGCTTCATCGGCGCGGTTATTGTCCGTGCCACCGCTGTGAACAGGAGCACTCCAATCAGCAAAACGATACACGCTACCGCGACCATCGTCAGCAGAAAATTCCGCTCGATTTGAATCAGTTTATCTATGTTTATAAGGACGCAAATGCGCCACTTCGTATTGGATAGCGTATCTACGTTTATAGTCATATTATAGCCGCCCAAAACCGCGCTCTTTGAGCCGAGAATTATCTCTCTGGCGGCTTCGATCCCTTCGCGCGCCAGCAGCGGTTCGGTCATGGAAGTGTAAACCACGTCGTAATTCGAGTCGATGATCGTAATATGCCCGCCCTCACCGAGATTCGATTTATCCACAAGGTCAATAAAGCTCTGGAAGCTTATCTCTATTTTCAAGACTCCAGCCCCGGCGCCGTTTTGCAGCAAAATCCGCTTGCTGACATTGACTTTATACTCCTCGCTGCCGAACTCAGCGTATGGGACGGAGAAAACATGTACGGTCGGGTCGTTGATCGCCTCGAAAAACCAGTTTGTGTCCTGATCCGTGACCGGTTTCCCGATCTCATCCTCGCTGGAAGACGCGATACACAGCCATGTTTCGTAATCATAGATCGAGATCCTGATAACATCGCTTTTCATGTGTATTATCTGGCTGAGATATTCCGTGAACATAGCGCTCCCCTGCTGCGACGTAACGTCGAACCGGTCAATATCTGTCTGGATGATATTGGACGTCTCGATTATACTGCTGATCGAGTTTTCATAGTTATAGACGATTTGAGTGCTAAGCTCGCTTGTCTGTGTGTTGACCGCCCCGTCTATGCCCGACCTGAAGCTTGAAAATGTCGTAAACAGGAGCGAGACCATTAAAATCACAATAATGGCCACGCAAGCCGCGATTATCAATAATCCGACCGGTTTTGAACTGAATAGCTTGTTTAGTCTATTCATAGTTTGTTCCTGAATTCCTTTGGTGGCATGCCCGTATGCTTTTTAAAGCAATGGCTGAAGTAATAAGAGTCATTATATCCCAACTGTTCGGCTATATCGATGATCCTAAGCTCCGGATCAGTGAGAAGCTCCTTTGCCCTCTCCATCCTCAACTCGGTGAGCATCTTTACGAATGATGTATTCAACCTCTTTTTCAGCAATGCGCTTATATAGCTGACGGAGAAGTTGACTTCCCGTGCCAGCGATTCGAAACTGACGTCCGGGTCTTGATAATGAGTTTCCATATATGATGTGATGAGGCGCAGGCTGCGGTCCAGACTGCCGACGATGACGCCGTCGTTTACTTCACGCACAAGGCGCGCCAACCCTTTCAGATAATCAAAAATCTCGTCGTCTGTCTTTATCTCGCACAGCCTGCGGTAAATCACATCCGGTCCTCCGCAGCGGGCAGACAATTCTTCAATATCATCGCAGCCCCTGATCAGGACATTAAGCACGCCTGTAGCCGCATAATACAGCGAATTACCGGATATACCGAGGCTCTCCCTGATAAGCCCGATCCTTTGAACGCAAGCCTCTATCGGTTGGGAGTGGAGGAGATAGCCAAGCTCTTTGATAAGGTTGTCATCAATTTCAAGCCTCACGGCAGGCGCCCGCGAGCTTTCAATAAAGAAAACCTTCCGCCCGCCCATAACGCTGCGGTATTCCAGCGCCCGCTCCGCTTCCTTGACCATGGCTGAGAAATCTTTTCTGCCGGCAAAGATGCTGCTTATACCCGCGCTTACCGGCATATCCGAATACCTGCCGACACGCTGGATTATGCGCTCAACACGCTTTTCAATTTCTGATGTATCAGGCGTCTGGCGGTATTTAAGTATAAGGCATAGCTTTTCGTAGCGGTTGAATGTATCATAGTCACAAAGATCGCCGAATTCCTCACCGACAGACTTGCGTATAGATGAGAACCCTAAGTCGTAGCGCTCCGCATCCTCATCTATAAGTTCATCAAAGTCAAACACACATATCGCGAAATATGGATAATCGAGGTCTATGTTATTACCGCGCAGCCGTGATTCGAACGCCTGAGGTACATCCGACATCTTGGACAGCCGGTACAGGTCGCTTTCGCGTATTATAGGCAGACTGTCCTGATAAAATGCGGACAGACGGTCGAGATTTGATCCTGTCAGGAATTCATCGTCGAGCGACGTTTCCGCCTTACGCAAAAGCTCCTGTATGTTTTCAAGGGTCACAGGTTTACTGATAAAACCGATAACGCCAATGTTTGCGGCTTCTCTGGCATAATCAAACTCGTTGTAACCGGTAATGATGATTATCTTTACAAGCGGATAAACCTCGCGTATCATTTTTGACAACTCAATACCGTTGATATATGGGATCTTTATATCAGTCAGAATCAGATCCGGATTATCGGATAGTATTCCCTCATATGCGTCGATCCCGGTTTCATACTCGGAGATAATTTCGAAGTTGCTCCCGGATTTTTCTATCAGCCCGACAAGCCGGTTCCTGACGTCCCGCTCGTCCTCGACTATCACCATTTTATACATAGATCATCCCCCGGAATTCTGTATGCTGAATAATAAATTGCATATAAGGAGCTAAAAATCAACGAAAAGTTCGCAAGGGCGCGTAGTATGATTTTTGGCGTCCAGGTCAGTTCCGCCTCGCCGCCGGAATTCCCTCGATACCAAAAACCACGCTAAACGCCCATTGGTAAGTCTACCCTTGAGCTTTTCCTATTTTACGATATAGCACTCTCTGATCTGGTCGTTGCCCTTTGTATCGACATACACCTTGTATCCGCCCACACTGTATGTCCCGGCGGCATTATTGCTGATCAAACCGTTCCACTCAACCTTCTTGACTGAACCGTCGGAGTATTTTTCCGTAACGGTGATAAACAGCCTGTTTTGGTTGCCACTCAGTTTTTCGACACGGGCCGAAGGCGTTGCGCTCACGAGCGTAGCCGGCGGTTTTTCTTTCACAGTAACATAGAAGTGCGTCTGAACGTCAACGCCACCCTCGGAGTAGTAGACCCAGACGACCAGCAGCCCTGCTTCGGTGAGAATAGTTCCGGCTGCCGGATCCGTAGTATAGCCGGTAACTTCCGCATACGTTCCGTCATCATAATGGGCCTGTATGACCGTTCCTGTGAGATCGAGCGCGTCGCCAACAGTGTGAGCCGCCGGCGCGTTCGTCGGGGTAATGCTATCGACTTTGACCGGTACTATCTCGTTGCGGTCCCGGACGCGGATACGCGGCAGAGGAGTCCCGCTCATCGTCTCTCCGACTGACGCAAGCCCGGTAACAAAGACCTTTTCGCCTTCCTTGACGAAGCTCAAGTCGACGCCGCTGGTGATGTACGCGTTGATATACACGAGCGAGCCAACGCCGGTGTAGTCCGTCACCGTGAACTGGCTGATAACGCCGCCTTCCTCCCTTACGTCTGAAACCGTACCCGCGACTTTGACCAGCTTTCCGGTATATCGGGGCTGCATCGGGTAAACGGTGGCAAGATTTTCAGGCTGGACTTTATTGATCGACGTATCGACGACGTCAAGTTTCCTGACGGCGATCTGAGTCTCGCCCTGATATGAACTGACAGTACCGGTGACGCGGATCCTCTGTCCCTCAAGCACTCCTGCCGAAACGGGGAACAGGTTGATACCGCCGGTGGCGTCCTGAACATAGATGCAGTCGAAGAACCCGGTGTTCGTTGCGCTGTCGCCGCTGTATACGTTGGTGGTCGCTATGCCTTCTATCGTAACCTTAGCGCCTTCCGGCATTTCCTTTAAGTCAATGATATCAGTTATTTCCGGCGGCGGCACGACAGATTTTATCAGGTTCAGGGCGAGATTGTAGTTGCTGTACTGCAGTGTAGAGGCGTTCTCCAAGTCGACCTTTACTTCGAAATTGGACATAAACGCGCCGCCGGAGACAATGACCAGAGACTGCGTGCCGTCGGCGCGCGCAAGCGTCTCCGAGGCTGTGTTCATAAATCGGTAGTCGCCTTCGGTATATTCGTATTTGGGCGGCGTCGGGTCTTTGAGTTTGGATGTATTGTCGTCAAGATCGATTGAAATCACCGCCGCATCGTTGTAAACGAGAGGTGTGACGCTTGCCTGCGGTACAGACGCGGGATCCCCCGCTTCATCGACGGCATATATAGAACTGGAGCCGTAGGCGCTGAATGTCTGCGCCGGTACCACACCTGCCATCAACGGGCTCGACGTATTAACTGCCGTCGGATAGAAGCGCTGTGCGTTTGAACCGACATTTAGCGCGGTTGCTATCGGTTCATAGGAATATTGAGGGTTCCAGATACAGTCATCCGACAAACGTAAACTCGACCCGATAGCCTCAAGCATCCTGTTCTGCTCGGCTGACATATGAGTCGATTTGTCGCTGCTGACATACGCGTAACTCTCGTACAGATTGCTCCATCCGGTTATTACCACCGTACCTCCGGACTCTGAGAAAGCGGCGACGGCGCCTGTCTCAGCTTCCGTATAAGACCGATGTTCTCCGTATAGCATTCCTGTCGTGGGATTATTTGCCAACGGGTTTACCCTTCTGCTCGGAGCGGTAAGTATCAGCGCCTTATATTTCAGGTTTGCCGTCGCGGCGATCAGGGCTTCGCTCGTCCACAATATTTCTACCCTGACGCCGTAGTCCGCCGCAATAGCGGCGAAGTTAGCCATATTGTCTTTATAGTTCCCATCGACGTATTCGTTGTAATGTGAAGCGTCGACTCCAATATAAACAAGTTCATCCGCGTCCCGAACCTCATATGATATTTCGTAGGAAACGACTTTCGTTGTGCCGTCGGCAAAAGACAAAAATGCCATCACCGTCAAAACGACGTCGCCAGCCTTATCAGGGGTATATGATATACTGTTCGTGATTTCGCCGGCGGAAGCTATGGGCAGATTCAGGTTATCCAGTTGTTCGATGACGTTGCCCTTGTCGTCGGTATACACCAAGGATAACAGCACAGCGCTTCTTTCGTCGTTATTGAACAGTGTGGACGCGATCGTCAGCTCTTCCCCCGCGACGGGCATGAGCGAACTCTTTGTCACCTCGACGAAACCGGCAGCTTTGCCCGCTCCCAGCCATACAGGAGCGGTCACCGCGTAACGGTCGCCCTGCGGCGTCGATACGACGACCCGGAGGTAGTAATACCCGGGCATTGGATTGTCTACGTTTTTGTTATAATCATAATTCTGCGTGTTCGGCGTGTCTTTAAACACTTCGGACCCGCCGTTAGTGACGAGGCTCACCGACTTAATGTAGTTGCCGGGCGTCGGATTCGAAATTTCAGCGGTGAAATTTGCCGAAGCGGGCACAACATCGAGGATCGAGCCAAGGGGCTGACCGTTTACCTTGTAGATTATCTCAAGGTCCGCGACTTCGGTGGCGTATACGCGCATATCCTTGAGCGCCTGATACAGCCCTTCCACCGACAGATCGTTAGTCCATATTGCGGTACGGCAGGTGTTGGAATCCCCCCATTTACCCAAATGGTTGTCCTGGTTATTTGCCGGAGCCACATGCCAGCCTTTGTCGAGCGCCATCGTATACTGCTCATAGGAGCGGAAATAACCGCCGGAACCCACCGCGCCTTCGCCGTTGCCTACCTCAAGAAGCGTTATACGCTGATCGATAACGGGGTCGTAGTAGTTGAAGTTGGCAAAATTACCGAAAGTCGTCCCCGGATGGTTGAACATTGAGATGGAATCGGGCGTCCTTGTCAGAAGTTCATAATACGCCCGCATCCCGGCGTCGTTTGACTTGCTGTTGAGCGCCGTATTATTGCGGCTGACAAAGCCTTTTGTGTTAAATGTGTTTATATGCCCCG
>Ga0082212_10013359_pt1 | contig 10273 bp, 9 predicted proteins | sample TergutNt197P3_FD_71548 | JGI IMG/M metagenome (GOLD analysis project Ga0082212, IMG submission 71548) | Neocapritermes taracua P3 segment gut microbial communities from Petit-Saut dam, French Guiana - Nt197 P3 | ecosystem: Host-associated > Arthropoda: Insects > Digestive system > Gut ...
TGGACGGCATCGGCTATGACCGCGATGCTCCCGGTTACCACCCCTATGAATACCTTGCCAAGTCCCAGCAGGATGTTGAGCAGGATGCCTACCGTACCGGAAAGCCTGCCGCTCAGCAGCCTGCGGCGTTTCTCGTCGCCTTGGCTCCTGTCGGTCACAAAGTATCTGATCATCCATTTATTCATGGGAGCAGTATAGCATTAGGCATGGGGGGCGGCCTTGACCCTGCAACCCGTGCTGCACCCCGTGCTGCACCCCGTGCTGCAACCCGTGCTGCAACCTGAGTGCCGCTTAAACCCTGCGGCGCTTTGACCCACGTTAAGAAAACTCCTGCACCTTTGTAATATTATGGTTGGCATGGAGGTTTATTCAGTGTGAGGCTTCAGGACAGAAAGGAAACCTGTGCTCATAGTATTCGCCTTTGCTGATGTTGGCGAAGCAAGCAAGTTCGAATACCTGTACCGCAAGTACAAGAACCTGTTGTACTACAAGGCCTGGGAGATCCTACGCGACCCCCAGGAAGCTGAGGATGCCGTGAGCGAGACCTTCATCCGCGTGTACCGCAACCTGGACAAGATCGATGATCCGGACTCGCCGCGTTGTGTCGCCTTTCTGGGAACCATCGCCCGCAACGTGGCACTGACCATGGCGAAGAAGCGGTCAAACATGCCAACGCTTCTTAAAACTGACGAGAACGACGGGGCCTATGATGAGCCGGCAGATCCCCTGGACCTTGAGGCAACGGTAATCGACAAGCTCTCTTCTGAGCAGCTGATGCTCATTGTCGACAAGTTGGATGATCAGAGCAGGTCGGTCTTTGTGCTGAAGTACGCCTATGACCTCAGTCATGGCGAGATAGCAGCCCAACTGGGCATGACCGAGAACAATGTGACGGTGCGCCTGCACCGTACCAGGAAGAAACTGGCGGAGATGATCAATGCAGCAGCTATCTGAAAGGGACGCAAGGCGTCTTGCGGATGCCTGGGCCGAGCGAGAGGGCAAAGCGCTCGCGGCAGAGGTCGAGGCGATGCGCCAGCAAGGGGTGGACTACCTGTTGCCACGGGCTAATAGAACCGTCAGGGAGCTCGGTGCGCGGGGCGCTACTGCAGAAAGCGTTGCCTCGCCGGGCTACACCTCGAAAAGCGCTGCGCGCGATACAGCCGCGCATACCCGGAGGCGGGCGGAACGCAGGCGCGCACCTGCGATTATCAGCTTTGCCGCAGCGGCCTGTTTTATCGTTATCGCTTTGATTGTGGGGGTTCCCTCCCTGCTGCAACCTCCCTCCCAGACCAGCCCGGGCGATACTGTGGTTGAGAAGCCCCCTGCAATACAGGACGCGCAGATGATCCCTGTCAGTTTTGGCTTGCCCGCGGACTATCGCCTGGCTACGTCTGATTATGACAACGGTGTGAGCCTGTATACGCTGGAGAGCCCCAGCTATGGGGAGGTGAAGCTAGCCATGTATCACGTGGATGGACAGGGCGGGAATACTGAGGTTACAACTCCTATAGGTAGCGCTTCTGTTGGAGCCATGGATGAGGTGCTCATCGATGGCACAGCGGTGCCAGCCAAGATCGCCGACACCTATGTGCTGCTGGCTTTCCAGCAAGACGACGTGCACTACACGCTGACCAGCCGCGACAACCTGGGCGCGCTTGCAGCGTTGTACCGCTGTATAGTTGGGACAACAGCATGAGCAGCGATATGAGCAGCGATATGAGCAGAAGTATGCGCAACAGCATGAGCAGCGATATGAGCAGAAGTAGAAGCAGCGATATGCGCAGCAGTATGCGCAGGAAGGATCCTTCTTCAGGGCCTGTAATGTTTTCTGCCTTTGCGTGGTTTATCAGTATGCAAGGTGAGAGAAGAACCACAACAAGGAAGAAGGTAAAAAACATGAGGAAGAGACAATCAGGCAGGAAACGGGTCGCATGTGTGGCCCTGGTCCTCTCAGTGCTGTTGGCGCTCAGCGGGTGTGCGCCACGCGGTGAGGCCGGCACAGGGCCGCGCCCCGGTGACACTGCCAAAGCCCCCGTCAGCAGCTATAACCCCTCCTACGACTACGATTACGGCTATGGCTCTGGTGAGCGGTACTCGACAATCGAGGACCTTGGCGTGCAGCTCACCGCCAGGAGCCCAGAATCTACCTTCTCACTCAAGGTGGATACCGCCGCCTATTCCAACGTCAAGCGATACATCGAGAACGGTCATCTGCCCCCGTCTGATGCCGTGCGCACCGAGGAGCTGATCAACTGGTTCAGCTTTGATGAACCGCTGCAGTACACAAGGAACAGCCCCTTTGGCTTCTACACAGAACTGGGCCCATCACCTTTTGATGACGATAAGTACCTGGCTATGATCCGGGTTGGGACACGCGACATCGACCGCAGTGAACTGCCGCCTAGCAACCTGGTCTTCCTGATAGACGTCTCAGGTTCCATGGGCTCCTACGACAAGCTACCGCTGCTGCAAGACTCCCTGGCAATGCTGGCGGAGACGCTTGGCAAAGACGACCGGGTCTCGATTGTGACCTATGCGAGCGGCACGCATGTAGCGCTCTCTGGCGCTAAGGGCTCTGACTATCGAACCATCACCGATGCGATCTACTCGTTATCTGCCGGTGGTTCGACCTATGGGGAGAAGGGTATCCAGAAGGCCTATGAGCAGGCAGAGAGGAACTACATAGAAGGCGGCAACAACCGCGTGATACTGGCCACCGACGGTGATTTCAATGTGGGGATCTCCAACATCGGCGACCTGTCTGACTTCATCGCTCGGAAGAGTGAGAGCGGTGTGTACCTCAGTGTGCTGGGTTTTGGCACGGGCAACATACGCGATGACATCATGGAGACGCTTGCCAAGGATGGCAACGGTAATTATTCCTATATAGACAACCTCAAGACCGCGGAGAAGGTACTGGTGAACGAGCTTGCCTCCAATCTTTTCACGGTTGCTGATGACGTCAAGGCACAGGTGGTCTTTGACCCCAAGACGGTCCGCAGTTATCGGCTGATCGGCTATGAGAACCGCATGCTCAAGACCGAGGATTTTGATGACGATAGGGTCGACGCTGGCGAGATAGGCGTAGGATGCGATGTGGTCGCGCTCTATGAGATCGAGCTGTATGAGCCGGAATCCGATCTTGGGGCGCACCTGTTTGACGTCAATATCCGCTACAAGGACCCCGGTGAGAGCAGGAGCAGGCTTGTGGAGTTCCCCGTCAGCCTGGAGCGCCTGCGTGGCGGCAACTCATCTGACTTCAGGTTTGTCTCAGCCGTAGCGCTGTATGGCGACTACCTGCGAAACAGTGGCAACGTTGATGGCTACACCCTGCGTGAGATCACCTGGCTTGCCGAGGACAACCTGGGGGTCGACAAGGCTGGTTACCGTTGGGACTTTGTAGAGCTGCTGTATCAGTTGCGGAGCATCGGCTGACCTAGGCTTTGGTTACTGGCGCCAGCTGAGCGAGCCCCGGCTCAGCTGGCGCTTTTATGACAAAAGGTATGACAAAGGGTATGACAAAGGGGACGGTCCCTTTTGTCATATATGACAAAAGGGACCGTCCCCTTTGTCATACCCTTTGTCATAATCACAGAAAAGGATTCACAACTCTCAGGCCTTCAATGCCATCGAAATCCTTTGTGTTCCTGGTGACGAGAACCGCATTGCTGACGAGCGTTGTTGCAGCGATCTGGGAGTCGATAATCGGCAAGGTGCGTCCTAATGCCCGGAGTTTTCCCCACTTGAGCATAACCTCGGTGTCAAGAGCAATAATCGAGTCTTCAAACCACTCAAGCAGCACTGACTCGAACCAGTCTGAAAGGCTCTCCTTTTCCTTTCCCTCTTCTTTTCTTTCTATCCCATAGGCAATCTCACCAACGGTAATCGCGCTTATGAGCAATCTGTCCTGGGCATGAGTAGAGAACCAATCGAGAACTTGAGCGCTTGGCTTGTCTTTTGCGAGTTCACTTAAGACGTTGGTGTCTATGAGATATCTCAAAACACGACCTCCCGCATCTCTGAATCGTGAACCCTCTCAATGGTGAGCTCAGCAAAACCTTTTGGTGCGCTTCTCATGAGGTCGGGTAAGCTCTTTCTTGCGCGTATTAAGGCTTGATATTCCTTAAAGGAGACAACAACAGCGGAGGGCTCTCCGTGTACCGTGACCGACTGCGGGGCGGTTTGCGCACGGCGTACCACTTCGCTGAAACGGTTCTTCGCCTCCTGCAACTGCCATTCCTGTAGCTCTTGCATGCACACCCCATTCTGGTCTGTCTAGACTGTCTAGATAGTATAATTGAGCTAAGGGGTACTTTCAAGTATTCACCTCTTGATCAGCATGTTACGAGGTGGATCTGGTTAGGGGGGATATGGACTTTGACGCATTCACCGCGTAGGGGGGTTTCCTGTGGGGGGATGGCGAGCTTGCTGGTCTGCCACTGCAGGGACTCTTCTGCGTTGGGGGTGTTGAGGAGCAGTGTGCGCTCGAACCGTGCATCGCTTGCGCGGGTTACCTCGCAGGTAAAGACGTTGGTTGTTTGGTCGTCTGCCTCAGTGAGGGAGGAGGCGTGAAAACCCACATGAGTCACAGCGGGGGGGACCTCCTGTGTGGTGGTGAGTTGCAGGCCCCAGCTGAGTGCGTCGATGGTGTGGGCGTCGATGAAGCGGGCGGGCGAGATGTTCTTGACACCGGATACCTTGAGCGTCGCCAGAGTTGAAGGGTGTGCGGTAATCTCTTGTGTGCTGGCGACTTCAGCGAGCCTGCCGTGGTCGATGATGGCCACCCGGTCGCAGAAGCGGAAGGCCTCGTCGATGTCGTGGCTGACATAGAGAATGGTGCCTTCAAAGGCCTCGAACAGGCTGAGCATATCTTGCTCCAGGTTGCCCTTAAGGTGTGCGTCGAGCGCGGAGAAGGGCTCATCGAGCATCAGGATACCGGGCTTTGCCACCAGCATACGCGCAAGGGCGACGCGCTGCTGCTGACCACCGGAGAGCCTGATGGGATAGCGTTTGCCAAAGCCTCTGAGGCCGAAGAGTTCCAGCTGCCTCTCAACCAGCGCCTTGGCCTTGCTTTTTGAGGTGTTTTTGGGCAGCCCAGCGGCGATATTCTCTGCGACCGTCAGATTGGGGAAGAGCATATAGTTCTGGAAGAGCAGGGCAGTCTTGCGCTGTTGGGGCCTGAGGTTGACCTTGGCCGACGAGTCGAAGAAGGTGGTTCCGTTCACCACGATGCGCCCTTCATCCGGTGTCTCAAGGCCGGCGATGCAGCGCATGGTCAGACTCTTGCCGCAGCCCGAAGCGCCCAGAAAGCCGAGCGTCTCGGCACCGGCCTCAAGTGCGACCTCCAGTGTGAAGGTGGGAAAGCGCTTCTTTATGTCAAGTGAGAGGCTCATGGTTTCAGCCTGGCCTCAGTAGTTTTCCAGGGCTTTTGGCAGTCTTGGTCTTGGGTCCTGAGAACCCGGTTTCCTCGTCAATCCCCTCATCTGCCCCTGCCATGCGGTAGCGCTGCGTGTGGGCCGCGTACCAGTTGATGAAGAGGATGACGAGAAAGGAGATGAGGATGACCACCACAACCCAGAAGGTGGCGACGTCTGTGTGGCCGCCCATCCATTGGAAATAGATGGCGATGGGCATGGTTTGGGTGATGCCTACGAAGTTGCCCGCGACGAAGAGGGTGGCGCCGAATTCGCCCAGGGCGCGGGCGAAACTGAGGACGGTGCCCGCCGCGATGGAGGGCCAGGCTAGCGGCAGCGTGAGCCGGAAGAAGATGCGGCGGTCTGACCAGCCGAGTGTGCGGGCTGCGTCGCCCAGGTTGGGATCCAGGCTTTCGAAGGCACCGCGCGTGGTGCGGTACATGAGCGGGAAAGCCACCACAAAGGCGGCGATGACCGCACCAGGCCAGGTGAAGATAAGAACGACACCGTGATCGATGAGCCAGCGGCCGAAGCCCGTTGAGTTGCCAAAGGCGACGAGCAGAAGAAAGCCGCAGACGGTGGGCGGCAGCACCATGGGGATGGTGAAGACGGAGTCGAGCACAGCGCGGACGCGCTGGTTGATCTTGAGTGAGTAGTGCGCGGCGGCAAGGCCGAGGATGAAGACGAAGAACATGGCAGTGAGAGAAGTGCGCATTGAGACCCAGAAGGGCCGGTAGTCAATGCCACCGAAGAACTCCCAGACGGCCTGAGCGCCTGTGGGGGCGAGGGTGATGGTGACGACAGCGGCCGGCATGAGCCGGCCACTGTCGACATAGAGCGCCCCGTTCTTATCGTAGGAGGATTGTGTGTCGCTGGCTGCGGTGATGGAGGTCGTGGCAGAAGCGGTGGGGACGCTCTCGCTGGTTATGCAGGTGTAGTACTGCCCGGGCTCGACCTCAACAGCAAACTGATAGAGGTAGCCCTGGTGGGTGATGCTTTTTTCCGTGGTGAAGAGGTAGGGCGTTGTGAGGGTTGCCAGCGGAAGGTTGCCGTTTGCGACCTGGAGATCCAGGGCTTCCAGCAGCCTTATGAAGGCCTGTTGCGTGTCTGGGTCCTGCGAGTTGAGGGTGAGCTCTTGCGCGTGATTGGCCGGGAGGTAGACCAGGATTGCCGACTCTTTGGCGACTACGACGAAGGCGTCTGGCGCCGTTATGGGATAGCGGTAGCCGTAGTAGCTGCTGTTATAGGTCTTACTGGTTCCCTTGTTACTGCGGAGGAAGTCCGTGATGGCGAAGGGGGTGTCCGCGCTTTTGGCCTCTGTGCCGTTGCGCGAGACTTCGACTGGTGTGCTAGTTGTTGTGTCTGTCTGATGCGTGGTGTTGCTGGTTGCTGCGTATGCTGCATGTGCTGGCGCCAGCAGGCAGAAGAGCAGGACGCTCATGATGATCACGAGCGCCCTAGGCTGAAGGCTGCGCTTGAGTTTGACAGTGCTCATCTGCAAGCCAGAAGCGGTAATCCCTCAGGAGGCCTATAACACTTCGAAACCGTATTGCGACCAGATCCTCTGAGCGCCGGGATCATTGAGACAGAAGTCCAGGAAATCAGCGGCTGTGGCAGCGTTTTGGCTGTTCTTCAGGATAGCGCCTGGGTACAGGATCGCTTTATGGGTGTTGGTGGGAATGACGTAGGCAACCTCTATCCCTGAGAAGCGGAAGATGTCGCTTGAGTAGACGAAGCCGATCTGACAGTCGCCGGATTCAACATACTTGGCTGCATTACCCACGCTGGAGGCTATTGAGACCTTTGACTCGAACGCGGTGTCATAGCTGCCGCCCTTGCCTGAGTCGTCAGAGTAGAGCCCGATGGTGGACAGGGCCTGGTTGGCATAGGCGCCGGCCGGCACGGCGTCTGCATCACCGATGGCTATAGAGGTGATGTTATCTCCCGCTACATCCTCCAGGGCATTGATCTGCACATTACTGCCCATACCCTTGGCAATGACAAGGTCATTGCCGAACATGTCCCTGCGGGAAGCTGGGTCGATGAACGCGCCTTCCTCTGCCGTGTCCATAGTGCCCTTTGAAGCGGTGATGAGGATGTCAGGGGCAGCGCCACCCTGGATCTCGGTGACCAGGTCGCCTGAGCCCTTGAACTGGGTGTCGGCAAAGGTGACGTTGGGGTGTGCGGCTGTGTAAAGCGCCTGCACCTCAGGCAGTGCCTTTTCCAGAGAGTTGGCAGCGAAGATCTGGAGTTGGACCGGCGTTGCTTCTGGCTCTGGGGCTTGTGTCTGTGGCTGCTCTGCCGGCTTCTCACTTGGCTGTGGAGCTGGTTGCGTACAGCCGATGAGGGCAAAGGCCAGAGCAATGCTGGCCAGCACTGTCACGCAGGTCCGGATGGATATGCTTATTACGGTTCTCCTATTTTTCTTCATGGGGCTCCTCCTTGCCTTTCTTGTTATTGACAGGGCATCTCGCATGCTTGGTCACTAGGCCCTCCCCGCGACCCTTTCAGTAGGCATGTTTATCCTCATATGAGGATATTATTCTCGTTTCAGGATATTAACAGAAATGTGGAGGATGTCAATTGTGAAAAACAGCTTTTGGGAGGATATGGCAAAGGGGGCGTGCTGTTAGGCGCGCCCCCTGGCATACTCTTTGCGGTTTATCTCAACGGGTGGAAATGCCTGCTATGCCCTCTTCAGTGACTGCATAGAAGATGCCATCTCCAATAAGGTAGACGCCAGCATCAGAGAAGTACGGCATTGCTGCGTAATCGATCATCAGGAAGTTGATCACGTAGAGGCCATCACGCAGTTCTACCTCGTAGAACCTGGTGTCCTCGGTGACCGTTATCGCACGTGTGTGAGGGTTGCCAGGCTGGGTGATATAGTCCTCACCGAAGCCACTATCCCTGGTGAGGCGGAAGAAGGAAGGCTCTAGCACATCACCCACCTTGATCTTCTCGAATTGGGCGTTTGACGCATGTTTTTCGGGGCCCGACTGCGTGATGAGGCCTAAGATCTCATAGCTGCCTTCATAGTAGTAAGGTGGATCCCAGCTGTAGAGGACCATGAGGTTCCGGTACACGCCGTTGTGCCAGACCGGAACGCGGTAGAGGATATAGTCCTCACCTTCACTGGTGGCTTCCATGTAGCAGACAGAGCCGTCAATGCTGCCCCAGTAGCCGCTGAACTCGTCGCGGAAGAAACCCAGCTCCCAATCCGCATAAAGGTCGCCGGTCTCGCCCAGCAGGAAGAGCTCTTGTTTGCCGGAGTCGTAAATACACACATGCAGGTAGATAGCGGCAAGGAAGTCCGCTTGCTCCCCCAATTCCATACACCAGGTGCCGTTACCGTAAACGACGACAGGAAAGCCATCGAGATCCAGTTCGCCTGGTTCAGGCAGAGGTTGTAACTCAGGCTCTGGCTCTTTCGCAGCCTCAGCCAGCGAGGCGAGGTAAGCCTGTCCCTCTTGTGACAGGGAACCGGTAAGAGCGTATTCAAAGAAGTGGACAAAGCCGGGTGAGGTATTGAGCTGTGCGAAGGTCTCGAACCCGATCATGTTTCCCGTGTAGGGGAAGTAGCACGAGACACCATGGCCTTCGGCGCGCAACGGGTTGATCACGTGATAGATCACCGCGCTATCGATGGCCCTCAGCATCGCAGCTGAGCTGTTGGGAAGCAGCTCCTGCGCCTTGATCACCAGCTCTCCCAGGTCCACCATGTCAACGTTGCTTGACGGGCCATTGGTAGCCCCGTAATTCTCGGACTCATACGCAGCGCGTCCAAAATAGGCCAGGCCCTCTGCACCAAAGTCCACGGCGCCCAAAAGGAGTTCATCACCTACGCTGTTATAGGCTGCCAGCAGATTGTCAGCCTGGGACATGTCGATGACGCTGAATGTTGTATAGGCCGTGTAACCTACCCTCTCGCTTATCGCCAGGTAACCATCGGCAATAGCCCGCCCCAACGCTGCGCCATCAATGGTGGTATCTTTGGCGATAGCGCCAAAGAACGCCTCATAATCCCAGAAGCAACCCAGCTGGACCTCTTCTGACGCTACGTAATACCGCGTCAGGCCGTTGAGGACCGCAATTGTGTCGATGGAACTCATGAGGCAGGCGCTGAAGCTCACCAGCTCATAGGCGCCTGAGGCTGCAGGCCGCGCTGTCATAGCCAGCTCGATCTCCTTGAGCGAGAGGCTGTCAAAGCCGTACAGGGCATCATAGGCGATGCCTCCCAGACTGCCGCCGCCATGGTCGGCGATGTCAAGTACCTGCTTCTCTGCAGGATAGTAGGTATTGCAGAAGGTCAGGAAATCTGCGAGCGTCTCCGCCTCGCCCATATTCGCGAGCGGTACGTAGTCCACCACGTCGAGCTCGCCGCTATGATAGACAAAGCGGGTAAGCGCGTTGGGGTCGGAGTAGTTATTCTGCCAGCGCTGGGCGCCGCCGGTCTGGATGACCACAGTCACGTTATCCGGCAAGACAACGTTCAGCATCTCCAGCATCTGCCCGGTTGCTGTGAAGCGGATATCATCACGAAGCTCGATGTCGCTGCCGCAGAGGTACCAGTAGATGGCCCAGGTCCCGTCCTTTGCGGTATAGGGCCCATAGGGAGCCTCTCCCAGGGCTGTGAGGGCGCTTTGGTTACCGGAGGATGTTGTAGGGTCATTGGCGTTGGTGTTGTTGTTGCTGTTACCCCAGCATCCCACTAGCCCGGATAACGATAAGACCAGTACCACCGCAAGCGCCACCCTGAGGGTCCGACTGGCATTCCTGAGATACTCCCGCATAGTTCCTCCTCTGCCTGGTATTTGTATACCTACGTAGCTGAGCTTGATCCCTGTGATGCAACACCA
>Ga0082212_10013360_pt1 | contig 10272 bp, 11 predicted proteins | sample TergutNt197P3_FD_71548 | JGI IMG/M metagenome (GOLD analysis project Ga0082212, IMG submission 71548) | Neocapritermes taracua P3 segment gut microbial communities from Petit-Saut dam, French Guiana - Nt197 P3 | ecosystem: Host-associated > Arthropoda: Insects > Digestive system > Gut ...
CTTCTGAACATTTTTTAAATGGCAAGTTCAGCGTGTGCCCAACACGCTCAGCATACCTCCTCTAAATATCGGGTAGGCCGACAAAACACCACTACGGGATTTTGGCAGCTGCTGCCATTGCGTGTGCTTTGCGGTTTGCGGTGGGTATGTAGAGAAGGGCTAAATATGGTGGTTGTCTACAATACGGCACAAGGCAAAACGATGTCAGATTGCCTTGTTGTGACTTATCAGCCGCGTTTACCTTGATATTACAACCTTTGGCTGATAAAATCATTTATTGACGACAATAATATAATTACTTGTAATTATTAGAGACGTTGCATATAACGGCGAATTATATCAAGTTGTTGTTAAAAATTACTATCAGTTACTTTTGCATGTTCAGTAAAAAAGGAGTGTCTAGTGAAGAAGTATTGTTTATTAATTATATTGAACCTGTTTGCAAGCATTTTTGCATTTGCACAATTCTCAGATGAAAGTAATACAAATGAGGATTATACTACAGGAGTAAGGCCTGTTACAATTCCGGTTTTTAATCCTGAGTCTGATCGTTTTTTTGGAAACGAGTTGCAAAATGCTTTTATAAGAGGAAAATCCAGAAGGTTTACTTTTATAAGTCTTTATGGCGATTTATTCAAAATACCAGATAATGTCATTGCTCATGATGATAGCAGTAATAATAATGATAAGATTGTTAGGCTTTCTGCTGCTATTGGAGGTATGCTTCCAATTAGTGATTATTTATCTGTAATGGGAGGTGGTGGTATTGTAAGAGACTATATATACTTAGCAGAATCTTGGAATCATTTTTATAGTGCTGGTGTATTTGGACATTATACTCCATGGGGAATTGGACTTGGCATCTTGGGTGGGTATTATCAAAATAATTATCGGGAACTTACTTTGAGTGATGATGGTTTTTACCATGGGACTATTTTTGATCAACCAAGAAAAATAACAAAAGCTGCGCGATTCATGATCGTCCCGCGAATGTTTCTGGATGACAAAATATTTTTTCTTGATGAATTATCAGCCAATATTGGTTTTTCCGAAAAAGCAGATGAATTAAAAATATTAAGCAGGCTTGCATTCAGAGCGGTTAAAATTGGTGCCGAAAGGTTAGGTATAAATATTTATTATAACCAATACAAATATAATATGCTTTTGGATCAAAGGTTATTTGGGGCAATGTTTGATTCAAAATATTGTTCTTTTGATTTTGGGTACAGGCAATTTATAAATCCTGCTAATAATCCATTAGCACCAAATTATAAAGATGGAATGTTTGGTAGAATTATTGCAAAAATTTGGGCTAATAGTAATTATGGAACATCCAATAAATTTCCTATATTATTATCATATAGTTTTGAGCAAACATTTAAAATGCATCATTTTTTTGGTATTGGATTACAGTTTGGAATGAATAAAATGACAACAGATTATTTATTTGAGACTAATATTGCCGGTGATGGGCGTATAGGGTGGGTTATACCGGGTTTTGAGTGAAATGTAAATTCTGATTGTTCCATACGACACTTTTTTGTTTCAATATGAACTAATGTTGTATTCGTATCATGTAGAAACCGCAATATCCATCACATTTTCCATTCGGGATTAAAGCAGCAAATAAGGTTTATTAATGGAGTAATATCTTCACTTATTAATACTTTTTGTCGACATAGATTCCCTTCATATTCTTTCCAAGCTTGTTTTTGAAAATCCGGATTTACTAATTGGTTCGGGAATTAACATTATACGCTGCACCTTCAACGAACCTACGCTTTTTATAAAAGACATTCCTCCATTTCATGGTATTAAAAGGCATTGAAAATTAGCATAAATGATTGAATATCCCCATATTTTACGTTATTATCTATAAGTGAGGATTATTAATAAACACCTTTCAACGTGAGTTCTTCCTTAATAAATCCTCAACGTCTGCCCGAGATATGCTGGCATATATATACATCGTTGAAGTGTATTCATCTTCATAATCATCAAGAGCAAGTTTTATTATATCGTCGGTTATATAATTTTTAACCGAATCTAATACAACTTGAGACAATTTGTCTTTGTCACTACAATTACTTAGAGGGCCACGGATCAACCCATTACTCCATTGATCTGGTTTTCTTATATACCAAAGTTCATAAGATGTAAAAAGTGCTCCGACTTCACCATGATTCCCTGCTGGTGTTGTCCAACTTTCTTCCAGTGGGGGTGCGGATTCAAGATCGTTCATAAGTTCATTAGCAATTTGCTGTGGATTACAATAAGGTAAAATTTGACTTTCGAGTTTTTTCTTTTTTTCTTGCAAATTTGATGCTAATTTTTCGAGGTTCATTTTGTTCTCCTTAATAACCGACTTTGCTACCAGAAGAATTTTTTACATCATTACCTTCCATGTAACCGACACGGCTGCCGGAAGAGTCTTTTATGACACTTCCGTCAACATAACCGACCTTGCTGCCGGACGAATTCTTAATGTCGTTTCCTTCCGTATACCCGACTCTGCTGCCGCTTGAATTCCGAATATCCATTATTAAACTCCTTAAAAAATAAATATACTGTTGTTTTAAACAACTACACTAGGCAATAATGTTGTTTGACTCTGTTGCGCTGATAAATTAACGATTAAAAGGTTGTAAATATGCTCCAAAACACCATCCTGTTCTTCCGTCAGATGTTTCTATTTGAGTCCAATTCCCTCTTCTGCCTTCACTATCAACCATTGCCATTCCGATATTTAAAACTCTAACTAAAGAACCATTTTCCAATAACCCGATTTGAGCGGCATTTAGCCCTTGATTATTTCTAAGGCGCAAATTGCTGCCATCATCTGTAACAACTTTATGAGTGGCCTGGAAATTGTTCTGCTGCGATGGTTGTTGTACCGGTTGGCTCTGCCTGGCTGAGGCGGAATTTGACGTTATAACCTCCTCATCATTCAACCAGAAACCGTAGGCATCAGAGGTCATTGTTGGTCCGGTAGTAACGTTTCTCCATTGTGGGCCAGAACTTCGATACACGGCATGACCCCGCTTGCTTGTAGCGGTGTTTTTTTGGTTACTTGCCTCATCACTACCGTAGATAGTGCCACCGCTCTTGGTAAAGTTGCCATCAACAAATACCCCGCCGCCATACCTACCAGCGGTATTGCCTGTAATCGAACCGCCCTGCATGATGAATGGCCTATGGGCATATACCCCACCGCCATCGTTTCCAGCGGTATTGCCCTGAATGGTACCATCTTCCATGGTAAACGTTCCTCCTAACATACTATTTCTCCCTTCGGTATGAACCCCGCCACCACAAGACGCAGCATCATCAGAATTACTTGATGTGACAGTACTGGCGGTATTTCCCAATATTGTTCCACCTTTCATGGTAAAACTGCCGCCTTCAACATATATACCGCCGCCATTAGCACGGAGAATGTTACGGCCTTCGGCATTACTTCCCCTGCGGGAAATGACAGAATTGCCAGATACTCTTGTATTATCCAACATGATGAATGATCCACCATAATCAATATACACTCCACCACCATAGGCGTGGACATTGTTATTGTTGCGGGAAGTAATGGCACCAACGGTATTACTTGTTATTGTTGCATTACCTTGCAAAATAGCAGATCCGTTAAGACCAATATTTATACCGCCACCTTTAGTAGAGGAATTTCCGGATATTGAGGTATTATCCTTCATGGAGAAAGTTGCGCTTCTTAAACCTCCATAGACAAACACACCACCATCATAATTACCCACCACTTTAGTATTGTCTCGCATAGTGACGTCTGCTATTCCTCCATCTGCACTGATATACACACCAGTGCGGGAGTTTTCTTTCACAATTGCATTGTCTTGCATGATAAAAGTTCCAGTATCGAAACGCACTCCGCTGTCGTTGTTGTTCTTTATTGACGCGTTATTTTTCATTGTAAATGTCCCATTTCTCACAAATACACCGCCCCAGTTACTGCCATATCCTCCGGCTGTATTATCTGACACGATTGCATCATCCTGCATAAGAAACGTTCCTCCTTGGATGCAAACCCCACCGCCTCCTTCTCTAAATCCGCAGTAACCAATGGAATTGTTCGATACTGTGGCATTGTCCTTCATTGTGAAAATACCATCATCAATACGTACTCCACCACCAGAACCTCTTATTTTCTTATTGCCTGTCACTAGAGCGTTGCCTTCCATGATGAACTCTCCGTCAGTAACAATAACTACCGATCCCTCATTATTATCAATGCCCTTAAGAGTAATATTTTTAACACTGACAGTTTGATTCTTACCCACACGAAGTAAATTACCATTGTTACTTGTTACAGTTATTGTGGTAGTACCTTCTATGATTACCGTTATTTTTTCACAAGATCCAAAAGTGTTTTCAGTGCTAGGAGTAGGCGGTATGGAAATATTACTCATTACAGTGATGATATGAGTTTTGTCGTTGCCTCCGCTTCTTATTCCACCCACTGCCTCTATCCAAGTTGCAATATTATTTACAGTCCATGAGCCACCAGTTTGAGAAAAACCAAATGACAATACACTCATCAGTAATACAATCAAAATCAGTCTTTTTTTCATAAATCCTCCTAAATATATGTATTCATAAAAATAATCACATCAGACAAAAACGGCATTTGACATTTCACCTGCCCTTGTTATCATTTTCCCTTCGCAACCTCCACCTTTGCCATTTCAAGGAGTTCACGGTACATCGTATCTTCAGGATCAAGTTTTAAAACTTCCTCACAATCATTAATAACAAGATCGTATTTTTGATCATTGTCATACTGCATAGCACGCTGCTTATAAACTTCAACAAGACCGCCTGCATTAATAGAATGATTAGGGTTGCTCTGTTTCAATTTCTCGTTACGACTTGTGTAAAAACCAGGGCTGATTTTTTCAAGATCCTTGAAGGTTTTTATTGCATCTTCATATTTTCTGGTTTTTAAATATGCATAACCCAGTTTGTCAAGAGCAATAGGGTAGTTTGGCTGAAGTTTGATCGTTTTTTCATAGGCTTCGATAGCCCGTGAATATTCCCCTTTAGACTTAAATACCACACCGCGGATGTAATAGGTAGAAGCAAGATTATTCTTAGTAGAATCGTCATTTGGGTTGTTTTTAAGCGTTTTGGAATATTCAGTAATTACCTGGTCAATCTGGTTAATATCTGTTATCCCTAAAGCTTTTGCCCTATGTATAGCTTCCTCTTCTGCTGACTTTGCTTCAGCCACTTGAAAGTCGAGCATCTGCTGTATGCCTTTAATAAAATTATTAATTTCCGCACTGTCTTGCGGGTTCTTAGATACTTTCAGAGCTTCTTTAAAACTTTCAATTGCCGGACGTAATTGTCCTTCCCCGTAAAGTTTCATGCCTTTTTTGGCAAGATCATCAAAATCCATAAAACTTCCTCTACAGTGTTAATGTCGCCGCTGACATATTTAAATATTCCATACGAAATATTTATAGGATCTACTATAACAACAATAACAATGCAGCTCCTGCCTGGGTGTTTGATCCGCCGCCGTCAACATAGCCGACTTTGCTGCCGTTCGAATTCCGAATATCCATTGTTATACTCCTTTACAACTACATCAGATAAGGCGTTAAACGTCTCGGTAGTAACTGATGTTGTCAGTCATCCATAAAGCAATGCGTAGCATTGTGAGGGCTAGCAATGTGGGTGAGGCTGGCGTGAGAGCTATTGTAGCGACCAATCAACCAGCCGAACCCTAGTCGCTTTAACGACGTACAGTTACAGTCCTGTGTTATGTGCTGTAAAATCTGTTTTATTTAAGAAGTGCCTTTGCCCGTCCCGAAATTGATTTTTGCTTATCATCAATTTCGATTCTTTTTTTCCTGACATCTTCACATTCTTGTGTCCAAATTTTACGTTTTTTACTGACATGAACCATTCTCAAAATAAAAATCAATATCGCAACCGGCAAAAATAATAACCCAGCAACGGTAAGGATACCCCAAATCGTTCCATAACTGGGTTTAGAGGGCATTTCTGGATAATTTGAATTAAGCGCATCGTATTCTTTTTCCAATGTTACCAGTTCTTTAAAATTAGGTATATTACTATCCCGTTGGAAAGTAATTTTGACGTAATTTGTTTTGGTTGTATACTCCGAAGAGTAATGCTTGTCAGTTTCTTGTGTTCTATGCGTTGTCGTGTAATTAATTTCCTGTGGTGCTCCCAACAATTCCCAACCGAAGTTTGCCCATTTTTCAATTGTGCTGTTTACATCATCCGGACTAACTTCTTCAAATTTTGTTTCTTTTGCCATTGTTTTCTCCTTTACATTGGTAAAAAATGTTTTATGTGTATATATTCATAAAACCATTATTTTTGACCATATTTTAACAAAATATTTAGCCAAAATATTCAGATTTTATGGCACATAACGTACTTGTAGAACAACATAGTGGTACTATATAATCTGCTTTCAAGCCAACTGTGAAGACGGAATCACCTTTTACAAAACCATATCCAGTGGAAATGTAACTGTTATATTTTCCATTACGATCGTTGATTTTTTTTAGTTCCTGTAATTGATTTCTTTCTGCTACTTTTACATTGGCAAAAACAACTTCTGCTTTTTTTTCGGTAGATTGTGCATAGACGTCTCCCTTTTCAACTGATTCTTGTATGAATGATAAATCATCTTTTACTGACATAATATTTCTCCTTTACGATTATTTTACTTACTTAATTTGCCCTTCCTGTTAAAAAGCCCGAATGGGACGAACTGCGTAGGTATTACCATTGCTGTTCCATGTCTGCCTACCGTCGCCAAAATGATGACAATATGCATTCGAACTGTAATATCCTGATGAAGACCAGTACCACACATTGGAAAATATACCCAAACCCTTCTGCTTGAGATTCTGATACATCAAGTTCAATTCATCCTTACTAGGTAAAAACCAGTCATTATATCCTCCCTGTCTGTACTCCCTGCAGCGATGCGCCGCTGTGCCTGTATCGTCAGTACGCACGATTATTTCCGTATTTTGCTTCCCCGTTCCAATCCCCTCTCTCGTCCCATTTAAATGAGGTCCCCAATGAGCTGTGAGGGCATCGCGGCTGGCTGCTTCCAGATACTGCCAGCCATCTGATACATACCCCTTGTCGAAGAATACAATACCCCCAGCTGGGCCGGTGTCGCCGACTTTGTAAGTGGTTGGTGTGGGAACAGGATCTGGCTGTGTTGCAGGGGCCGGAGTAGGTACCGGGTTCTGTGTTACCGGAGTTTGCGGTGTTGAAGTTCGCTGCGGTACAGCAACAACCGCTGTTTTTCCTCCTGTAAGCAGTGCCGCCGTAACGGTATCGCTTGCGATATTGGCCCTGTACTGCACTTCCACCGAGGCGTTTTGTACATTCAGCACACGGATCACAATCCGGTAAAACCCTCCCATGTCGGTAAGGGAACCGGATATTATTGACTGCGCCCCCAGCATACGCCCCAATGCCTGCATGGAGTCGTCCCCCACTTCGCCGGAAAACTGAAAGTCAAATTCACCGCGGATAAGGTCAATTTCCTTCCGGTCAACAACGGTAAGTTTTCTGCTGTCTACGAGGTTTGCCGTTACTTCGTCCAGTACATAGCCGGAAAATTTGTCATGGGGTGAATTGAAATTGAGTGGAGCGATCTTTGTTCTTGCTGTAAGCCGTTCGTCAATACGGACGGCAGCTTCTTTAAGTGCTTGATCCAGTGTCATCATACTGTCGGAATTGTCCGTAGAACTTGTCGCCGGATTTGTTATCGGACTTGTCAGCGGTCTTGTGCCTGAGGGAGTGGTACTACACACTGTAATCAGCATAACCAAGGGGATTATCCATAATTTCATTTTCATATCAAATCTCCAAAAAAATATTTGTTTCCAACTGTTTTCCCAAACAATTTCGCTTAACAGAACTAATCAAATACATCGCTTATCGCGCTGGCACTAGGGACGTTTGTCCTTCCTCCTTCTAAAAAGCCCGAATGGGACGAACCGCATAAGTATTGTTCTTATTGTTTCCGGCTTGATCACCATTACTGAAGTTTAAACACCACGCATAGTATGACCATCTTGGATCTTGTGTCGAAGACCAATAATTAGAACTGCCCAATCCCCCCACACTCCTTCTGTTTCTATAAAGCTGCGCCAGTTCGGCAATGCTGGGGAGGAACCAGTCGTTTTTACCGCCGCCTCTGTATTCCTTGCAAGCTTCGGCTGCGGGAGCGGAGATGTCCGTTTCCAGGATAATGTCGGTATTACTCTTTCCGGTTCCGATAGCCTCCTCTTTAGTCTCCATACTGGTATTATTATATCTTGATGTCGCCCATCTCAAGTTGCCTACATCAGCCGGTGCAGCTTCAAGGTAATGGCAGATAGTGGTATTTGTTGTGAGGGTAAAGCCCGCCTCATTAACATAAAATATTTTTCCACCACCAGGACCGGTATCTCCGACTTTGTAAGTGGTTGGTGTGGGAGCCGGAGCAGGCTGTGTTGCAGGAGTAGATGGCGTTGTCGTTTTTTCGCTTGCCGTCGGGCTGCCGTTCAAAAGAAACGCAACTTGAGCATCGTTCTGCAAGTCCAAAGAAACTTGTGTTTGTATTGCCGCAGTTTCCACGTTAATAACCTTGACCCTAAAACGATAGAAGGATCCCATATTGGTCAAAGTACCGGATACAATAGACTGGGCGCCCAGCTTTCGTCCGATTGCCTGCGCCGACTCATCACTGACATCACCGGACAATTGCAGGTTCATCTCCTGGCTGATAAGTGCAAGGTTACGGCGATCAACAATAGTAACTCTGCGCCCGGCCACAAGCTCTCCGGTCAACTCTTCAATTACATAATCCGAAAATGTTTCAGTAGGAGAGACGAAGTTAAGTACCGCCACCATAGCCCTTTGCGGCAAAACTTCTTCCACCGACCTTGCGGCACGCTTTATCACATCATTAAGATTCATCTGTTGGGTATAAATCCAGCCTGCTAATAGCAAGAAACAAACAAAAATCGGCAAAAATTTTTTCATATAAAACCTCTTTTAAAACATTGTTGTTACTACATGAATGTTGCTAAGCACCGTTTCCTTTACACCTGAAGCAACACTAAACATGTCGATGATTCAAAATTTTTGAGTATGACAGTCAGGCATATTATAATTAGTTTATACGACTGATAGTTAGTTGTCAACACTTAATCAAATATGATCATTTTAAATGTATCGCTATTAGGAATAGAGATGACCAGCCTTAGAAAATTACTAGGATCCAATATCAAAATATATAGAAATGCCTGCGGTTTATCGCAGGCAAAACTGGCCGAGCGTGTTGATACAGCAACTAATTATATAGCGGCGATTGAAGCTGGACGGCGTTTTCCATCGGTAGAAATACTGGAAAAGATTGCGGTTGCTCTGAAAATAGATGCCCCTGAACTATTTTCCGTAAAACTGATCCCGCTTTATTTAACAAAAAAAGAACTGGAAGAACAAATTTGGCTAAGAATAGGGAAAGATTTTGAAAAATACATTGCAAAAAACCTTAACGATTTAAAAAAGAAGAATATAGAAATAATTTGATAATTAACGTACTTTCATCTTTATACCCTAATTTTCAAGCCTGAAACCGCATTAAGAAACCAGGGTCGTCACGGACTACCTCAAGAAGGCGGCGGGAGGATCCTTCGGGTTTGTTTCTGCCGTTTTCCCAGGCTTCTACTGTTTTAGGGGAAACTCCCATTGTTCCGGCAAACATTACCTGGCTTAAACCGGTTTTCTGACGTATACGCTTTATCTCTGCGGTATTAAAGGTATCTACCGGTTTTATGGTTAGTTTTGTTTTTCGGGCTTTGATTTTTCCCTGTTGATAGTCTTCGGCTTCGGTTAAGCCTTGCATTATGCTCTCGAATACGCTCATTTTTTATTCCTCCGTTCATGTAGATTGCGTTCCAAACGTACTATTATTTTCTGATATTGGTAGTTGCAAACACCGAATTCCGTTCATGAATAACGCAGGGTAAATAGAGCCGTTTTTTGGGTACTCGCCGCTGATTTAATTGCCTTAAAATGATTTCTGCACATTTGTGGCCTATTTCATGCAGGGGCGGTTCTACCGTAGAAAGTGCCGGAACGTAACCCTGGCTTATGTCGCGATTGTCAAAGCCGAACAAGGATAGATCCTTTCCTATTTGTAGGCCCTGTTCCGCCGCCCGCTCGTAAACACCGGAGGCCATAAGATCGTTAAAG